>ERZ826396.2655-NODE-2655-length-13996-cov-2.870884_pt1 | contig 13996 bp, 16 predicted proteins | sample MGYA00519926_ERZ826396 | MGnify/ENA primary metagenome ERZ826396 (study PRJEB31778, sample SAMEA3449230) | human gut metagenome | biome: human gut; feature: human-associated habitat; material: faeces | place: United Kingdom | collected 2010/2012 ... | reverse complement strand
CCTGCCGGAAGTAACGGTGACATGCCGCGGATGTGTCCGGGCCTGGGTAGGAGACACTGTGCAGGAGCGGGAAACCGGCGGCGGTGAGGAGATGGTATTTGTCACCGAATACGGAGAGGTGTTCCATACTTCCTCTTCCTGCAGACATTTAAGCGTCAGTATATCGGCAGTGAATCTCAGCAGAATCAGCAGTATGAGGAACGAAAGCGGAGAAAGATATCATGCCTGTGAAAAATGTGTAGGCGGCGGAGCGGTGAACGATCTGCTGTATGTTACCTCCAGCGGCAACCGGTATCACAATTCATCGGAATGCAGCGGACTGAAACGGAGTGTCCGGCTGGTCAAGCACTCGGAAGTTGCCGGATATCCGGTTTGCAGCACTTGTCAGTCTATGGAAAAGAAAGGAGCGGGAGAATGACAATTACGATAGGGTTAGGCGCAGCCCTTGGCATTCTTGGGATTCATTCGATCATGGATATTCGAAGAAAAGAGATCAATGTGATTCTGGCGGGCGCCTGTCTGGCAGCCGGTGTGGCGTGGCAGTTTTTTGGACAGAAAACAGAGACAGCGGAAATTTTGCTGTCATGCCTTCCCGGGAGTGTACTTCTCGGAACGGCATACCTTACGGAACAGAAGATCGGGTATGGGGACGGATGGGTTGTGATGGCGGCAGGGGTATGGACGGGAGTGTGGGATATCGTTCTGATCCTGACCGGAGGAATGCTGACATGTGCAGGGTGCAGCGCAGTCCTTCTGATCCTGAAAAAGGTTCGGAAAGGAGATTCGCTTCCGTTTATTCCGTTTCTTTTGCTGGGATGTATCGGGAGGATGATTGTTTGAGAAGAATCAAAGATAAAAACAGAGTCAAAGACGGAGTGATACGCCGGAATAAGAAACGATGGCAGGAGGCAGCGGCAAGTATCACCGTGGAGGCTTCTCTTGTAGTTCCGCTGGCATTGATCGTCATTTTTCTTCTGATCTCGCTGGATTTTTACGTTCACGATAAAGCTTACTATACACTCTGTGCCTTTGAAACGGTGATGACCGGGAACAGTTATGGCAGGATGGGTCAGGAAAGCGGTGAAAGATATGCAAAGGAAAAACTCAGCAGCCTTCTGAAGGCGCACCGAATGCCGACGGAAGTGCCGCAGGGACAGGTAAAGGTAACGGATGAACATACAGAAGCTGTGTTTGAGGGCAGCGTCTGTCAGTTATGGGGTCATGGAATCTGGAAGTATCACGTCAGTGCAGAAGCAAAAAATATAAGGCCGGAAGAGCGGATTCGAAGGATCCGTATGGTGGAGAATATCATATCCTGACATAAGAGCCGGATGCTCAAAGGCTCTTTCGCAGGGATAGGAAAGTGAGGGAACGATGCAGATAGATTATAAGAGGGATCTGAATCACAACTATATGATCATCAGAGAGGAAGGAGAGCCGGATGCGGCATCGTATCAGATCAGGATGCTTCAGACAAATTCCATTACGGGAATTCTGGAATGCCGCATTCATAAGATGGACAATCATACACTGTTTTATTATGACATTACTTCCAGACAGTCATTGAGTACAGTGTATGAACATCAGCAGGTAGGATGCAGTTTTCTGAAAATGCTGTTTCAGGAGATTGTCAAAGTGCTGGAAGAACTGGGAAGTTATCTTCTGGATCCGGAGGGACTCATCCTTACTCCGAATACTGTCTATCTGACAGCGGAACCATTGCAGTTCAGTTTTTGTTATCTGCCGGGTGAGAAACATTCCGTGAACAATCAGTTACGGGAACTGATGGAGTATCTGCTGCCCAAATTGAATCACCAGGAGCCGAAAACTGTAGTACTGGGATATGGTCTGTATAAGGCGGTGACAGATGAGGACTGTCCGCTGGATCAGATCAGAAGCGTGCTTCTGCGGGAACCGGAGGTTCCGGTACAGGAGGAGCCTTTCGCTCAGGAAAAACAGGAAGCGGAGGAACAGAAGGAAGATATGAGAAAGAAAGCAATGGAATCCTTTTTTACGGAAGAGGAGGAAGCAGAAAAGGAAAGCGGAATCTGGACGTTCGCAGTGATCCTTGGCGGAGTGGCTGTTTTGGGGCTGGTGCTGTATCTGATGTATTTTACCCAGGTGCCTGCATTTATGTATCTGATCCTGCTGGCTGCGGCGGGTGTTTCCATCCTTGTGATTTCCGCCTGGCTGAGAAAAAAGGACCGGGAAGATGCGGAGAAGGAGATGAAGCCGTTTCTGGAAGGGGAAAAAGAAATAGAGCCGTTTTTGAAAAAGAATCAGGGAGAATCGGAATCCCCGCTTTTTTCCCATCGGGTTTCTGTTGAAGAAGCACGCGAGGATAGAAAAGCATCACAGGAAGCGGATGATATTTTTGAGAGATGTAAAGAAGAGGGAAATCATGGGAGCAGGGCAGAAGAATGCAGTTGTAGAAGAAAACCGACAGTTATTCAGGAAAAAAGAACCGTATTGGAATCGGAAAGAAAACCTGTTTCCGAGCAGAAACCAGAGAGCCTTTCAGAGAAGGAAAGGAAGTTGTTTTTTGACCAGCTATTGTATCAGAAAACAGAACCCCTTTATCGAAGACCCAGGGAAAACCGGTTTTGTCTGGTGCCGGTTTCTCACCCGAACCTTCCGGAAATTGTGATTTCCCAGGAGGAGACAACCATAGGAAAACTGCAGACGGCGGCGGATGTGGTGATTCCATTTCCGACCGTCAGCAGGCTTCATGCAAAACTTCACTATGCTCAGGGCATCTGTCTTCTGACGGATCTGAATTCCTGCAATGGAACCTATGTCAATGAAATCCCATTGGAAGGAGACATTCCGAGAAAACTGGAAGATGGGGATGAGATCACCTTTGCGGATATTAAATATCAGTTTCTGGAAAGGTAGAGTTTCAGATCTCTGTTACATTGAGACAATAAGTGAAAAAAGGATAAACAGCCCGTAAAACCTTGCAATCAGAAAAGCCATCTCCTATAATGGAAACCATCGAAAGAAACGGAATATAGGAGAGAGGAATATGAACCAACAGGAGTATTATAATCCCAACGAGGATTTTATTGAACGGATGCTGAGAAATCCTAAAAACGTCTTGAACCTGATCATGATAGCCGTTAATATCCTGGTCTTTTTGCTGGTGACCCTCACAGGGGGAAGCAATGATATGGAAAACATGATCCGCTGGGGCGCTGCCTATACGCCATTGATCCAGGCTGGTGAAACCTATCGTCTGTTTACCAGTATGTTCCTGCATTTTGGCATCAGCCATCTGTTTAACAATATGCTTCTGCTTTTGTTTGTGGGAGATTACCTGGAAAAGACGGTGGGAAAACCAGTGTATCTTGCAGTATACATGCTTGGAGGACTGGCGGGCAATCTATGTTCCTATCGGTATGAAATCGCGCAAGGAAGAGCGGTCGTTTCTGCAGGAGCCTCAGGGGCAATCTTCGCGGTTCTTGGAGCAATCGTGGTTCTGCTGATCTTAAACAAGGGTCGTCTGGAGGATCTATCCCTGCGGCGGGTCTGCCTGATGGTTGTGCTGACTCTGCTGGTGGGATTTCAGTCGAGCAATGTAGATAATTATGCACATATCGGCGGATTTATCGGAGGCATGGCGGTTATGCTGATCCTGTCGCCGGTTTATCTGATGCAGAGGAAAAAGCAGAAGAAGAATTGGTGAGAAAACACATACAGCATGTTCAGAAAGGAACAGATAACGAATGTTTCTTTTTTGAACATGCTGTTTTGCTTTCCGCTGAAAATGAGACGGAAAGTGTGTCTGTATGCTCCTTGATTAGCGCTGGAGCGTGTTTGATTTTTACAGATATGCAGATGTTATGCCACGGGAAGCATAACAGTAAAAGTCGTTCCTTCACCAGGAACAGACTGTGCGGAAATGGAACCGTGATGGGCAGTGACAATCTCCCGGCAGATTGCAAGGCCAAGACCGGTTCCGTTCTTTTTGTGAGTCACAAAAAGGTCGAACAGAGTCGGCAGATATTCTTCCGGAATACCGCAGCCGGTGTCCTCCACTTTGATGGTAACAAAATCGCCGTCACAGGACAGGCGGATATGAATCGTGCCGCCGTCAGGCATAGACTCCGCCGCGTTGCGGATCAGGTTTGAGATCAGCTGCTGAAATTTTATCTTGTCGATGGGAATTCTCGGCACAGCCGTTTCTTTTGTGAGCTGAAGCTCGATTCCCTGTGATTCCAGCAGAGCAGCGGCAGATGCGGTAAGATCCTGAAGGAGTAGATACGGATTTACATCTTCCATATTGGCGGTATGTGAATGATTATACGTGGATAATTCATCCAACAACCCCTTCAGAAAGTCCATATTTTCTTCAATTTTCAGAAAACAGTTATCATCTTTCAGTTCCGGATGATTGACAGCCAGAAGCTGCAGAAAGCTGTTGATCAGCGCAACAGGGTTTCGTATTTCGTGAGATACTTTTGAAAGCAGCAGATAATTTTCATTGTCCTCGTAAGATTGTGTTTGTCTGGGCATTGCAAAACCTTCCTTGAAAATATACTAAATGTACTGTTCTAAATCGTTTAAAGTGTAACACTTTTGAAAGAATATGGCAATGAAAAAGGTATTGCATATTTCATATAAATAAGACAAAATAGTGGAAAAGGCGATGGGCAATGCATTGTTCATTTGCCCGGATTGTGCTATAGTAACAGATAAGAGGCGTCCCGGAGCATGTTTGAAAAGTGCAGGAATGAATTTTCAGATACGCTCTATACCGCCGGTCTTGTGTCGGCGGCAGCAAACGGCGTCATGATTGACAGGAGGGAAAGAAAATGGATTGTATTTTTTGTAAACTGGCAGGCGGAGAGATTCCAACCGCGACTTTGTATGAAGACGATGATTTTCGTGTCATCCTGGATCAGGGTCCTGCGACGAAAGGACATGCATTGATCCTTCCGAAAAAACATTATGCCAATATCTATGAACTTCCGGAAGAAGTGGCAGCGCGTGCCATGGTGCTGGCAAAGAAAATGGCGGGAGTTATGACAGAAGCGCTGAAATGCGATGGATTCAACCTGGTTCAGAATAACGGTGAGGCGGCAGGCCAGACGGTCTTCCATTTTCATCTTCATCTGATTCCCCGCTATCAGAATGACAATGCGGGAATCACATGGAAACCAGGGACTCTTGAAGAGAGCGTTAAGGAAGAGATCCTTGCCGCAGTAAAAGAAAAAATGTGAAAAAAATTGCCGGATGGGGACGGTCGTTGAATCGCCTGTTCCCATCCGGTAAAGAATGGTGCTGTTCACCGCTGTGAACGGCAGTGAATAATTTTATTTCTGGCATTCCTGGATCAATGAGATGATCTTTTCAATGGAATCGGTATGACCGCTCTGGGACATTGCGTCGATATAGGTCTGGCGGTTCTCATAGAGATGATGCACGGCATCCAGAAGTTTTTCCGGAGTCAGTTCTTCTTCTTCAAGAACCATGCTGTAACCCTGTTTTTCAAAAGAGCGTGCATTTAAAATCTGGTCGCCGCGGCTGGCATTGGCAGAGAGCGGGATCAGAAGATTCGGCTTGGCGAGGGAACTGATCTCGCAGATTGCATTGGCGCCGGCTCTTGAAATGATCACGTCGGCAAGGGCGAAAAGATCCGGCAGCTCTTTTTTGATGTATTCAAACTGCACGTAACCTTCCGTATTCTGCAGAGACGTATCCAGTTTATCTTTTCCGCAAAGATGAATTACCTGGAAATCTTTCAGAAGTTCCGGAAGAACCTGGCGTACCGCATTGTTCACTGCCACAGAGCCGAGACTTCCGCCAATGACGAGGATGACCGGTTTGTTTGCGGCAAAGTTACAGAACTTCAGCGCCTCAAGCTTATTTCCGGAAAGGAGTTCCTGTCGGATCGGCGTACCGGTAAGGACGGCCTTGTCGGCAGGAAGACAGCTGACCGTTTCAGGGAAATTACAGCAGATTTTGGAAGCCGCCGGGATACAAAGCTTATTGGCAAGGCCGGGCGTCATATCGGATTCGTGGATGATCGCCGGGATTTTTCTGCGCTTTGCGGCAATAACCACCGGAACAGTGACGAAGCCGCCTTTGGAAAACACAATATCCGGTTTCAGCTGTTTCAGCAGCTTGCTCGCCTCCGTAAAGCCTTTGAGCACACGGAAGGGATCCGAGAAGTTCTTCGGGTCGAAATAACGGCGCAGTTTTCCGGAAGAGATACCATAATAAGGGATATTCAAATCTTCAATTAATTTTTTTTCGATTCCGTCATAGGAGCCGATATAGGAAATCTGATATCCCAGCTCCTGGAGGCGCGGAATCAACGCAATATTTGGTGTAACATGGCCGGCAGTACCGCCGCCAGTGAGTACAATATGTTTCATGCAAATTCCTCCCTGTGGTTTGTCGTGTTTTTATTATCTCCTGCTGTTATAAAAAAGTCAAGCCACCCATAAGCGGAACAGGAACAGTTAGTGTGTGAATGGTCGCACAGTCAGAGGTGAGTTTTGGGATGAATGAGAAGGAAAACAAAAACGAACAGAAAAATTCAGTAGTTGAAGCGATGCTCCGCGCCAGAGAAAAGGAAATGCAGCAGCCTCCGGCGGAGGAAGAACTCCCCGGCCTTACCTCAGAGGAATATGATGATATGTATTTGAAAATTATCGGAAGGCTGAAGGCGGAAGGGCTGATGCAAGAGCAACATGGGGCGGACAGCGAGATGGAGGCGGCAGATACAGGGGAAGAAAAAGTTTCCAGGGTTGTGGTGTTCGAAGATGCAGCAGCGAAGAAGAAAGTTCAGATCACAGAGAAGATCCCGATAAAGGTAGAAGAAATGGAAGAAAAGACACAAAAAGAACCTGAGAAAATGACGGAAGAGAATATGGTGGAGAAAGATTCTGAGAAACGTACAGCCAACCGCCGTCCGGCAAAAATCCGCTGGTTTCAGAAAAAAGCCGCGAAAGTCGCCTGCGTATGTTTGGTTGCTGCAGCTGCGATGTTCGGGCTTTCTATGACCAGCGAAGCCAATCGCCTAAGACTGCTTCAGACGGCGAATGAAGTGCTAGGGACAGGGGATTTGCTGAATGCGGATAATGGAGACGACAGAGCGATGTCTGCGGGTAGTGAAGATGAAGCGAGGCAGGAGATTACAGATACGTTGAATGTAGAGGTGCCAGATTTTTATTATTTGCCTGAAGGAATGAAATATGATGCGTGTGAAGTGGCTGAGCACGTAGGTTATGCTAAAATTCGATATTCATATAAACAGGGGTTTCTTTATTTAGAAATGTCAAATAGTCTAACGGATATGTCACAGGGAAACATCAAAGAAAATCAGGAAAATGTGGATGGGGCGGAAGAAATCGAGACATTAAGCGGAAAGATGAAGTTTGTGATCAAGAATGCGGAAGAAGGAAAAGAACAATACATTGCAAGCTGGGAATATAAAAATGTGGCATATAATTTTTATGGAGAGATTTCGTACGAGGAATTAATGGAAATTTTAAAAAATATTTCATTTTCCATGTAACATTTTGCGTTCTCAACCGTATTACATTATGTAGTGTAAAAAATGGAAGGAAGGAGGGAACGTGAAAAAAACATTTGGAAAATGGGGCTGTATGCTGGCGGTGTTTGCGGTGGTTTTTGTCTTATCCCTGAGCGGGAAGAAGGTTTATGCGGAAGAGCCGCAGTATCTGGGAAACGTCGTAGACGGATCGGTGCTGACAGATGGGAATGAAGCGGAGGATTTCGAGCAGACCAGACTTCGCAACAGCTACCTGGCACAGGGATTTATCAAAATCACAAACAACGGAAACGGTGTCGTCGGTATCGGCGGCAGCACCAGCTGTTATGTGACCTGTGATGTGGTGAAGCTGAACCTGTATCTTGAGCGGTCAAAAGGAGATTCCAATTTCAGCAGTTATAAAAGCTTTACATATACAGTGAATAATGACAGTTCGCTGACTAGAAGTTTGAATTATGCCGTAGAAAAGGGCTACTACTACCGTCTCCGTGGCTATCACTATGCATCCAAAAACGGAAAAGCAGAAAACTTAGGTTCCCGTACCAACGGCATCTACATCGGCTAAACATCACCCTATACCTATCGTCTATGATCCTTTCGGGTTCTCTCGATCATATCCGATACAAATGAAAAAAGGCAGAAAGAACCAAGCGACGAATCCTGCAAAACCAAACTCTTAACACTACATTGCAGCGAGGAATCCAAGTCCAAACAATAAAATCAAAAAAATACGAAAGAAAGAACCAAAATGTATCCAAAACATGTGCGGGCTCTCAGCCAGGGTTTTCATATCCAAACTCAATGATGAACGAAAACGCAGGAAAGAAAGTAGCCCAAGATCATGGATTAGGATAGGTTGTTTTTTTGTAGCAGTTCCGGTAGGTCGAGTAACCGGGACAAGATTTGTCGGTGTCAGGAAAAGGCATTCCGCAGAAGCAGTGGGCCAACCTGTTTCTGTGCAAATATCGCATACAATGAGAATATCCGGAGACCCCACGATGGATGTGATTTGGATGCTATCCTGAAAATGCAGCGAAGCTGTCATGCTATATCATTCCGGTCAGCATGGCAGCTTCGTTTTTGTATAAAAATACTCTATCTTACTATGTACGTGTTTTCTGATTCATGTTATATTTTTATATAAGAAGGAGAAATTTAGTTATACGGTGTTACTTAGTGAATGTATTTCATCCATCGAACAATGAAAGGATGTGTAGCTATGCCATTGCCGCGACAGAACAAAGAATATACTGTGGATGACATCTATGCCCTGCCCGCCGGTCAGCGGGCGGAACTGATTGACGGACAGATGTATAGGATGACGCTGCCGGGCAGGAAACACCAGCGGATTGTGCTGGAGCTTTCCACCATCATCAACAACTATATGAAAAGAAAAGGCGGCGCCTGTGAGGTAGATATCGCGCCGTTTGCGGTTTTCCTGAATGCAGATGACAAAAACTATGTGGAGCCGGATATCAGTGTGATATGTGACAGAGACAAACTTACAGACAAAGGCTGTACAGGTGCGCCGGACTGGATCATAGAGATTGTATCTCCCGGAAGCAGACGGATGGACTACTATACCAAACTGTTCAAGTACCGAACCGCCGGTGTCCGCGAATATTGGATTGTTGATCCGGAGAAAAACCGGATCCTTGTTTACAACTTCGAGTCAGAGGATATAGGAGATTATACGTTCTCGGAAACTGTGAAGGCAGGAATTTATCATGATCTGGAAATTGATTTCCGTTCTATCGATCTCTAAACGAAAAAATGTTGTTCTGTAACCGTTCCGCTGTCGGAGCGGTTACGTTGCTCTTTACACCTTTCTCTTTATAAAAACTTCACAATAAATTATCAGAAAACAAATCAAAAATCTATACATTTCCTAAATTTTCGTATATAATTATAATAGATGACAAAAAAGCAGCATTACAGGTGATTGTTCAGCCAGGTCTGCGCATTTACTGCGCAGACCGTATGTAAACATAGTGCCTGTTATATCAGATTCAGACCAAAGGGGGCTTGAAGCATGCGTATCACATTTTTGGGGGCAACACATGAGGTAACCGGCAGCTGCTATTATATCGAGGCAGCCGGGAAAAAGTTTCTGGTAGACTGCGGAATGGAACAGGGACCGAATCTGTATCAAAACAGTCCGCTGCCAGTCCCGCCGTCCCAGCTGGATTTCGTATTGATCACACATGCACACATTGACCATTCCGGAAATCTTCCGATGATATATGCACACGGTTTCCGGGGAGATGTATACATGACGGACGCGACTGTGGATCTGTGCAACATCATGCTCCGCGACAGCGCGCACATCCAGATGTCCGAGGCAGAGTGGAAGAACCGCAGAAACCGCCGTGCGGGCAAGGAGGAATACGTTCCGCCTTATACGATGGAAGATGCATTGGGCGTGATCCAGCGTCTGGTGGGATTTCCCTATGATCAGAGAGTGGAACTTGCCGACGGCATCAAGGTGCGGTTTGTAGACGCGGGACATCTGCTGGGCTCCGCCAGCATCGAGCTTTGGCTCACGGAAGACGGAATAACGAAAAAACTGGTCTTCTCAGGAGATATCGGAAACGACAATCAGCCGCTGATCAACAATCCTCATTATATTAATGAAGCGGATTATGTGATCATGGAATCCACCTACGGGGACCGCAGCCATGGCGAACGTCCGGATTATGTGGCGGAGCTGGCGCGGATCATCCAGGAGACCTTTGATAAGGGAGGCAACGTCGTCATTCCGTCCTTCGCCGTGGGCAGGACGCAGGAGATGCTGTACTTCATCCGGGAGATCAAGGAGCGCAGGCTGGTGCGGGGATACGGAAACTTCCCAGTCTATGTAGACAGCCCGCTTGCGGTGGAAGCAACGAATATTTTCAAGGAACATGAAGCGGAATGCTATGACTCGGCGGCTGCCGAACTGCTGGCGCAGGGGATCAACCCGATCCAGTTTCCGGGTCTGAAGCTTTCCATTACCTCGGATGAATCCAAGGCGATCAATCTTCACGAGGATCCGAAGGTCATCATTTCCGCCAGCGGCATGTGTGATGCCGGACGTATCAAGCATCATCTGAAACATAACCTGTGGAGAAAAGAGTGTACGATTCTGTTCGTAGGATATCAGGCGGCGGGAACTCTGGGACGCCATCTTCTTTCGGGAGCAGAGGACGCGAAGATTCTCGGTGAGGATGTTCATGTCAATGCAAAGATCTGCCAGCTTCCGGGTGTCAGCGGCCATGCGGACAACGAAGGGCTGATGCGCTGGGCAGGAAACTTTAAGGTAAGGCCGGAGCAGGTGTTTGTCACTCACGGTGAAGATAAGGTTACGGAACTTTTTGCCGCACGGCTGAGAAATGAACTGGGTTACCCGGCGGACGCGCCGTTTTCCGGTACCGTCTATGACCTGGCTCATGGAGTTTATCTTGAACGTACCAGAGGAATTCCGTATGAGAAGAAGGTTACTTCCACTTCCATCCGCGGAACCGGAAATCCTGTCTTTGACCGTCTGCTTGCGGCAGGCCAGAGGCTGCTGGCTGTGATCCAGAGAAATAAGGGCGGAGCCAATAAGGACCTGTCCAAGTTTGCGGACCAGATCAACAGTCTTTGTGATAAATGGGACAGATAGGCGGAAAACGAAATAGAAAAAAGCAGGATAAATTGCAAGATAGATAACAAAATAAATAGCAAGGGAAAGAATGAAAAAGAACGCTGTCATTTTTAAAAGCAATCGTCTCCCTCTATTTCAAAAAAGGGTACTTGAAAATGACAGCGTTCTTTTTGAGGATGGCGGAAAGGAACGTATCCTCCCGGCTTTACTGTTTTGCAGCCTCCAGCGCTCTTGCCAGCTGATCCGGACATGAGGTTCCGCGTCCGTTGCAGTCTGTGCCTTTCAGACGTTTGATCACTTCGTCTGCATCCATGCCTTCCACCAGAGAAGCGATGCCCTTGGTGTTGCCGTTGCATCCGCCGACAAACTGTACGTTGTGCAGCTTATTGTCTTCGGTGATCTCGAATAAGATTTTGCGGGAACAGGTGCCTTTTGTTGTGTATTCCATGTTTGATTGCCTCCTTTGCGTACTTCATTTAACATTTTTCTCCGGTATTATAACACGGAAAAGAAAAATATACCATAATTTCAAGAGATATGTTAAGATTATCCTGTGAAAAAGCGGTGATAACTGTTCCGCCGGCTGAAGGACTGCATGTTTTGCCTGCGGCTTTTGACCGCAGCGTTCAGAAACCGCGGGAACCGCGGCAGAGAAAGGAAGAAAAAGACATGAACAGAATAGGAATTATCGGGGCAATGGAGATTGAGGTTGCCAGATTAAAGGAAATGATGACAGACGTTACCGTGACAAAAAAAGCATCCATGGAATTCAACCAGGGACTGCTCAACGGAAAACCGGTGGTTGTGGTACAGTGCGGCATCGGCAAGGTGAATGCTGGAATCTGTACGCAGATCCTGGTGGACGATTTTCAGGTGGATGCGGTGATCAACACCGGTGTTGCCGGTTCCCTGAGAAATGAGATCAACATCGGGGATATCGTGATTTCCACAGACGCCGTTCACCATGATATGGATGTCCGTGCGCTGGGTTACAAGAAGGGACAGATCCCGCAGATCGACGTATTCGCGTTCCCTGCGGATGAGACGATGCAGAAAGTCGCGGCGGAGGCATGCCGGGAGGTCAATCCGGAGATCCAGGTATTTTCCGGACGTGTGCTCAGCGGGGATCAGTTTATCTCCGATCATGGCGTAAAGAGCGTGCTTGTGGACGAGCTGGACGGCTTCTGCACGGAGATGGAAGGGGCGGCTATCGCCCAGGCAGCTTATCTGAACCACATCCCCTATGTGATCCTGCGGGCGATCTCCGACAAGGCGGACGACAGCGCGACGATGGATTATCCGGAATTTGAGAGAAAAGCGGCGCAGCATTGTGTCAATCTGACACAGGAAATGGTGAAACGTCTGTAAAACCGCCGGTTTGCAGAAAGAACGGATTCTTTTTCAGAGAATTTGACGAACGATTTTTATTTTCAAATCCATATTTGCGGGCTTATAATGTTCCCATGCCGGGCCGGGCAAAAAATAAAAAATAGGGGGCAAAAAAATGCTGCAGACATGCATGAATCAGAATCTGTTCTTGTACGCAATGATAGCAGCAGGCATCGCAGGAGTATGGTGTCTGTTCTGGAGCAACCATTTTTACAGCAAGGCGATCAAAGACCTGAAACGGCTGGACAAGCCTAAACTGAAATGGACCAGCCAGCTTTTGCGGACGGTCAGGGAACGGAAGGAGCCGATTGCCAATATGGGCGCGTTCCTGCGCAGCCAGATGGCGGGAGGACGGAGCGCCGGCATCGGGGTGCAGGCCCTGAAAGCGGGGAGTCAGAATGCGGCGGCGGTCACTTTTGCGATCCTGGCATTCAGTATTCTTGTGATGTATCTCTATGAGTATGAGACGTATCTCTGGGTTCAGTATGCAGTGGCAGGAGGCGTGATCATCTGCGGGCTTCTGCTTTTACGGATAAATTTTGATTTCTCCGGGAAAGAGGAAATCCTGCTGGACGGATGGACCGATTACCTGGAAAATCAGATGCAGCTCGGTGTACAGCCTGCTGAGGTACCTGCAGCGGCTGAGGAGAACAGGAAAAAGAAAACGGCGGCTCAGCGAAGGGAGGCTGTCCGGGAGATGAAAGAGGAAGAGCAGATCAGCCAGGTGCGGGAGGGTATCCGCCAGACCGCCGCGGCTGACAGCCGTTTCTCCGGGATGCTCACGCCGGAGGAAGAGAAGCTGATGCGGGAGATCATCCGGGAGTATATGAAATAAAAGATCCGAAATCTTTCAGAATTTTGGAACTCGAAATTTTATGGTTCTGAGACTTGATAAAAAAGAGTGAATTTGCTACACTTATTCATATAGATTTGTCATTGTTCACAGCTGTTCCGTTCCTCTGAAGAAGACGGAACAGTTAAAATAAAATCATGCAAAGGAGTAAAGTGTTATGGGAGCAAAAGTAACATTTGATTATTCAAAAGCGGCAGAATTTATCCGTGAAAATGAAATGGCGTCTTTCGAGCAGATCGCCAATTCCGCAAAAGAAGTCCTGGTATCCAGAAGCGGACAGGGCAACGATTTCCTCGGATGGATCGATCTGCCGGTGGATTATGATAAAGAGGAGTTTGCGCGCATCAAGGAAGCGGCAAAACAGATCCAGAGCGATTCTGAAGTCCTGCTGGTGATCGGTATCGGCGGTTCTTATCTGGGCGCGCGCGCGGCGATCGAATTTCTCCGTCATGGCTTCTACAATAACATTACAAAGGAGCAGAGAAAGACTCCGGAAATTTATTTCGTTGGAAACAGCATTTCCAGCAGCTATATCCAGGGGCTGATCGATGTGATCGGCGACCGTGATTTCTCCATCAACATGATTTCCAAATCCGGAACCACCACA
>ERZ826396.2650-NODE-2650-length-14016-cov-20.335864_pt1 | contig 14016 bp, 13 predicted proteins | sample MGYA00519926_ERZ826396 | MGnify/ENA primary metagenome ERZ826396 (study PRJEB31778, sample SAMEA3449230) | human gut metagenome | biome: human gut; feature: human-associated habitat; material: faeces | place: United Kingdom | collected 2010/2012 ... | reverse complement strand
GCCGAACGAGACGACCTCGCAGAACGCCCAGAGCGGCATGTCGTGCCGGTACTTGTACACGACGTCGCCCGCGTAGGGGTCGTCCTCGCGGCGGTCGAGCTCACCTTCCAGATACGACCTCTGCCTGTCGGTGACGGAGGTCATGTAGTCGCGCATGACGGCGTAGCCGTCTTCGCCGGCGTCTTCGGCTGCGGCGAGCAGGCGCACCTTGGCGAAGTGCTCGAGGTCGAGCGCCATCGGCAGCAGGGCGTCTCGCAGCTTGCGGTCGAGGTTGGACAGGACGCGCAGATGGCCGAAGTCGAGGCCGATGTACTGCCCGTCGCGCTCGCCGCCGACGTGGCGGTCGAAGTTGCGGCGGTAGGCGTAGATGCGGAAGAACTGGCACTTGGTGCGCAGGTGGGCCGCGGCCTCCTTTTCGGTGACGAGGCCGAAGGTGATGCCCTTGGACTTCATGTGGGCTATCTGCTGCTCGACGGTGAGCAGGGGCTTGGGGCGCGTCTGGGGCGCGTTGGCGGCGCCGGGTCGCTGCGCTTGGATCTCGCTGCCGTCTTGCATCTGGTTCGCTTGCGGGTTGTCTTCCACCTGAGGCCTCCGTTCCGTTGCCCACCCATTCTACCAGCGCGTTGGAAACCCGGGTATTCCGGGCGGTTGTGACCGGCTTTTACCGTTGCCGCATGGGGCACCGACCCGCTTGCGCCCGTGCAGGTCGGGGCGGGTAGCACGCGGGCGGGAAAGGCGGGGTTTCCATGGCGAGGACATACGGGTACGCACGGGTTTCCACGCGGGAGCAGAACCTGGATAGGCAGCTGGACGCGCTGGTGGGGTTTGGCGTCAGAAGCGAGGACATCTTCGCGGACAGGGCGAGCGGCAAGGACTTCGAGCGGCCTGAGTGGCTGCGCATGAAGGAGACATTGCGCGCGGGCGACGTGCTGGTGGTGAAGAGCATCGACCGGTTCGGGCGCAGCTACGAGGAGATCATCGAGCAGTGGCGGGAGATCACCAAGGATATCCGCGCGGACGTGGTGGTGCTGGACATGCCGCTTTTGGACACGCGCGAGGACCGCGGCGGGGTCACGGGCGCGCTCATATCGGACATCGTGCTGCAGCTGCTGTCCTATGTGGCTCAGGTGGAGCGCGAGAGCATCCACCAGCGGCAGGCGGAGGGCATCGCCGCGGCGCGGGCGCGCGGGGTACGCTTCGGGCGGCCGGCGAAGAAGAGGCCGGGGACCTACGGGGCGACGCGGGACGCCTACCTGGAGGGGCACATCACGCGCTCGGAGGCGGCGTCGAGGCTCAAGGTCTCCATATCCACGTTCGACAAATGGGTGCGCCAGGACCGCGGGGACGCCTGACGGGAGGCTGCGCCGGATGCGCGTTTACGCTGGTAAACGGCAGTTTTCCGGTGCGTCAAAAGGTACACCTTTTTCATGTCCTTAAAAACATGACGATTATACGGCATACAAGGCCGATACGGAGAAGAAAATCCCAGCTCGCACTTTCAAAACACACCCCCTGACCTGCGAAAAGCAGCCGAGTGAAAAGGTGTACCTTTTCGCGCTCGGCGCGGGAGGGACCGTTCGGGAGGAGGGTCGGCATGGCTTCAGCAACAGCGTCGCGTGCGCGTGCCCCGCGCATGGCCATGGGCCTTCCGTGCGGCCGCCGCGTGCCCAAGGGTCGCGTGCGCTGGTACCCGCTGAAGGTCCGCGAGGGGTCGGAGGACTCCACGTGCGCGAAGCTGATGCGCCTGCTTCCCCGCGACGTCCTCATGGACTGCTTCGCGCTCGTGAAGGAGCGCTGGTTCAAGCGCGCGGGCGTCTGGGAGCTGCAGCGGGCCACGGCCTACCGCGGCTACGCGTTCGCCGTGACGGCGGACCCCGCGGGGCTCTACAAGGCGCTCGCCAGGGTCGACGTGAACGCGGAGATCGCGGGCGCGGACGGGCGCGCCTGGATGCCGCTGGCTCCGGACGCCCAGGAGTGGTTCGAACGCTGCATGGACGAGAGTCACGTGCTTCGCAGCTCCACAGCGGTGATCGTGGACGGCGTGCTGCACGTCCAGGAGGGGCCGCTCGTCGGGCAGGAGGAGCGGATAGGCAAGGTGGACCGTCACCGCAGGCGCTGCGAGGTGGCGGTCGGCTGGGACGGCGGGTTCACGGAGCAGATGCCCCTGGACGTGCCGTTCAAGAGCTAGCGGGTGCGTGTCGGGAATTGAGCACGCGGGTCGGTGTTTTGGAAGCGATGGCTGAGGACATACGGGACTTCCCTGCGGATGCCGCGGGGGTGGGCGCCGATGCGCCCGATGGACACAACGGATTGGTCGGCGCGCCGCGGGCGCGCCGTTGCGCCGTGGGGCGCGATGACGCCCTGCAAGGCGGGGGGCAAACCCGGGACAGCTGGATAGATTGCGACCGCACCGACGCCGATGCGGTCGAGGTCCTCCGCCATGCCGACTCTGGTGTGAGGCCCGACCTGTCCCGCCACGGCTACCGCTTCGCCAAGCGCGCGTTCGACATCGTCGCCTCGGGCGCCGCCATCTTCCTCCTACTCGTCCCCGGCGCCGTGCTCTCTGCCGTCATCTGCGCAAAGTCGCCCGGCGCGGGGCCCTTCTACTCGCAGGTGCGCGTGGGCAGGCTGCGCAGGGACGGCTCGTTCCGCCTGTTCCGTATGTGGAAGTTCCGCTCTATGGTGCCCCGCGCAGACGAGATGCTCTCCGAGCTCAAGGAGAGGAACGAGGCGGATGGCCCCCTCTTCAAGATCAAGGATGACCCGAGGATCATCCCCGGCGTCGGGGGCTTCATACGCAGGCACAGCATCGACGAGCTGCCCCAGCTCCTGAACGTGTTCGCCGGCCAGATGACGCTCATCGGGCCGCGCCCGGCATTGCCCAGCGAGGTCATGCAGTACGACGGGCGCGCCATGCGCCGGCTCACGGTCAAGCCGGGCTGTGGAGGGGCTTGGCAGGCCGGCGAGCGGTCGGACTCTACGTTCGAGGGGATGGTCGACGCCGATCTCGCCTACATCGAGAGGAGCTCGTTCGGGCACGATCTCCGCCTCATCCTCGGGACGCTCCGCTCCATGCTCGACGGGAAGGGGGCGTACTGATGGCCGAGCCCATTCGCATCCTGCAGATCGTGAACATCATGGATCGGGCTGGGCTCGAGACCATGATCATGAACCACTATCGCGCCATCGACCGCGAGAGGGTCCAGTTCGATTTCCTCGAGCACCGTCCCCAACGCGGCGTATACGACGACGAGATCGAGGCCCTCGGCGGGCGCGTGTACCGCGCACCGAGGCTCTACCCGCAAAACGCTCTCGCGTACCGCAAGTTTATGCGGATGTTCTTCGCAGAGCATCCTTACCCGGTCGTGCACTCCCATATCGACGCGATGTCCGCGTTCCCGCTCGCCATGGCGAGGGAGTGCGGCGTACCGGTGAGGATCGCGCACTCGCACAGCGAGTCGGTGGACCGCGACTTGAAGTACCCGGTGAAGGAGTGGGCGCGAAAGCGCCTTCCCGGCATCGCCACGCACTACTGGGCGTGCAGCGAGGCTGCTGGGGCGTTCCTGTTCGGTGAGAAAAACTTGCCCAAAATCCACGTGATGAAGAACGCGATCGATCTCAAGGGCTTCCGATTCGACGAGACCTCCCGCGTCGAGGCGAGGGCGGAGATCGGCTTGCGTAACGAGCAGGTTGCCGTCGGCCACGTCGGGCGCTTTTCCATAGTGAAGAACCACGCTTTCCTCATCGACCTGCTCGCGGAGCTGCGGGACGAGGGCTTCGACGCCGTGCTGGTGCTCGCCGGCGATGGTGAACTTCGCGGTGAGATCGAGCGGAAGGTGCATGGGCTCGGCCTTTCGGGCTCGGTACGCTTCCTCGGTCTGCGAGACGACGTCGCCAAGCTCGTCCAGGCGTTCGACGTCATGGCGTTCCCGAGCCTCCACGAGGGCATCCCCCTCACGCTCATCGAGGCTCAGGCGTCGGGGCTTCCCGTCCTCGCATCCGACAAGGTGTCCGGGGCGGCGCTCGTCCTGCCCAACACTGCCCGCCTGCCTCTCGACGCTCTCATGTCCGAATGGGCGGGCGCTGTCGTCCGCCTCGCTTCCGGCGGGAGATGTAAGCAAGCGATCGGGAGGCTCGCTGAAGCCGGCTACGAGATAGGAGCGAGCGCCAAGGCCCTCCAAGCCGTGTACCTCTCGCTGTATGAGGAGGCTACCGCATGAGAGTCGCGATGATCGGGCACAAGCGCATCCCCGGGCGTGGCGGCGGCGTTGAGGTCGTCGTCGAGGAGCTCTCGACGCGGCTCGCCTCTATGGGGGTCGAAGTGATTGCCTACAACCGCAAAACGAGGGGCGAGAACAGCCCTTCTGAATACCGGGGCGTCCGCCTGGTGGACGTGCCGACCCCCGACTCCAAGAAGCTCAACGCGGTCGTGTACAGCTATCTGGCGACCGTCCGCGCCGTGATCGACGGTGCGGACGTCATCCACTACCACGCCCTCGGACCGGCGGCGTCGCTGTGGCTCGCGAATCTGCTCGGCAAGAAGGTTGTGGTGACCGTCCACGGCCTCAACTACAAGACGCCGAAATGGAAGGGCTTCGGGGCGAGATATATCAAGTTCGGAGAACGGCTGACCGCACGCTGCGCAGACGAGGTTATCGTCCTCTCCCACTCGATTAAACGCTACTTCAAGGAGGAGTACGGCAGGGACGTCCGCTACATCCCCAACGGCATCTCCATGCCCGAGAAGGTGGAGGACGACTCGGTCCTCGACCGGTTCCGCCTTCGCGGGAAGGATTTTCTGTTGTGCGTCTCGAGACTCGTGCCCGGCAAGGGGCTCGAGATCCTGATCGATGCGTTCAGGAAGCTCGATACCGATGCCCTCCTCGTCATAGCCGGGGACAGCGAGCACGTAGACGACTTCAAGGAAAACCTGTTTGAACGCGCCTCCGGGGACGAAAGGATTGTGTTCACCAGGAACCTCGAGAAGGAGGACCTGTCTGCCCTATACGCCAACGCGAAGCTGTTCGTCTTCCCGAGCGAGGCCGAGGGCATGCCCATGGCGCTCTTGGAGGCGATGTGGTTCGACTGCCCCTGCCTGGTGAGCGACATTCCGGAGAACACAGAGGTGACTAATGGTGCAGGACAGACCTTCCCCGTCGGTGATTCCGAAGGATTGGCGACAAGCCTTTCGGCTCTATTGCTCAGCCCCCCGGAAAGGCGCGACACGCGAACGATGGTGAGGCGCGAGCATGACTGGTGGTCTGTTGCAGAGGATACCGAAAAAGTGTATGAGGGGCTGATCGCATGACAGGGCATATGCTGGCCATAGTCACACCGGTTTACAATCGCGCTGCTGAGCTGCCCCATCTCTATCAAACCCTGTGCGAGCAGACGTGCCGGGACTTCGCATGGTATGTCGTCGATGACGGCAGCGAGGATGGCAGCTGGAGCGCGGTTGAATCGATGGCGGCATCAGCCCCCTTCGAAGTCCATGCCATGCACAAAGAGAACGGGGGCAAGCATACCGCCGTTAACCTCGCAGTGCGACACGTCAAGGAGCCGTTGACGTTTATCGTCGACAGCGATGATTGGCTGCCCGCTAGGTCGGTCGAGACGATTCTCGAAGGCTTCCGGAATATTGGCAACGATTCGGGTCTTTGCGGCATCAGTTTCCTGAGGCGCATGTTTAATGCGCCTCAGGAAACTGATCTGTTCCCTGAAGCGCCGCTTCGCGGCACCTACATGGACGTCCGCATCAACTGCGGGATTGGCGGCGACAAGGCGGAGGTCTTCTACACCCGCTGCCTCAAAGAGCAGCCCTTCCCCGAGTTCGAGGGAGAGCGGTTCTACCACGAAGACGGCGTGTGGGTGCGACTGTCCACAAGATACGAGATGCTCCACGAGAACGAGGTCGTCTATGAGGGGCGTTACCTCGAAGGCGGTTTGACGAATAACGGACGCGCGTTGAAGCTGGCGAGCCCCTTGGGCATGTGCGACCGCTCGGCGCAGTTCCTGAGCTATCCCGGAAAGGTGATCCTCAAACAGCGTGTGAAGCATGCAATCCTCTGGGATGTGTACGCAGCAATAGCGAGAAGCCGCGGAAAACAGCTGCCCTGCGAATGCCCCGCTCCTGCGATGTGCGCAGCCATGGCGCCCGTTGCAGCCATCCTGCGCAGAAAATGGGAGGGTAAGACGCATGCATAAGACGAAGCTCCTCATAACAGCCATGTCCATGAACATAGGAGGGGCGGAAAAAAGTCTTGTCAACCTTCTGAATCTGCTCGATTACAGCGAGCTAGACGTCAGCCTCCTGCTCTTTCAGCGCAGGGGCGCGCTGCTTAACCAGATCCCGAAAGAGGTTGACATCGTTTCCATACCCGAGATCGATGTTCTGTACGGAGGGACGCCCTCCGGACGGTTTCCGGCTTTCAAAACCCTCGCGTTGCGCACGCTACGCTATGTAGCGACCGGAATAACGCGTCTCGAGGAGCGCCAGTTCGATCGCCGTCGCCTCCGGCGCTGGATCGATTTCTATTCTCGCACCATTCCGGAGATGCTCGGCGAATACGATTGCGTCGTCTCCTATTCTGGCGGTGAGACGTTTTGGTACGTAGCCGAAAAAGTGTCAGCGCGCCGCAAGATTATCTATTTTCATAGCGATTATTCAAACATCGGAATCGATGCGGCCAAGGAGGACGCATATCTTGACCACTCCGATGCGATCGTGACCGTCTCTGAACAATGCGCTACAAGCCTCAAGCGGATCTTCCCTCGCCAAGCCAAGAAGGTAAGGGTCGTTCAGAACCCCTCACCTGACCAGATGTTGCGCAGAATGGCCCAGGAGACCGTCGAAGACGGGTTTCGCCGTTCCGATGGCGCGCTGAGGATTGTTTCTGTCGGCAGGTTGCATCCGGTGAAGGGGTTCGATTTGGCAGTTGAGGCTGCCTCCCTGCTGGCAAAGTCCGGCATCACCGACATCGAGTGGATTGTTGTTGGGGATGGAGAGCAAAGGCGGCTTATTTCGAAGCGAATCGCCCGCGACGATTTGGGCGATGCATTTCGCCTGCTGGGAGAGAAGCCCAATCCGTATCCCTATATTGCCGCCGCCGACGTCCTTGTGCAGCCCTCGAGATTCGAGGGCAAATCGGTTGTTCTCGACGAGGCTCGGGCCTTCGGCATTCCCGTCATCGTCACTAGATATCCGTCCGCGGGAGATCAGGTTCGGGACGGGGTGAACGGACTGGTGGTGGAAATCTCCGCCGAGGGCATAGCCGATGGGATACGCAGGGTGTTGCTTCAGCCCGGATTGCTTGACAGGCTGCGTACCGGCGCCGCGTCGCAAATCCCTGCAAACCTTGGCGACGTATCTGGATTCACCAAAGTAGTTATGGGTTGATATATCGTGTCAGCATCTGCAATGAAAACTCAGTCGGTAGTAAGGGACAGGGCGGCAACTCTCGCCTCTTCGGTTTTCCGGAGCAAGTTCATAGTGGGCCTAATGCTCGTCCCCTTTTTCAAATCGTCGTTCTACGACTCGTTCGGGATGCTGTCCGACCTGTCGAACTATGTGCTGATAGTTGAGACAATCATCCTGATTCTGATGGCTTTCGTTTGCGAATACCGCTCTCGCATCCTAATCGCAGTTTGCGCATACTTCGCATGGACTAGCTTCATCGCCCCTGCTTTAGGAGGGAGCATCTCCCCAGGTGTTTACTACATGTTTGAAGCGCTGGGCTTTTCAGTGCTAGTGCTTCTGGGCTTGAGAAGCTCCGGTCTGGCGTTCTTGAACGCTTTGAGTGGATGGTTCTGTTTTTTGACGGCAGTTAACCTTGCTTTGGTCTTGCTGTTTCCAACGGGCTATTCGAGCACGGCTAATGGCGCAGTCTGGCTTTTCGGGATCAGGACGGGGTTTCCGCTCGTCCTTATCCCGGCGATAGGCTTCTGCTGCCTTTACGACTGCGCTCGGAATCGGGGAGTATTTAGCCTGAGAACATGGATCACCCTGATCGTTTCTGTGGCTTCTATCGTGAATCAATGGATTGCAACTGGGATAATCGAACTGACTGCATTTTTTATTATGTATACATGCGTTGTGGTGACAAAGAGGCTGCCGGTTCACGCAATCGTCACGTCGGTCTCCGTCATCGGTTTCGTCGTTGTGGTGTTCGGGCCCTCATCGTTCCTCGGCGGACTGCTCGATATGCTCGGTCGGGACATGACTTTTACAGGGAGAACTGACATCTGGGCCGCAACACTTGCTGAAATCTCCAGCCGGCCGATCTTCGGGTACGGTGGGATAGCATACGTTATTGTGCACGGCTCCATGAAAGCCTTCCATTGCTTATGGCTTTCGATAGCCCATGAGTCGGGTCTGGTCGGCTTGGCGATATATGCAATTCCATTTTTGATGGCGGCGAAGCGCTTCCATGCAGAACGTTCAAATCCTCCGGCGCAGATTTGCGCGATGGTCTTCATCGCAATGCTGGTCGCATCGTTCGTGGAAATCCAGACGTACTTCCCTTTCATTTACGGCGTCCTCGTTCTCTCTGAGCTGGTGAGGAACTGTCCAGATGTGTTTAAAGGCAATCGGCTACCCGTCCCCATGAAGCTGAGGTGAGAACATGAGTTTGATCAGTCAGATAAAAGCCCGGATTCGCGGTGAGAAAACCATTAGCGACCTCGAGAAGCTCGGCTTCTCGCATGGTCGCAATCTTCATGTCCAGCAGGATTGCATTATCGATCCTGGACATTGCATGCTCATCTCGGTCGGTGACGATGTGACCCTTGCCCCACGTGTGCACATCCTCGCGCATGACGCGTCGACAAAGATTCCGCTCGGCTACACGAAGATAGCCCCGGTTACCGTCGGAAACCGTGTGTTCATAGGTGCGGGAACCGTGGTTCTTCCTGGGGTGTGCATAGGCGACGACGTTATCGTCGGGGCCGGAAGCGTCGTGACAAAATCACTGGCAAGCGGTTATGTCTACGCGGGAAATCCCGCAAGGCCCCTCATGAGCATGGCCGAATACACCAGCAAAGAGACAGAGCGCATGGAGAAGCTGCCTGTATTTGATTCGCGGTATCGAATTGACTGCGCCGGAGTCAAGCTGCTCGAGGAGCTGAGGGAGGCGGTTTGCAATGCGGGAGGGGGATTCATTGAATAGGGTTCGTGAGCATCGCCTTCTGGGAATTGTCGTCCCCGTTTTCAACACCGAAGACCGCTATTTGCTCAACTGCCTTGAATCGCTTTGCCAAGATAACGCCGACTACTGCGTCGCCTTGGTCGATGACGGTTCGAAGGGCCGTACAGCGCAATTGTGCTCCGCTTTCGCTGAGGCGCACGGAGACACTTTTGTATATCTGCGCCAAAACAACGCTGGGCAGAATGCGGCGAGAAATACCGGTTGGCGCGCATTGGCTGCAGCTTACACACTGTTCGTTGACAGCGACGACGTTCTTGCAGAGGGCTCGATTAACGTGTTGTGCGACTTGCTCACACATTACAACCCTGATGTTCTCCGCTTTGGTTTCAAGGTGTGCGCCGATATCGGAGATCGCCCGAAAAACGTCGAAGGGGTGGACGTCATACTGATTCACCACCCTGCAAGGGGAGCGTTGATTGCAAATCAGTGCTCCCTTTGGGGGGTTGCTATCGCAACCTCGCAACTAAACCTACATCCTCTTGTAGAGGGCTTCCATATCGGCGAAGACCTTGCGAGCATCGTCCCGATATTGGCAGACGCGAACTCAATCGTTGACGTTGGCGAGAAACTCTACGGATATGTGCAGAGGCCGTCTAGTGTTATCCAGGCGAAGCGCCATGCCTTCCCGCTCGAAATCCTCAAGGCTTTCGAGCGGTTCGATGAACTTGGCATAAGCTCCGAGTGGTACGAAGAGATCGAATGGCAGGCAATCAAGCATCTTCTCTATTGGGAGCCCCTACGAATCCTCAAGTCGGGAGCTCCTGCGCCAGAGGCACGAAAGGCGTTGTTCGGGTATGTGAACGAGCGCTTCCCGAACTGGAAAGACAACCCCTATCTCAAGCGGGAAAAGAGCTCCTTCGGTCCCGATTTCAAGATGCTTTTGTCAGGGCATTGGGGGTTCTATCGGATTTTCGAGTTTGTTAAGTCTCGCATTGCGGGCGAACAAGAGGGTGGGAGGCAATAATGAAGTCCGCTGCAATCGTGACGCTTCCAGGCATGTTCAACTACGGAAACATGCTTCAAAAATACGCCGTCCAATCGCTGCTGAAAAAGGCCGGTGCAATTCCCGTCACCTTCGAGTTCAGGGACAGGTCCGTTGTCAGCAGGCTGAAAAACACCTACTACAAACTAACCGGTAAATGGATCCCCTCCCCGGAATCGCTCATGTCTGACGAGCGAAGAACGCGGTTCAAGATGTTCGCCGAGCTCATCTCTCTTGAGACCGTGACTAAAGCAAACGATCCAGCGCTTGCCGGTTTCGACGTCTACTTCGTAGGAAGCGACCAGGTCTGGAATCCGAACTACATCGATTCCTTTCAATCAGCTTTCCTACCCTTTGCGCCAAAAGACCGGCGCATGGCTCTATCTGCCAGCTTCGGGGTTGAGGACATTCCTGCTGACCATGTAGGGATATTTCGCGACGCCATTAATAGCTTTTCCCGAATCTCCGTAAGGGAGGAAGCGGGAAGAAGGCTCGTGGAGCGGTTAACCGGAAGGGATGTGCCTGTCCTTGCCGATCCGACACTCGCTGTACCGCGAAAGGAGTGGCTCTCTTTGGCCAACGACGGGCTCGTGCCTGCACAGCCATACGTCTTCGCCTATGTCCTTGGTTCATCGGGAGAGCAGGCGAGTATTGTGGTCGACTCGATCAGCAGCAGCTACGATGCAGAAGCGATATCCTTGAGCGACAGGGACTCGTCGAAGCAGCTTCCGGCAGGACCTGCAGAATTCCTAGGGCTCATTGCCTCTGCCGAGCACGTGATCACCGACTCGTTCCACTGCGCTTTATTCTCGGCGCTTTTTAAGAGGCCGCTCACCATTTTGCGCCGGAGTGAGCAATCGAGCAGCTTTTCTAGGATTGAAACACTTGTCGAAAAGCTGGGAATTGAACAAGCGGTATTCAATGGAGATTTCAATTCCATAGACAGCCTGATCGACTATGCGGATATTGATACTGCGATTGAATATGAGCGTATGCGACTTTCTGAGTATCTGGAGGCATGCCTGAGTGTCTAGCCAGCGTCGCGCCGGGGTTGTCCTCGGCTATGTCAACATCATCACCAAGAACCTCGTCAACCTCGTCTACACGCCGATGCTCCTGTCCTTCGTCGGGCAGGCGGACTACGGCGTGTACCAGACGAGCTACTCGTTCGTTTTCTCGCTCACCCTGCTGTCGTTCGGGTTCTCGCAGGCGTACGTGAGGTTCTACACACAGAGGAAGGCGCACGGGACCGAGGAGGACATACGGCGGCTCAACGGAGTCTACCTCGTCCTGTACCTCGCCGTCAGCGCCACGGCGCTCGCGCTCGGCCTAGCCTTCGCGGTGAACGCCGGGGTCGTGTTCTCGGCGAGCTTCACTCTGGAGGAGGTCAGCCTCGCCCAAACGGTCATGTCCATCATGGCGGGGAGCATCGCAGTCACCCTCCTCAACTCGGTGTTCGACGCGTACGTGCTCGCGCATGAGGAATTCCGCTTCCAGCAGACGAGGCAGCTCGCCACCACGCTCGCCACGCCCTTCTGTGCCTACGGGCTGCTGCTCCTCGGCATGGGTACGGTCGGCGTAGCGGTGGCGCAACTCGCCGTGAGCGTCCTGCTGCTCGTCCTCAACGCGACGTTCTGCATCGGGCGTCTGCGCATGCGTTTTGACGTTCGACACCTCGATGGAGCGCTCTTCCGCTCCATCGCCGCGTTCAGCGCGTGGATCTTCGCCAACCAGGTGTGCGACCTCGTGAACCAGAACGTCCCGAACGTGCTGCTCGGCGCGCTCACGAGCGCGTCGGCGGTGGCGGTGTTCGCAGTGTCGGTCCAGGTGCGGAACGTGTTCGTCTCGCTCTCCTCGACGATGTCGAACGTGTTCACCCCCGAGATCAACCGCATCGTCGCGGAGTCCGACGACAACGGCGCTCTCACGCGCCTCATGGCTCGCGTAGGTCGCTACCAGATGGTGCTCTTTAGTTGGGTGTACGGCGGGTTCGCCCTTCTAGGCGAGTTCTTTGTCGCGAAGTGGGCCGGTGAGGGGTTCTCCGACGCCTACTGGCTCATCCTCGTCATGGCGCTCCCCCTGGTGATCCCGCTAACACAGAACACCGGCATCGAGATCCAGCGGGCGAAGAACATGCACCGTGCGAGGAGCGTCGCCCTGCTTCTCATGGCTGTCTTCAACGTAGCCTTCACGTTGGTCGCTTCCCCCCTTATCGGGTATTGGGCGCCGGCGATCGGCTACGTGGCGAGCATCGCGCTCGGCAACGGTGCCTTCATGAATTGGTACTACCAGCGGCGGGTGGGCTTGGACATGTTCCATTTCTGGGGGCGGAACCTACCGGCGCTCGTCGCGGGGGCGGCAGTGACCGCGGTTTGCCTGGCGGCATCGCAAGTGCTCCCGGTCTCCGGCTGGGTCTCCTTCTTCGCGTGGGGCTTGGCGTATACGGCGCTCTTCGCGGCATCGCTGTGGCTGATTGTCCTCGACGGAGACGAGAAGCGCGCCATATCTGCGCGCCTTCCGTTTCTCAGATAGGAGTCGAATTGGATTCGAAACGATACAAAGCTAGGATAGCCTCCCTGGACGATGCTTGTTGCGGCTGCGGGGCCTGCGCGACGCGCTGCCCGAAGGGCTGCATCGCCATGGAACCCGATGCGTGCGGGTTCCCGCGGCCCGTGATCGACGCCGACGCGTGCGTGGGCTGCGGCGCGTGCGACGCCGTGTGCCCGGTGCTGGACCCGCCCGCCGGGGATTCCGTCGAGAGCGCGCTCTGGGCCAAGGCGGATGACGCCGACCTTCTCGGCCGATCCTCCTCGGGCGGCGTGTTCGGGCTTCTCGCTCTCGACGCCCTGTCGCGCGGCGGCGTCGTCGCGGGGGCGGCGTGGGCGGACGGCTGCAGGGAGCTCCGGCACGTCGTCGTCGAGCGCGAGGACGACTTGGACTCCATCATGCGCTCCAAGTACGTGCAGAGCTCCGTCGGGCGCGAGGTGTACGAGGGAATCAGAGATGCACTCCGTGGAGGGAGATTGGCTCTCTTCTGCGGCACCGCTTGCCAGGTGGCCGGGATGCGGTCGTACCTTGGCCCTTTGGCCGATTCCGATCTGTTCCTGGGCGTCGACGTCATCTGCCACGGCGTCCCGTCGCCCGAGCTGTGGAGGCGCTGGCTCGGGCACGTGGAGGGGCGCGAGGGCGGCGAAGTTCACGAAGTGAACTTCCGGAGTAAGACAACCGGATGGTTGTCTTACTCCGTCATGTACGAGTACATGACGGAGAAAGACGGCGCTCCGCGCCGCTCCTCCACAAAGTTCACGGACGATTGGTACATGAGGGCTTTTCTCAAAAACGCCTCCCTGCGGGGGTCGTGCCTCTCCTGCTCGTTCAAACGAAGGTGCGGCAGCGACATCACGCTCGGCGACTTCTGGGGCGTGTCGGGGCAGCATCCCGAGGTTTCCATCGACGGCGGGGTGTCCGCCGTCTTGGGCAACACACAGAAGGGCGTCGACGCCCTCTCGCGCATCTCGGGATCTATGGCCGTCGGTGATTCCTCTCACGAAAAGGTTGTTCCGGGCAACCCGGCCCTTGTTCGTCCTGTCCAGCCGTTTGTTGAGCGAGGCGAGTTCCTGTCCGCCCTCGCGACGGGGGCTTCGATTCCGGAAATGATGAGACGTTGGGATTTCGAGCCTACCCGCAAACAGAAGATTATTTCTGGAGCAAAAGCCGTGGTGAAGAGGTTGATTGGCAGGAGGTAAGCTTTTCATCTCCTCTGAGATTATATGCATCTTGTGACCACCTCATAGCCTGTACCCATCTGATGGGTGCGGGCTATTTCTTTGC
>ERZ826396.2644-NODE-2644-length-14070-cov-3.498395_pt1 | contig 14070 bp, 12 predicted proteins | sample MGYA00519926_ERZ826396 | MGnify/ENA primary metagenome ERZ826396 (study PRJEB31778, sample SAMEA3449230) | human gut metagenome | biome: human gut; feature: human-associated habitat; material: faeces | place: United Kingdom | collected 2010/2012 ... | reverse complement strand
GTACACCAGCGCCATATCCGTACGGTCCTTGTACTTTAATCCTGCAGCTGTACATGCTGCTTCAAATCCCTTTGCTGCGGTCACTCCGCCTTTGATAATCTCCATTTCCACACACTCCTTGCTTATCAGCTGTTCATTTTCTATTGCTCATTAAAAGCCGTAATATTTTCATCATTTAGCACAAAATCATAATAGTTCAGATCTTCCCTCTCTGTCCAGCCGATTGTATTCCAAAATGCATTTCCGATATCATTTTTGGTAAATGCGATCAGACAGACTTTATTGATCTTCTCTGCTTTCAGCGCTTCCATGGCCTTTACTACCATAGCCTTTCCAATTCCGTGACGCCGGTATGCCTCATCCACACAGACGTGATAAAGGCATCCCCTTCTTCCATCATGTCCGCACAGGATTCCGCCTACAATTTTTCCATTCTCTTCCGCTACGACGCTGGTAGTAGGGTTTCTCTGAAGGAAGCGGGCAACTCCTTCTCTGGAATCATCAATGCTGCGGATGCCGAAGCCCTTGATCTTTTTCCACAGCTTGTATACCTGATCATAATCCTCTATTTTCATTTCACGGATCGTCATTTTTTTCACTCTACGGGAACATCGGTACAAGATTTAACCCTTCATCCTCCGGCAATCCAAAAGCAAGGTTCATATTCTGTACTGCCTGTCCGGCCGCTCCTTTCACCAGATTGTCGATAGCGCCCATCATAATGATTCTGCCTGTGCGCGGATCGATTTGGAAATTAATGTCCGTGTAATTGCTTCCCTCTACCCATTTTGTCTCCGGGAAAACGCCTTTGTCAAGCACACGGATAAATTTCTCATCCTTATAATATTTATCATATACTGCTTTTACTTCTTCATAGGTCACTTCTTTGGTCAGTTTTGCGTAGGCAGTTGCCAGAATCCCCCGGTTCATTGGCACCAGATGAGGGGTGAAGCTGATGGTCACCGGGCGGCCCGCCACGTAAGAGAGCTGCTCCTCGATCTCCGGCGTATGGCGATGGCTCGCAACACCGTATGCCTTGATATTTTCATTCACCTCACAGTACAGGTTTGCAACCTTTGCACTGCGCCCTGCCCCGGAGGTACCGCTCTTTGCATCAATAATCAGCGTATTCATATCGATCAGTCCCTCTGCTGCCAGCGGAAAGATCGAAGTAATGGAGCAGGTGGGATAACAGCCCGGATTTGCTACCAGACGAGCCTGTTTGATCGCCTCACGGTTTCTTTCACACAGACCGTAAACCGCTTCCGGAATAAACTGCGGAGATTTATGTTCGATTCCATACCACTTTTCATAAGTAGCAACGTCCTTGATCCGAAAATCCGCACTCAGATCGATCACCTTTGTATTGGAAAGGATTTCCTCATCCAGAACTCCTGCCAGGAAGCCCTGGGGCGTCGCGGTAAAGATCACATCGACCTCTTTTGCCAGCTGCTTTAAATTATCATCCCTACAAACATCCTCTACAATCTGAAACATATTCTGATAAACAGACGCATATTTCTGATCCACATAGCTTCTGGATCCGTACCATTTGATTTCTGCCTCTTTATGCCCGTATAAAAGACGGACCAGCTCCCCGCCGGCATAGCCGGTCGCTCCGATAATTCCAACCTGAATCATTTTCTTTTCCTCCTTAACATTGCATAATCATACCGCATTCATGTATAATATTCAAGTATTTTTGGAATATATTCCATTTTTCTGAATAAAATATTTATAATTTGCATAAATTTACACTTGCATTCCTTCGCATCCGGGTGTATAGTAATTTCAGTCAGTCGGGAACGGATGCTTCCATCCTTATCTTGACACAGCTTGAAAGAAAAATCAAACACAGCATATGGAGGAGTAATTATCATGAAAGAAAAAGTTATTTTAGCATACTCTGGCGGTCTTGATACCACAGCATTGATCCCGTGGTTAAAAGAAAATTTTGATTATGAAGTTATCTGCTGCTGCATTGACTGCGGACAGGGAAATGAACTGGACGGACTGGAAGAAAGAGCAAAACTTTCCGGAGCTTCCAAATTATATATCGAAGACATTGTTGATGATTTCTGCGACAACTACGTAATGCCTTGCGTACAGGCAGGCGCTGTATACGAGCACAAATATCTTCTCGGAACTTCTATGGCACGTCCTGCAATCGCAAAAAAACTTGTTGAGATCGCACGTAAAGAAAATGCCGTTGCAATCTGCCACGGTGCTACCGGTAAAGGTAATGACCAGATCCGTTTCGAACTCGGAATCAAAGCACTTGCTCCAGACATCAAGATCATTGCTCCTTGGAGAATGACAGATCTCTGGAAGATGGAATCCCGTGAGGATGAGATTGCTTACTGTAAAGCACATGGTATCGACCTTCCATTTGATGCCAGCCACAGCTACAGCCGTGACCGTAACTTATGGCACATCAGCCATGAAGGTCTTGAGCTTGAGGATCCTTCCTGCGAGCCAAACTATGAGCATCTGCTCGTACTTGGTGTTACACCAGAAAAAGCTCCAGATGCGGGTGAATATGTAACTATGACATTTGAAAAAGGTGTACCGACAAGTATAAACGGACAGCAGATGAAGGTATCTGAGATTATCATGAAGCTTAATGAGCTCGGTGCTAAGCACGGAATCGGTATCTGCGACATCGTAGAGAACCGTGTTGTAGGTATGAAATCCCGTGGTGTATATGAGACACCTGGCGGAACAATCCTTTACGAGGCACATCAGCAGTTAGAGGAGTTAGTTCTTGACCGTGCTACAACAGAAGTTAAGAAAGATATGGGAAATAAACTTTCTCAGGTTGTTTATGAAGGAAAATGGTTTACACCACTTCGCGAGGCAATCCAGGCATTTGTTGAGTCAACTCAGGAGTACGTAACAGGAGAAGTGAAATTCAAACTTTACAAAGGCAACATCATCAAAGCCGGAACAACTTCACCGTACTCACTTTACAATGAGTCTCTTGCAAGCTTCACAACTGGTGACCTTTATGACCACCACGACGCTGACGGATTTATCAATCTGTTCGGACTGCCGCTTAAGGTTCGCGCTATGAAGCTTCAGGAAGTAAAGAGCAATAAGAAATAATTCTTGAAACCATAATTAAAATAATCATAAAAAATAGTGTGTAGATTATCTTTGCAATGACCTACACACTATTTTTTATTTAAGAATGCTTTTTCTATCTTCGGAATATCTTTGCTACACCTGTCACTGCTGCCCCGATTACTACATACACATCTGCCAGGTTCGCGGTGAGTCTTCGAAATCTGCTGTTTTTCCACTGGATTCCGATATAATCAATGACTTTTCCACGAATCAGTCTGTCATAGGTATTACTGATTGCACCGGCTGTCAAAAATACCATGCCGATTTTTCTGAGCCATTTTCCTTTTTTGAGAAAGAGCCATGCATCATAAATTGCAAGCCCGGCACACAAGATACCAGATGTCTTTCTCACCAGCTCCGGCTTCTTATCCAGTGTATTAAAACAGAAGCCTTTATTATAAACCTTCCGGAGCACAACTTTGTCCAGAATTGTCTCCCGTTCTTCCTCTTCTTCAAAATTCTCCTCGATGTACTGCTTAATGCCCATGTCCACGCACACCAGCACAACAAGAAGTCCTCCTGCTGCCATCAATAACATCTGCTATACCTCCTGAATTTTTCGTATCTCCTCCTGGCACTGTGCTGCTTCTTCCTCTCTTTTTTCAATTGATTCGCACAGAGAAATATATTCCAGATCTGCTACTTCTGAAATTTTCTTTCCTAACTGCTCAAAAAAGTCTGCCATATTGTACCTCTCCCATCTGTTATAATCTTCTCAATCTGTCCAGCGATTGATACAGGTCCATCGTTCCATAGCCCCACTGTCGGTTCGGGAATTCTGAAAATGTTTTCTGCTGTGCTCCTAATATGATAATATTTGCCACCTGACTTGTGGTAACTCCTGCCGGAATCGGCTGATTCAAAATCCATTCCATGATCATCGCACAGGCTCCGGCTGTGATTCCCGTTGCCACACTGGAACCGCTTCGCCTTACAAATGTTCCATTTACCCCTGCTCCCAAAACCTGGACTCCTGGAACTGCAAAATCAGGTTTTATTCTCTTGTCTCTAGTATAACCTCTGCCAGAATTAATATCAACACTCTTATCTGCTCCCCTGTAATAAGCAACCGTGATCGGATCATCGGTATTCGCAGGCTCTGTCAATGTCACGTCCGGACTTGCCTCCAGAAAATATACATTTCCATCAAGAAATTCCCGCACCGGAAGCCAGATGTGAAACTCTCCATCTGCACGCCCCAGCGACTGTACTCCTATCTTCCAGATACCCTGTGCCGGATGATCGAATTTTAGGAACAAAAGCTGGGATCTTCCGTTCCGCAAAAACAACCGGTATTCCACATCCACAACCGTCTGCTCAAATGGAAATGTAAGCTGATAGCGATTCCCCTGCCGAATGGAAATCACCGGACTTCTCTCCCCAGACGGAGATATAAGATACGCTGTCACAATATCGGGAATGGTCCCCCATAATTCTGCTACAAATCCCGTATTTCCACTTTCGACACGCATTTCCACTTCCTGAACCTCTCCTACCTGATTCAGTTTTCCCTGAAAATGATGTCGTTCATTTGCCTCATTTCCTCCTCCGATAACCACACATCGATCTACCAGTCTGGAATAGCTTCCGAGAATCCGCGACAGACTGGACATTCCATTATGTCCGCCAAGGTTCGTTCCAAGAGCCACACACATAACAAGGGGCATCTGTTTTTTCAGTGCCAGAAGATGCAGATACCGAAGTCCCTGCGCAATATCTGTCTCCTGATAACACACTGCCTTCTGTCGTATTCCATAAAATTTCCGCAGATAATCTTTCGCTTCTTTTAACTTCACTACTGCAATTTCAGCCTCTGATGCCGCCCCGGTAAAACCTTCCTGGATATTTTCTCCACCTGCTGCCACACTTGCTAAAAATGTACCATGTCCATTTTCATCGCTTACTGGCACAATTTCCTTTGGATTGTCACTTTTCAGTGCCTGATTAATCTGATCATTCGTATACTCACTTCCATATGTAAATGTATCCGGTGGCTGACCGTTCTGGTCAGTCTGATCCCATATCGCCGTAATTCGACTGCTTCCATCTATGTTTCGAAAGATTTCATTTTCATAGTCTATTCCTGTATCCAAAAATCCAATCATAATTCCTTTTCCTCGAAGATTAAGACCCGGGTAATTTTGAAGCACACTGATTCCTGTCTCATTCATAGCTTCCATATCCAACAGTGCATAGCAATTTGGAATGCTGTTGTAACCATAAGCCGCAATGCTTAGTTCTTCCCCTAGACTTTGATCCACATATGCTACACGATAGCCAAAGCCAAGGCTCTGCACACAAATCTGGCTCTTGGGATAGGCCAGTTCCTGATCTGACCGGTAATTCGGGATAATAAAATCCCGAAAATCCTGAGAGAGGATTTTTTCACGGCATGAAGTATCTCCTGTCTCTTCCTCCTTCTGCTGTGTTGCTATTACTCTCTCTTTCAAAACATTGCTTTTTGTATTTTTTTGTGTCTTTAGCAACGCATTTATTTCTCCATAACTATCATTCATAAAAAAGAAAACACCTCGCATACTTTTCATATGTATATGAGATGTTTTCTTATTTTATTATTTGGCATTATCTTCTATATTTTTATAACTGCCTTACTATCTATGCCTGACTTTCTAATCTCGGCACTTCCTGCCCTCTCAGCGTGATAATCGGACCACCAGTATTTTCTATGTACTCCTGTGTGATCGTCACTTGACCGATGCTGTTATCTTTCGGGATTTCATACATGATATCCAGCATAAATTCTTCGATAATCGCACGAAGGGCTCTCGCTCCGGTATCCTTCTCCATCGCCTTTTTCGCAATTGCACGTAATGCACCTTCTGTGAAATCGAGCTTCACTTCATCCAGTGCAAGAAGCTTCTGATACTGCTTCAGAATTGCATTCTTTGGCTCCTCCAGAATCTTCACATACATATCTTCTGTGAGTCCCTGTAATGTAAAGACTACCGGAAGTCGTCCCAGGAACTCCGGGATCATGCCAAAGTTTCTAAGATCTTCTGTTGTTACCTTCTCAAGAATCTTCTTATCATGATCATATTTATCTTTCAGATCTGCGCCAAATCCAATTGCAGACTGCTTTGTGAGTCTCTCTTTGATGATGCCGTCCAGATCCGGAAAGGCTCCTCCGCAGATAAATAAAATGTTCTTTGTATTGACTGTTGTGAGCGGAACCATCGCATTTTTACTATTAGCTCCAACCGGAACTTCCACTTCGCTTCCTTCTAAAAGCTTCAGCATTCCCTGCTGTACGGACTCTCCACTAACATCACGCTGACTCGCATTTTTCTTTTTTGCAATCTTATCAATCTCATCAATAAAAATGATTCCCTGTTCTGCTTTTTCCACATCGTTATCCGCTGCTGCCAGAAGCTTGGATACGACGCTTTCGATATCATCTCCAATATAACCTGCTTCCGTCAGAGATGTAGCATCTGTAATCGCAAGCGGCACATCCAGAATTCTTGCCAGCGTCTTGACAAGATAGGTCTTACCGGAACCTGTAGGTCCAATCATCAGCATGTTAGATTTCTCAATCTCAATGTCGTCCATGGAATCTGTTGCCACACGCTTGTAATGGTTGTATACAGCAACAGACATCACTTTCTTGGCATATTCCTGTCCGACTACATACTCGTCCAGGCTCGCCTTGATCTTATGCGGTGCCGGAAGGTTATGAATGTCAACGAGCGGCGTTGCCTTCTCGCCTTCTTTTTTCTTCTTCACGCGCTGCTGCTTTGGAATCTGCTGGCTCATATCATCAATATTTAAGAACTGAACTCCCGGCATATTCATAAGCTGGCTATAATCAATCGCACCACCGAAGTTCATATTATTCATAGCATCAAAACTCTTTTGCATACAGTCATTGCACACACACATATTGTTCGGAAGATTGATCATCTTTCCAGCCACACTCTCTGGTCTGTGGCAGACAAAGCAGACTTTCTCATATTCATCATCGTTATGATTGTCATTGCTATTATTATCGTTGTTATCAATTGTATCTACATAATCCTGTTCAGACATGGTTCTTTCCCTTCTTTCCTACTTTTGTTCCTCTACCATCTTAATGAACTGCTCCTCCGAAATAATCGGAACTCCCAGTTCCTTTGCTTTTTTATTCTTTGATGAAGTCGATGTCACATCATTATTGATTAGGTAATTTGTTTTGGAAGTGACAGATCCCGTAACTTTTCCTCCCAGGCTCTCAATCAGTTCCTTGACCTCTCCTCTGTTTGCAAAATGTTCCACACTCCCGGTAATAACAAAGTTCACTCCGGCAAAGATCTGTTGACTCTCTGATTCTTCTTCCTTTGGAATCTCAAGCTCTGCAATCAGTCGCTTTAAGCTTTCTACATGCTTATCATCCTGAAAATAAGTTACAAATGCACCGGCAAGTACTTCGCCTACTCCTTGAATCTCTGCAAGTTCTTCTGCAGTAGCATGGATCATACGATCCACGTCACCGGAAAACTCTCTGCAGATGACCTTCGCATTTGCAAGCCCAATTCCCGGAATTCCAAGTGCATAGATAACTTTCGGAAGTGTCGTCACTTTTGCTTTCTCCACATTTGCGATCAGGTTCTTGTAGGATTTTTCTCCAAAACCTTCCATCGTCTGAATCTCTTCCTGCCATTTATCCAAATGAAAAATGTCTGTGAATTCCTTTATAAATCCACGGTCAATAAACTTCTCCAGCGTTGCCTCTGACAAACCTTCAATATTCAAAGCATCACGGCTCGCAAAGAGTGCAAATGCTTTGACATGCTTTGCCTGACATTCCGGATTGGTACAATACAGTGCTTTTGCATTGCTGACCTGGCGAATCTCTGTCTTGCCGCCACAGACCGGACAGACTTTTGGAATATCTTTCACACCACTTCTTGTCAGATTCTGTGCAATCTGCGGAATGATCATATTCGCCTTATAAACTTCAATTTCATCCCCCACACCAAGTTCCAATTCTTCCATAATACTGATGTTATGGACACTAGCACGGCTCACTGTCGTTCCCTCCAGCTCCACCGGTTCAAAGATAGCGACCGGATTGATGAGTCCTGTTCTAGATGGACTCCACTCAATCTCCAGAAGCTTTGTCTGGCGGATCTCATCAGCCCATTTAAATGCAAATGAATCTCGTGGAAACTTAGACGTCCGCCCTAGTGATCTTCCATACGCTATATCATCATATACTAACACAAGTCCGTCGGACGGGAAATCGTTCTCGGCAATTTTTTCTGAAAATTTAATAACTTCCGCCTCTACTGTGTCTCTTATTACTTCGTGGTATTCTACTACTTCAAACCCCTGCTCTTTCAGCCATTCCATCTGACAGGCTCTGGAATTGTGGAAATCCACATCTTTTGCACTGACCAGTGTAAATGCATAGAATTTTACATTTCTTTTTGCTGTAATCTCACTGTTCAGCTGGCGTACAGAACCACTGCAGAGATTACGCGGATTTTTATATTTTGCTTCTGCTTCCTGGATCTGTTCATTAATCTTCTCAAAATCTTTATAGCCGATCACTGCTTCGCCGCGCAGTATCAGCTCACCTTGATAGCTGATCTGAAGCGGTACATTTTTAAAGACTTTTGCATTGTTTGTGATGACCTCACCTACTTCTCCATTTCCACGGGTGACTGCCTTAAAAAGATGTCCGCCCCGGTAAGTCAGAACAATGGTAAGTCCGTCCATTTTCCAGGACATCAGTGCCTTCTGATCTCCCACAAAATTCTTTAATTCCTCTACATCTTTCGTCTTGTCCAAAGAAAGCATTGGGCTTTCATGCCGTTCTTTTGGGAGTTCACTGACCACTTCATATCCAACTCGCACCGTCGGACTATTGGAAAGTGTGATCCCAAGCTCACGCTCCAGTTCCTGAAGTTCATCATAAAGCTTGTCGTACTCATAGTTGCTCATGATTTCTTCTGCGTCTTGATAATATGCTTTTGATGCTTTATTCAAAAGCTCCACCAGTTCCTTCATGCGTTCCTGCCTGTTCATATAGCTTCTTTAACTCCTGTCCTTCTATTTTTCGCACTGCTCCACTCTTTAAGCTTCCCAGTTCTACATTCATAATTCTTATTCTTACAAGCTTTGTCACTTTATATCCAAGTGCTTCGCACATTCTCCGGATCTGACGGTTCAGCCCCTGTGTCAGAATAATGGAAAATGTGTACTTTCCAATTTGCTTTACCTCACACGGTCTTGTTACCGCATCCAGATTCTTTTCCACGTCCTGTATATGCACACCCTCTGACATCTGCCGCACAAATTCTGAAGTGATTTCTTTATCCACGCGGACACGATATTCCTTTTCATGATGATATCTCGCCCGCATCATACTGTTGATCAGTTCTCCGTCATTTGTCATAATAAGAAGGCCTTCCGAATCTTTATCCAGTCTTCCTGCATAGGTCACCCGCACCGGATAATGCAGGAAACGTATGATATTATTTTTCACTTTCATATCCCCGGTACACACGATACCTGCCGGTTTGTTGACTGCCAGAACAACCTTCTGTTCTGCACCCTGGATCACTTTTTTCCCGACACAAATTTTCTGCTCCTCTGACACTTTCATGCCCGGTACAGCCCGTACGCCATCCACCGTCACACGTCCCGCCTCTATGAGACGGTCTGCCTCTCTTCTGGAGCAGATACCTGCCTCACTGAGGTATTTATTTAATCTTATCATTTACTAACACTCCAATTACTTTGCAGTTCCTATTCTGACTTATCCGTTGTCAAAATACTACTCAGCTTGTCATCCTGTACAAAATTATTGCAATCGTACAAAAACAGCACACTTGTAATTTTATTCTTATCTAACAGATCCGACACATGCTTCTGATAATAATCTGCATCTACCACGATGATCTCCCTGTAATATGGAATTAAAAATGGAATCATACAGTCTGCAAAGGAATCCTTCACCAGAAGCAGCCGGTCCGTGCTGTCTGCTGTCGTGCGGATATCTATTTTATCATAATCTCCACCGAGAAATACTTCATACGCATCAGGTTCGTCCAGTTTTGTACGGTCATAAAGCTCTGCTGTCTTTATGCCCTCAGACTCATAGCTTGCCACCATCTGCGTGTTATCAGAAGCATTTTCCGTTAAATATGCGTAAATCGGTTCACGGTATCCGCTTTCAAATCCACTTGTTCGGGAAAGATTTCCACTGAAATCACCGGTCACTACATAAGGTTTTAAATCCGGTGCTTTCGAAGTGTCAAGCCCCAGATCTGAAGCAATCTGCTGCCATACAAGACTAGCTCCAAGCGTTGTCCAGCGGGAATCTGTGTGGTAATAAATTTCCTTATCTTTATTCGCATTTAGAACACCTTGTGCATCAATCCAGTTCACACTGTCTCCAAGCATGCTCTGAATCTGTGCAATCTGCACTGTCTGATCTTCCACCGGAGCATAAGAAGGAAGCTTATCTGCCCATACATTTGCAGCGTCCGGAATCAGTGCCATATACATCGGCACATCGGAATAATCCTCGGCAAGCGCTGTAATCGCGTCCACATTTTCCTGAACCTTCTTTTCATCCAGCTTGTTAATATCCGCCAGAAGATACTGGTTCTTTCCTCGGTACACACCGTTCACGTCCCGTCTTCCAAGAACTGTATCCAGTTTCGCCTGGGTATCTTTCACCGTCTCTTTGAAAAATGTCCTTCCTGCTCCTGTCACATTCACAAGACACAGGATCATGATCACGGCTGCGAATACAAATACTGCACTTCTGCCTCTCTCCAGACGTTTTTTATTCTTTTCTTTTTTATCTTTCTTTCCAAATACCAGAATCTTCTTCCAGATAAGATTCGGAAGTGGTGTGCTTGCAAGAAATGCCACTACAAGAACGAACACATTTCCAAGGAAAAGATATCTTCCCATGATACCAACCACATCGCCTCCGCCAAATCCAAACATCACTTTCAGATAACCAAATGACGCTGCCGGTGTTTTACCAAAGAAAAATACCCAGCCAAGTGCTGTAAAAAAACATGTATAAATCTGTCCAAGCACAGGTGGTAATCTCTTTAAAAATGGCAGTGCATAACGCTCCACGATCTGCCAGAATGCAAGGTAGATACCCCAGAGCAATCCACCTGTGACCGTTACCTGCCACGGTGCATTCTTCCACATACCTGCATACCAAAGTCCCATCAGAATTCCGGATACAAGTGTTCCAAGCCAGCCGCCCCAGAGTGGTTCACAGATGTAATCCCAGAACCATGCAAAAACAGAGCTGTTAAAACGGCGTACAAATGTTGTTATGTTACGTGCTACATATGGATAGCGGAAATTTTTCTTCACATCAAATCCAAGCATTCTGCAAAGTCCCACTGCCATATCACAGTATCCACTGAACGCAAAGTAAATCTGGAACATGAAGATCGCACATCCCAGCCATGCACCAAACACAGACAACTCGCCTGCCTTCAACGACATGATCTTGGTGAATGAATCTGCCAGGTAATCTGCAATGATAACTTTCTTTGCAAAACCACATACAAATAAAGTAATTCCTTCGCCAGCCTTTGCCCAGGACAATTTGCGAGTCTTTAATTCCTTTCGGATCTGCGGATATTTTACAACCGGTCCTGCCAGGAACAACGGAAACATTGCTATGTAAACAGCAAAATCCAGAATACTTTTCTGAGCCTTTACATTTCCCCGGTGAATCTCAATCAGATAAGAAAGCACCTGTAAGATGCAGATTCCTATTCCGACCGGCACTTCCGAAATAAAGCCCACGCGTTGTCCGATAAATGCAAAGAACACATATACTATAATATTGATCAGTATGCTTCCAGCAAATAACTGCTCCGTACTCCTTCTTCTTCGCATGTAGCCTTCCATCTGAATTCCTACAGCATAATTAAACAATATAAAAAATGCCAGAACGACCAGATTGACCGGGGCTCCCCATGCAAAAAAAACTGCTCCCCCTGCAACCAGGGCAATGTCTTTTATCTTTCCCGGAAGCAGATAATACAATATGAAAATAACTGGTAAAAATACACATATAAATGCGATACTATTGAATAACATAATTTCTAAACGCTGCCTCCAGAATTTTATTAATACAAGCCTCATAATAGGCTTTTGTCATTGTACTTCCGTCCTCCCCATAATAAGAAGCGTCCGTAAGATCTGTTGTGTCTACATATTTCACTTTTTCTTCCTTACAAAGAGCCTTCAAAGCTTCATTGTATGAAGTTACATCCAGCGCGGTACTCATCTTGGACGAACTACTATCATCTGATGATGTATCACTATCACTATTGCTCTTAGAATCTGTGCTGCTCTTAGAATCTGTACTGCTCTTAAAATCCGAGTTGTTAGTTGTATCTTTAGCATCTGAATCTGAATCAGTATCTGAATCGGCTGAACCTGTCGCATCACCTGTACTTGTCAGTGACAGGTATGCCGGGATACTGCATACATAAACTTTCGTATCCGGCAATGCTGCTTTCACCTGCTCAACAAAGCTTTTGTAATTCGCTGCAAATGCATCCGCTGTCTCTCCACTGACTGCTACATCTCCTCTTCCGATACAGAGGATAAGCTTCTGTGGTGCAGTCTCTGCTTCTGTTACGGCTGTCAAAAGCTCATTTAATCCGGAACCTTCCGCATCGCTGACCGTTGCTCCATCCTTTGACTTCACCTGCGACTTACTCAAGATGTCATTCTGTCTGAAGCCAAGTGCAGTACTGTCGCCAAGCACAATGCAGCCATCCATTTTTTCTTTTGCAGACTTTGCTTTCCACGCTGCCGCCTCATCTGCTTCTGTCTGCTCTAATTCCTGAATCTTGGCATCAATCTTCTGAACATTGGCATCTTCCAGTTCTGTCAGTTTCTTTACTCCTTCTGTCGCATCCACTCGCGGATTCATCATTCGTGTTCCAATAATCAGCGCACCGATCAAAAACAAGAGGATTACCGCAACAATCGCAAAACGAAGCACTTTATCCGGCTCCATTTTTTCCTTCATTTTTTCTTTATTCTTTTCAAACATTTTCATTCTCCAATAAACAAATAAACTATGTACATCTTTAAAAAGACATACATAGTTTATTTTACTTTGTATAAGAATAAAAGTCAAATTTTATAACTGTTTTATCAGATTCACCATCTCAATTGCTGATAACGCACAATCATAACCTTTATTGCCAGCTTTACTTCCGGCACGTGCAATTGCCTGTTCAATATTTTCTGTTGTAATGATTCCAAATAAAACAGGAATACCTGTTGCAAGCTCGATCTGTGCAATTCCTTTTGCTGATTCGTTACACACCAGATCATAATGAGATGTATCTCCACGAATAACTGCACCTACACAGATGACTGCATCGTACTTTCCTGACTGCGCCATTTTCTGCGCTGTGATTGGTATTTCAAATGCTCCCGGCACCCATGCTGCTGTAATATTTTCTTCTTCTACACCATGTCTCACAAGTCCGTCAACAGCTCCGCCTAATAACTTATTGACAATAATTTCATTAAATCTGGCTGCTACGATTCCAACTTTCATTCCCTCTGGTGCTACTACTTTTCCTTCAATTACCTGAATCTGTTTCATGTTCTTCTTCCTCCTGCATTCTTTTTTATAATTGTATTTCTTTGAAAATGTGTCCCATTTTTTCCTGTTTTGTTTTCATATAATTCAGATCATATTTTTGTGGCTGGATCTCTAATGGTACTCTTTCCTTAATTTCCAGTCCGAAATCCTGAAGCCCATAGACTTTATCCGGGTTATTGGTAAGAAGTCTTAAGGATTTCACGCCCAGGTCTGATAAAATCTGAGCTCCGACCCAGTACTCTCTGAGATCTGGGGCAAATCCCAGTTGAACATTCGCCTCGACTGTATCATATCCACGTTCCTGAAGTTCATATGCTTTGATCTTA
>ERZ826396.2639-NODE-2639-length-14094-cov-3.066885_pt1 | contig 14094 bp, 15 predicted proteins | sample MGYA00519926_ERZ826396 | MGnify/ENA primary metagenome ERZ826396 (study PRJEB31778, sample SAMEA3449230) | human gut metagenome | biome: human gut; feature: human-associated habitat; material: faeces | place: United Kingdom | collected 2010/2012 ... | reverse complement strand
GACGGCTGGACGAACGGCTGGAGCACCATGAACCTGTTCTGCGTGTACCGCTCTTCGTGGCGGGACCCACTGGGCTACATCCGGCTGTTCGGCCATGTGCTGGGCCATGCCAACTGGGAGCATTTTCTCAATAATATGCTGCTGCTGTTGGTAGTGGGCCCACCCATGGAGGAAAAATACGGCAGCATCCCGCTGCTCAAGGGCATTTTGTTCACCGCGCTGGTCACCGGTGTGCTGCAATGCATCCTGTTCCCCCACACGGGGCTGTTGGGTGCGTCCGGCATCGTGTTCATGCTCATCATGCTGTCCTCACTGGCAGGCTTTTCCGGCGGCATCCCGGTCACCATGCTGCTGGTGGCGGCACTGTACTTTGGCCAGCAGGTGTACGATATCATCTTTGTGCACGATAACGTGGCAAACTTTATGCACATCGTGGGCGGCTTGTGCGGCACCGCCTTCGGCTATTACTGTGCCCTCCACCGCCGCCCGGCGCGCAGCCGCAGATAAAAGAGAAAAATTATAGATGAAAACGGGATACCGGAGCGTCTGCGGACGCTCCGGTATCCCGTTTATACAAGAAAGAAAAATAATGAGTGCGACAAACTGGAAGCTGCGAAACTAACGAGTCATTCTGATTTATTCAGGAAATTTTACAGACGGTTGGTCCTCATGATGTTTTCCGATAATCTTTTCCATCCAAATCATGTTGTACCAACGTCCAAATTTATAACCGCATTTATAAAATTCCCCAACTTTTGAAAAACCCAAATGTGCATGAAATTCTGCGCTGTTGCTGTTAAGGTATTCATCTTCAACTCTCGGATAACCAATACAAGCATACAAGTTCAAAATTCCCATTTCACTCAATCTATTTTCAAGTGCCTCATATATCTTTCTTCCCAAACCGCATTTTTGAGCAGTATGGTCAAGATATACCGTCAGTTCACATGACCAATCATAAGCCGCCCTGCCTACAAAAGCACCTGCATACGCATAGCCTTGAATTGCTCCGTCTTTTTCAATAACAAGATAGGGGTATCTTTTCATAGTCATTTCCATACGCTTTTGAAAATCCATGAGTGTTGGAACGACATATTCAAATGTAATGGCAGTATTCTCAACATAATAAGCATAAATATCTAAAATACGTTCAGCATCTTCAAGCTTTGCATCTCTTACTAATATATCCATAACTGTTCCTCCGTCAATTCCGATTTGTTGAACTAAGCCGAGTATACCATACCAGCCAATGAAAGAATACCCCTCTAGGGGAGAATTGGTTAAAAAAAGCGTTCAAAGTGCGCCGCAGAGCACTTTGAACGCGAACAATAAAAATATTATTTCCATCCCCGGTCGGTGGGGTCCAGCATCCCGGCGGCGGAATACACCAGCGCGTTGCAGATGGCAGCGGCAACATTGCTGCCGCCCTTGCGCCCCATGGCAACGATAGCGGGCACACCGTGGGCGGTGCAGACGCTGAACAGCCGCTCCTTGCTCTCCACCACGTTCACAAAGCCCACCGGCACCCCGATGACCAGCGCAGGGCGCAGCCCGGCGGTTTCGATCAGGTCGGCAATGGTCAGCAGCGCCGTGGGTGCGTTGCCCACCGCAAGGATGGCACCGGGGTGTTCGGCGGCGGCTCTTTGCATGGACGCCACCGCCCGGGTAGTGCCGTTGGCCTTTGCCAGCGCGGCTACCTCCGGGTCTGCCATGTAGCACAGCGCTGTGCTGCTCAGCCGCGCAAGGCCCGGCTTTGTAATGCCGGAAAGCGCCATGTTGGTGTCGGTAACGATGGGTGCAGCGGCTTGCAATGCCGCCACGCCCGCCGCCACCGCGCCGGGGGTAAAGCGCAGGTTGCGGGCGTAGTCGAAATCTGCGGTGGTGTGGATGACCCGCTTGACCACGGCGGCAGTCTCCGGCGGCGGGGTCAGGCCCATTGCGTCCAGTTCTGCGGTGATGATAGAAAGGCTCGTCCGCTCGATGTCGGCGGGCAGATGATGCTGTGGGTTCATACGGTGCTCCTCCTTTCCAGTCCCATGGCGGCGTACAGGGCGTTCATGTCCAGCGCCCGGCGTACGCCGTCGGCTAACAGGTCAAACTGCTGCTGGCGGTATTCTGCCATGGAGAGTAGCGGCGCATCGGCAGGGGAAATGCCCTTGCGGCTGCACAGCAGCTGCACCAGCTTTTCGGTCAGCTCTCCGGTATCAAACAGCCCATGCAGATAAGTGCCCGCCACGTTGTCCTTTACGCAGCCCTCGGCGCTGCCGTCCGCAAGGCGGCAGAAGGGCACACCCTGCACGGCAGTGCGTCCGGTATGGATCTGGTAGCCGGTCAGCGCTGCCCCCGCCAGCTGCGGCGCGGTGACGGTGGCGGTGTCCTGCGTGCGGTGCTTTGCGTCCGTAAACACAGTCTGGATGGGCAGCAGCCCCAGCCCGCGCACGGTCTGGCTGCGTCCGCTCTCAGTGCCCTCGGGGTCGGCAAGGGTCTCGCCCAGCATCTGGTAGCCGCCGCACACGCCCAGAATTGGAGTGCCGACAGCCGCCAGCTTTTGCACGGCACTTTCCAGCCCGCACTGCCGCAGCCAGAGCAGGTCATCTATGGTGTTTTTTGTGCCCGGCAGAATGACCACATCCGGTGCGCCCAGATGCCGGGGGCTTTGCACATACCGCACGCTCAGCAGCGGGTGCTGTTCCAGCGGCATGAAATCCGTAAAATTGGAGATATGCGGCAGCCGCAGAATGGCAGCATCCAGCGGCTTGACGGCGCTGCTGCTTTCCAGCCGGGAGGAGAGGGAGTCCTCGTCCTCAATATCCACCCGCAGGTAGGGCACAACGCCAAGCACGGGCAGATGGGTCTTTTCCTCCAGCATGGTAAGGCCGGGTTTCAGGATGGCGGCATCGCCCCGGAATTTGTTGATGACCAGACCCTTGATGCGTGCCCGCTCGGCGGGTTCCAGCAGTTCCACCGTGCCGTATAGCTGCGCAAACCCGCCGCCCCGGTCGATATCTCCCGCCAGCAGCACCGGTGCATCCACCAGCTTTGCCAGCCCCATGTTGACGATATCGTCTGTCTTTAAGTTGATCTCTGCCGGGCTGCCCGCGCCCTCAATAACGATGATATCCACTTCTTCGGCCAGACTATTGTATGCAGCTAAAATGTCCGGGATCAGGCTCTTTTTCAGCTTGAAGTAGGCGGCTGCTGGCATCTGCCCGCGCACCTCGCCGTTCACGATGACCTGACTGCCCACATCGCTGCTGGGCTTGAGCAGAATGGGGTTCATGCGCACATCCGGTTCCATGCCGGCAGCCTGTGCCTGCACCACCTGTGCCCGGCCCATTTCCAGCCCGTCCCGGGTGACAAAGCTGTTCAACGCCATGTTCTGGCTTTTAAAGGGGGCTACCCGGTAGCCGTCCTGTGCAAAAATACGGCACAGCGCGGTGCACAGCAGGCTTTTGCCCGCACCGCTCATCGTACCCTGTACCATGATACATTTTGCCCGGCTCATGCAAGCACCTCCTGTAAGGCTTTTAAGAGCTGCTGGTTTTCCGGCGCGGTGCGCACGGCAGTGCGATACCAGCTGCCGTCCAGTCCGGGGTAGTTGCCGCAGCTGCGCAGTACGATACCGCGCTGCCGCAAGGCATCGCCCAGCGTTTCCGGTGCCTGAAACAGCAGATAATTCGCGCTGCCATCCAGCACCCGCAGCCCCAGTGCGCGCAAACCGTCCCGCAAAACAGGACGCTGCTGCGCAATAAGCGCCTGCACCCGGGCCACATAAGCGGTCTCGTCCAGCGCCGCCAGCCCTGCCGCCTGTGCAAGGCTGGAGACAGCCCACGGCTGCCCGGCTGTCTGCATTTTCTCCAGCAGAGCGGTGTTGCTGCACAGGCAGTAGCCCAGCCGCACCCCGGCCATGCCGTACAGCTTTGTAAAGGCTTTCAGGATGATGAGGTTCGGGCTTGCCAGAAGCTTTTTGGCAGACAGCACCTCACTTTCCGGCAGAAAATCCAGAAAGCACTCGTCCACTACCAGCAGTGCACCGCAAGCTTCGCACCGGCGCAGCAGCGCTTCCACCAGCGGCAGCGGCGTCAGCTGCCCGGTGGGGTTATTGGGCTGGCAGAGGAATACCATGTCGGTGTCCTCGTCCACTGCGGAAACAAATGCTTCGGTCACTGCAAAATCTTCTTTTTCCTGCAGAAAATGCCGCCGGACGGTGCAGCCCGCTGTTTCCAGCGCGGCGGCATACTCCGCAAAGGTAGGGGCGGGCAGCAGCGCTGTGCGGGGCTTTGCCGCCCACACCAGCCGGAAGATGAGGTCTGCCGCGCCGTTGCCGCAGAGGATGTGCTCCACGGGCACCTTCTCGTGCACTGCCAGCTTTGCCCGCAAAGCACGGCAAAGGGGGTCGGGGTAGCGGTCGGCGGTGGCAAGCGCGGCAGTGATGGCCTTTGCCACTCCCTCCGGCAATCCCAGCGGGCTGACGTTTGCTGAAAGATCCAGCGCGTCCTGTCCGTACTGCGCCCGGTAACCTGCCCAGTCGCCGCCATGTACCAGCTGCATCATAAAATACCTCGTATCAATAGCCCAAGCGCCAGCGCCAGCAGGCTTTCGGCGTACATCATGCGGTCCGCGCGGCGGATATCCTCCGGCTCAATGGAACGCACGGCATCGCCGATGGTGGGCTTAGGGTAGTATTCACCAAAATAATAGGCGGGCCCGGCAAGCTGCACGTTCAGTGCACCGGCGCAGGCGCTTTCGGTCTGGGCGCTGTTGGGGCTGGCGTGATTGCGCCTGTCCCGCCGCCAGATGCGCCACGCGCTGCGGGCATCGTTGCCGGTCAGGGCAGCAGCCGCCACCCACAGCAAAGCGGCAATGCGGCTGGGCAGGTAGTTGGCAACATCGTTCAGCTTTGCCGCTGCACGGCCAAAATAAAGATACTGCGTGTTTTTATAGCCCACCATGCTGTCCATGGTGTTGATGGCTTTATAAGTAAGCGCCAGCGGTGCGCCGCCCAGCAGCATATACAACAGCGGCGCAATCACGCCATCACTGGCGTTTTCCGCCACGGTCTCCACAGCGGCTTTGGTCACGCCTTCCGCAGTCAGTGCCTGCGTATCCCGCCCCACGATGCGGCTCACGGCAGCGCGGGCGGCAGGCAGGTCGGGCTTTGTCAGCTCCCGGTAGACGTTCATACTCTCCTGCACAAGCCCCTTTGCCGCCAGTGCCTGCCCGCACCAGAACATCTGTACTGCCAGCCCCAGCAGCGGGTGCAGGGCGGCGGCTCCCATGCAGACAAGGCTTGTGATCGCAAAGGTGCCCACCGGTAAGCAAAAGGCTAAGATACGCCCGCCCCAAAGCTCACCCTTTGGCGTTTTGGGCAGGCGGGCACGCAGTCCCTTTTCCAGCGCAGAGATGGCCTTGCCCATGTACACTACCGGATGCGGAAGCCACGCAGGGTCGCCGAAAACGGCATCCAGCACAAAGCCGCCCAATACCGCGTAGCCGATCATTCCCACGCCTCCTTTGTGTACTGCACGGTCTTTACCAGATACAGCACCCGCTTTGTCGCCCAGTCCTTAGCGTCCAGCACAAAGCCGCCGGCGTTGGGGGCGCACCATTCGTAATAATCCTTGTGCGGCAGGGCATAGCGTTCCATGGCGGCCATTTGGGTGCCGCCGTGGGCTAAGATGACCAGCATCTCCTCGCCGTCCGCAAGAGCTTTGTCCACCAGCGCAGAAAAGGCCGCGCAGATACGGTCGCAAAAAGCGGCCTTGGTCTCGCCGTCCGGGCAGGGACTTTCACAGTTGGCGGCTACCCATGCAAGGTAGTCCGGGTCGTGTTCCATTTCAATATAGTTTCTCCCCTCAAAGTTGCCAAAGCACATCTCTTTCAGCCCATCTATTTCTACAAGCTTTGCGCCCGGAAACAGTACCTCGGCGGTCTGCCGGGTGCGGCAAAGGGGAGTGATGTACACGGTCTTGGGGGAAATGTCTGCCCGGCACAGCATAGCGCGCCCGGCGGCAGAAAGCGGGATATCCCGCTGCCCCTGATAGCGCTTTTCGGCGTTGTATTCAGTCAGGCCGTGACGCAATAAATAGATCAGCATTCCGGCAATTCTCCTTTCAAAACGGTGTGGATGCCGCAGAACATCTGCACCACACACGCAGCACGCGCCGCCAGCAGACAGGCCAGCCGTCCGGCGTTTTCCCGCGCGGCACGCTCTGCAGGGTCTATGGGCACCACACCGCCGCCCACCTCGGTGGACAGCACGATATCATAAGCGGATAATTTGTCCGCAAGTTTCTCAAGTTCAGCGTTGTCTTTGCACCCGGCGGCAAGCTGCTGCACGTCTGCAATGCAGCGGCCGGGCAGGGTGCGGGCAAAGGTGCGCTTGCCGCTGTACAGCGGCCCGGTGATAAAGATCATAACAGCCCTCCCCATTGGCAGGCGCACAGCGCCGCCAGCATCCACAGCTCGGTCTTTTGCAAAAACCACCCGGCCAGATCGCCGGTAATGCCGCCCAGCTGCTGTACGGCTACATGGTGATACCACAAAAACAGCAAAATTGCAACTGCTGCCAGTGCCCCGCCGCCTAAAGCCAGTAACACACCGCAAAGCAGCACTGCCAGCACTGCCAGCACATTGCGCACGACTTTGCGGTCAGCGGCACAGGCAAAGGTGTGGGCAAGACCGGTGTTTTTTGCCATGGGAAAGGCCGCCACCGCAAGGCCGGAGAACGCCCGCTCCAAAATCAGCGCCAACGTCCACAGCGCGCCCACTCGGGGCGTGAACTGCACGCAGGCGGCAAGGCAGAGATAAGCCGCAAAATAACTGCACAGCCGGATGACCGCAAAGGCACCGCAGTGCGGATCTTTTAAAATTTCCAGCTTCTTTTCCCGGTCGCCGTAGCTGGCAAGGGCGTCACAGGTGTCGGCGTAGCCATCCAGATGGATGCCGCCGGTCACCCATACCGGCACAAGGCAGAACCCTGCCGCCCGCGCTGGTGCGGGCAGGGGCAGCACCCCGCACACGCACCACAGCGCCCCGCATAAAAGCCCCACCAGCGGGAAAGCGCACAGCGCATACCGCATATTCTTTTCGTTCCACGCAAACTGCGGCACCGGCACCGCCGAAAACATGGCAAAGGCCACCGCAATGGTCTGCAAAACGATCATTTTTCCACTCCTTTATAATAGACAGGGATGCCGCACACCACCCGCACTACGGCGTCTGCCCGGGCGGCAAGGGCGTTGTTCACCCGTGCCAGCGCCAGCAGATAGCGGTCGGTATCCCCGGCATAGTCTGCGCCGCCGCTGAACACCTCGTTGGAGACAACGATCAAGTTTTCGCACTGCGCGGCAAGGGCGTCCAACCCCTGCAAAATGTGCTCGGCAGCGGCATCGCCCGCCCCGGCGGGGTCGTACAGCTCGTTGGCGGTCAGGTTGCCCAAGTCCTCCAGCAGTGCGGTACCCCTGCGGGGCAAATGCACCGTCTCTAAATGCAGCGGGCACTCGATGGTCTCAAACTGCTTTGCAGCGCGCATTTTGCGGTGTTTTTCCACCCGGGCGGCGCACTCGGCATCCCACACCTGCATGGTTGCCAGATAATACCGCGGCAAACCGCAGCGCAGCACAAGGGCTTCGGCGTATTCACTTTTGCCGCTGGCAGCGCCGCCCAGCACCAGCGTCAGCATTGGGGCATATACGGCACAATGCCGCCCTCCGCAAAGGAATAGCACCCCTCGTACACCGCCAGCGCCATGTCCCACAGCGGGATGCTGGCCACTGCGCCGGTGCCTTCGCCCAGATGCAGCCCGGCGGTGAGCAGGGGTGTTTTGCCCAGCGTGTCCAGCACAAGCCGGGCGGCGGGCTCGGTGGAGCAGTGACTGGCAAACACGGCCTTTGCCGCAGCCGGACACAGCCGCACGGCGCACAGCGCCGCCACCCCGCTGATGAAGCCGTCCATCAGCACGGGTACGCCCGCCAGCGCCCCGCCCAGAAACATCCCGCACAGCCCGGCGATATCAAAACCGCCCAGCTTGCTCAGTACGTCCAAGGCGTCATCAGAGTCGGGATTGTTGCAGGCAATACCCCGCCGGATGGCATCCACCTTGCGGGCAAGCCCTGCATCGGAAAGTCCCGCACCGCGCCCGGTCATGGTCTGCACCGGCTGTGCCAGCAGCACGGCAGCTACGGCGCTGGAGGTGGTGGTGTTGCCAATGCCCATCTCGCCGGTAGCCACCAGCCCGTAGCCCTCGGCGGCAAGCTGCCGGGTCAGGGCGATGCCCCGGCCAATGGCTTCCACCGCTTCGGCGCGGGTCATGGCAGGGCCTTTGGTAAAGTCCGCAGTTCCGGCAGCAATGCGGTGGTCCAGCACGCCGGGCACCGGTGCACCGGATATGCCCATATCCACCGGCAGCACATCGCAGTGCGCCGCCTGCGCCATCCGGCAGACGCTGGTGCGCCGCGCGGCAAGGTTCTCGGCTACGGTGCGGGTCACGCTCTGGTCGGTCTGGCTTACACCCTGCGCCACCACACCGTTGTCTGCGCAGAGCACCGCCACCGTCCGGCGGGAAAAATCAAACTGCGCCGTACCGGTCAGCGCGGCGGCATCCTCCAGCATCGTCTCCAGCGCACCCAGCCCGCCCAAGGGCTTGGCAAGGCTTGCCCAGTGGGCGTGGGCGGCGGCGCGGGCGGCTTCGTCCGGCGGGGTGATGGCAGCAAGCAGCTGCATCAGGTCAGCTTCGGTCATTTTCGTCATCCTTTGCGTTTCAAAAAGTGCTGCGCCGCCTGCACAAAGCGGCGGGGCAGGGCAGTGCCCGCCCAGTAAAGATGCGGGAAACCGGCATACAAATGCGCGTTTGCAAAGCCGCATTCCCACTGCCTTTTTTCGGTTTTGCACACAGAAAAGTCTGTACCATTCTCAGAGGAATCCCAGTGGTGAAATTCATGGATGGGCAGCGCTTCTCCGGCGCGGAAAAGCATACTGTCGGCCTTTGCCGTCATAGCGGCATAGCCAAAGCGTACCAGCCGCCCGGCGTTGTGCCCGCTGCCCGGCAGCACACCCGCCATGGGGTAAACCTTGCCGTCCACACCCTCCAGCGCCTGCCCTAGGTACAGAAAACCGCCGCACTCGGCAGCAGTGGGCAGACCCTCTTGCACGGCGTCCCGGATAGCAGCACGCAGGGCGCAGTTTTCGCTCAGCTGCCGGGCGTACAGCTCTGGGTAACCTCCGGGCAGATACAGCCCGCCGATGTTTTCCGGCAGAGCGGCGTCCCGCAGTGGGCTGAAAAACACAAGTTCCGCACCCGCATCCCGCAAGGCGTCCAGCGTTTCAGCGTAGGCAAAGCAGAAGGCTTCGTCCCGCGCTACAGCAATGCGGACGGCGGGTGCGCACGGTGCGGCAAGCAGCGGCGCAGCCGGGGCAGGGCGGTCGGTCAGTGCCGCCAGCTGTGCCCAGTCCAGTACAAGGGCATCAGCCAGCTGCTCTAACTTTTGTTGTAAGTCCATGATCTCCCCGGCGGTTTTCAGCCCAAGGTGACGGCTCTCAATGGCGCACCCCGGCAGATGGGGCAGATACCCCACCACCGGCAGACCGGCCTCGGCTTCCAGCATCGGGCGCAGCGTTTTGTACAAGGCTTCAGAGCAATCATTGAGCAGAATGCCCACGATATGGCTGGGTGTACGGAACTGCAAAAGCCCCCGCAGCTCGGCGGCAAGGGTGATGCTTGCCCCCTTTGGCTGCACCACCAGCAGCACCGGCAGTGCCAGCGTGTCGGCCAGTTCCCATGCGCTTGCGCGGGTGGTCAGCCCCCGCCCATCGTAAAAGCCCATAGCGCCCTCGCATACGGCAGCGCCATGCCCGGCGGCATACCGGGCATAAAGTGTGCGCACCGTATCCGGGGCAGAGAGGTAGAGGTCTAAATTGTGGCTTTCCACCCCCAGCGCGCTGCGGTGGAACATAGGGTCGATGTAGTCCGGACCGCATTTGAAGGCGCAGGGGTCAGCTCCGCGCCGCTGCAGCGCGGTCAGCACTGCACAGGTGACGGTGGTCTTGCCGCTGCCGGAGCGCGGCGCGGCGATGAGAAACTGCATCATGTCCGTGCCCCCGTAATGAGGAATACCGGGTTGTTGGCCATCAGCAGATGCAGACTGCCCGCCGTTTTTGTGCGGCTGACAGAAATCTGTGTCACCTCGGCGGCAAGGCCGTGGGCGGTCAGAGCAGCCACGGCGACGCTGAGTGTTTCCAGCGCAATGGCGGCGATGCACAGCCGCACGGCTGGATTTTTGTGCAGCACAGCGTTTATAACGGCGTCCATATTGCCCTTTGTGCCGCCGATGAATACAGCATCCGGTGTAGGCAGTGCGTCCAAGGCTTCGGGCGCTTTACCCTCGATCACGGTCAGATTATAAGCTGCAAATTTCTCCCGGTTTTTCTGGATGAGCGCACAGGCTTCCGGGTCACACTCTACGGCATATACCCGTCCGGCAGGGGCGGCAAGCGCCAGCTCCACGCTTACGCTGCCAGTGCCCGCGCCCACGTCCCATAGGGTATCCGTGGGGGTAACCGCCAGCTTTGCCAGCGCGGCGGCGCGCACCTCCTGTTTGGTCATGGGCACAGCACCCCGGATAAAAGCATCGTCCGGCAGGCCGGGGGTGCGGCGGGGCGGCAGGGCTTCCCGCTCGATAAGTAATACGCTCAGCGGTGCAAAACTCTGCGCTGCCAGCTCCCGGGCAAGGCCAAAGCGGATGGCTTCCGCCGGAGTGCCTAGGTTTTCACCCACAAGGGCGTGAGCAGCGCCCAGCCCGGCAGCGGTCAGCTTGGCGCAAAGGGTGGCAGGAGAGTCCCCGCCGCCGGTAAGAAAAAATACCTGTGGATGCGCCAAAACCTCGGCTACGGGGTCGCAGGCGCGGCCATGGGCAGACACCAGCTTCCAGTCCTGCCAGGGGCGTCCCACAGCGGCGGCTAAAAGCTGCACGCTGGAAAGCCCGGGCAGCACCCGGACAGAGTATCCCATGGCCCGCAGCAGGGGCAGCAGCTTTGCCGCACCGGAGTAAAACCCGGTGTCGCCGCTATACAAAACAGCGGTGTCCGTATCCGGCTGCGCAGCCAAACACGCAAGGATATCCTCCGGCTTATACACGGCCTTGCGGTCAGCAGTGCACCCCGCCGGTAAATGCTCCAACAGGCGCTTTGCCCCAAGGATGAGCTCTGCGCCTTGCAGCGCAGCCAGCCCTTGCGCGGTCAGGCTTTCCGGGCAGCCGGAGCCCATTCCGATCAGAGAGATCATACCAGAACCTCCTTGCAGCGTGCCAGAATTTGTGCGGCAGTTTGTCCGTTTTCAGCCGGGCGACGCACCACGATCAGCTGTGCGCCGGTGTCCTGTGCGGCCTGTGCCTTTTCGGCAAAGCCGCCCACAGCACCGCCGTCCTTCGTGACAAGATAGCGGATGGAGAATTGCTTCATCAGGGCGCAGTTCAGCGCATAGGTGAATGGCCCCTGCATGGCAATGATGTTTCTGTGCGGAACACCTGCGGCCTCGCAGGCGGCAATGCCCTCCCGCGTGGGCAGCACCCGGGGGAACAGCCGCTCCGGGCTGAGCGGCGCAAAGGCGGCAAGTTCTTTTGCGCCGGTGGTCAGCAGCACATTGCCGCTGCACCCGGCCAGAAACGCAGCTGCGTGGGCGGCGGTGGCAAACACCATGCTCCCGGCGGGCAGCGGGCTTTCTTCCCGCAGCAGCCGGTGGTACTCCACCCCGGCAGCTGCGCACGCAGCCCGGATGTTTTTGGTGGCGTCCACCGCGTAGGGGTGGGTGGCGTCTACACACAGGGCAGCGCCCTGCAAAAGGGCGGTCATTTCCTCGGGGGTCAGCCGCCCGCAGTGCACAGTGATGCCGTCCGCTTCGCCCTGCTCCTCCGCACCCAGCGGGGTGGCTACGCTGACCAGCACCTGTGCGCCCAGTGCCGCCAGCTGCCGGGAGAACACCCGTCCCTCGGTAGTGCCGCTGAAAACCACTGCCTTCATCTGCGGTACCCCCGTGGGGTGACCATTCTGCCGCCCAGCTGCTTTGTGGTGGCATTGCCGATGTACACGGTGGTGAACATATCCACCGTGGTGCTTTCCAGCTGCGCAAGGGTCAAAATGCGGGCGGTCTGACCCTCCCGGCCGATGTTGCGCACAAGGCCGCAGACGGTGTCGGCACTTTTGCCGTTTTCCAGCAGGATGCGCACCGCCTTTGCCAGATAGTCCGGCCTGCCCTTGGAGGAGGGATTGTACAGCGCAACGCAGAAGTCTCCTATGGCGGCGCAGGCCAGCCGCTTCTCAATGACCTCCCACGGGGTCAGCCGGTCGGAAAGGGAAATAACGCAGAAATCGTGTGCCAGCGGTGCGCCCAGCACCGCCCCGCCGCTGAGGGCAGCGGTCAGTCCGGGCACGATCTCCACGGCAACGTCCGGGTAGCCCGGGGCAAGTTCCAGCAGGGGACTTGCCATGCCGTACACCCCGGCATCGCCGGAGCAGACCAGCGCCACCCGCTTGCCGGTGCTTGCTTTTTCCAACGCCCAGCGGCAGCGGTCGATTTCCTGCGTCATGCCGGTAGAATAGTATTCCTCGCAGGGGAATTCATCGCGGATGAGGTCAAGATAGACCTTATACCCACAGATGGCGTCAACGCTTTCCAGCGTGTTCGCAGCCTGCTGGGTCATATAAAAAGGCTCGCCGGGGCCAAGCCCCACGACATAGACCACCTTCTCGGGACGGTCAATGTCAATATCCATCACGTCAAGCATTCTGCCACCTCCAGTCCGGGGCAAAGGGCCTGCACGCCAGCGCAAAGGTCACGCCGTTGCAGGCAAATTTGGGGTAAAACAGGCTGCCGCCTGCGTCCAGCACTGCCGCCCGCTCGCAGACGTTATCCACTCCGGTCACGCTCTGTACAAAAGAGGAGGGGGTGAACTGCCCGGGCGCGCTGCGCAGCTGCGCGGCAGAGTAAAACCGCACCGGCCAGCTGTGCGCCTGACAAAAGGCCAGCAAGCCCGGTTCGTTCTGCTTCAGGTCGATGCTTGCAGCGGCGGTAACTGTCTGCGCAGCAAGGCCGTGCCGGGCGCAGAAGGCGGCAAAAGCGGCCTCCAGCGCTTCAGCGCTTGTGCCCCGCTTGCAGCCGATGCCCAGCACCCCGATGCGCGGCACAAGATGCAGTGCCTGCCCGGTGGGGCAGAGGGTGAGTGCAAGGTCGGCTTTTTCCGGGGCTTCTGCCGAGAATAACCCGGCGGGCGCAGTGCCCGTTACCGGGATATCTGCCCAGTAATAGACCGGCTGTCCGGCCAGTAATTTGCCGCTGACCAGCTTGATGCGTTCCGGCTCCAGTACCATGCAGTTTTGGTGCTTTGCCCACTCGTCCACCGCAAAAATGCCGTGGGCATCGGTGGCGGTGGTGATCACTGGCACGGCTCCGCATACAGCGGCAATGGCCCGCGCCAGATCATTTGCGCCGCCCAGATGCCCGGACAAAATGGGCACGGCAAACCGCCCGCATTCATCCACCACCACCACAGCAGGGTCGGTGGTCTTGCTCTTGCAGTGGGGCGCGATAGCCCGCACCGCAATGCCCGCAGCGCCTACAAATATCAGCGCATCCGACTGCACAAACTGAACGCCTGTCCATTCTGCAAGAGAAGTGCCATCCTGCCCGCACCGGGCAACGCTGCCGGGCAGGGCAGCGGCAAGGCGCTTTGCCAGCGCAAGGCCGGTATCCGTAAAGGCAAGGTAGGCGCAGATCATACCGGCTCTCCTTTGCGGAACTCGGTGGTAAAGGCGGGGTCGTACAGCTTGCTGCGCTCGTACTGTGTGCCGAGAAAATCTCCTACTACGATAAGCGCCGTCTTGGTAATGCCTGCCGCGCGGGTGCTCTCTGCCAGAGAACCAACCGTGCACCGCACGATTTTTTCTTCCGGCCAGCTGGCCTTGTACACCACGGCGGCGGGAGTGCCCGGTTTGTACGCACCCTGCAAAAGCGCCGCCTGCACCTTATCGATCAGCCCGATGGACAGAAAGATCACCATGGTCGCACCGTGTGCGGCAAGGCTTGCCAGCCTTTCCCGCTCC
>ERZ826396.2635-NODE-2635-length-14127-cov-3.241046_pt1 | contig 14127 bp, 10 predicted proteins | sample MGYA00519926_ERZ826396 | MGnify/ENA primary metagenome ERZ826396 (study PRJEB31778, sample SAMEA3449230) | human gut metagenome | biome: human gut; feature: human-associated habitat; material: faeces | place: United Kingdom | collected 2010/2012 ... | reverse complement strand
TCAGATATGTACTGTATGAAGCAGCCATATCCTTGATTGCAAGGAATGAAGAATTCAAGGAAGTACACCGATATTATCGAACCAGAAAAGAGAATCCGCTAAAGAAGATGCAGTCAGTCATAGCGGTAGCCTGTAAAGCACTTAGAATCTTCTACATGATTCTGACAAAAGGTGTAAGTTATGACGGAGCAAAGATGTTGCAGGATATCAAGAGACCACAGATGCTTGCAGCATAAAAACAGGAAGTAACCAGCCAAAAAGGTAAAGTAAGCAGAATGTAATGGGAAACGTCCACTTGAAAAGTGCTGTTACAAAAAGCGAGTCAGTAATGAAAAAAGAATGAGCAAGTAGTCGGCAGAAATATTCACCATAGGGCAAGACCCTGACGAGGAGCTGTGCTGACACCCGGATTATGGATAGGCAGGACGAAGGAAGTTAGGACTCACAAAGTGATGATCCTGGTAGACACGGGAGGTGCATTGCCATAGATGGAAGGGCATACACAAGGCCATTTAAAACGGAACAAAGAAGACGTTTTATTTCGTATACCCAAAACCAGCTATTTTCGTACCAGATACAAAGAGATATCCGTGATCATTGCTCATTCATCTGAGATAGAAACTAAAAAATCCTTGATTTTAAAGGAAAAAAGACTTGATTTATTAGGGAGGTGTAAAAGTGTCGGATACCTATTTATCAGAACGTATTTATCAAAATATAGATTCCAGTAAACCAGAAAATGTAGAACGGACGCAGTACTGGAATCACCTTCTGGGAGAGACGACGGTGGAGGAACTCCGGGAACATAATAGGGCGTTTGTGATGTATCTACAGGATGCTCCATTCGAAGAAAAACAGGAGGTGGACAGAGGATTCCTGCACATTTCGTTTCAAGAAGAAAGAGGAAATACGGATTCCGTACGCAGAGAGATCGGGGAGAAAAAGCTGTTCTTTGCAGAATTTTATAAAACTTTTTTAAAAATTGGAAAACGTGAGTTGGAAAGCAGATGGAGTGGGCTGGGAGAAGAAGTGGAGGAAATGTTGTATGAAGCATTTGAAGATGTACTGGCGATTCGGTTACAGAACATTGCTCTTCGCACACTGATTGCTGAATTACATTCCTACAAACAGAAAGGAAACTTGAGCGGAGAAACTTCTGAACAGGAGTATGAGAGCTTTTGCAAGATTTGTGGAAGCCGTGAGTTTTTCGGCCATATTTCGGAGACGTATCCGGTTCTTATCAGATGTCTGAAAGAATGTACAGAAAAGACGATCTGTTATTATGAACAGGTGATGCGATGGGTCATTGAAGATCGAGAGAGGCTGTCCTGTTTGTTTGGGAAAGAGAAGGATTTAGGGAGTATTGTAAAGGTGGAGTCCGGCCTGTCCGATTCCCATCACGGCGGGAAAGAGGTATTAACTCTCTATTTTGCAAACGGAAGTCAGATCCTGCTCAAACCACGTTCTATGGAAAACGAACAGTTTTATCAGAGATTACTGGATTGGATCGGAGAGCGAACAGGGACAGATCAGTACTATTATCCGATTCTGTCCGGCAAAGATCATAGTTGGTGCCAGATTGTGGAATACAAGCCGTGTAATTCGGAGGCAGAGTTGCACCAGTATTATCAAAGACTTGGCGAACAGCTTTTTCTCGCCTATCTCTTGGGAACAAATGATATTCATTTTGAAAATCTGATCGCCTGCGGGGCATATCCAGTTATGATCGATCTGGAAGCCCTGGTTCATAATTCCAGAGGGCGAAGTGAGGAGTCTATTCGGGATACAGTACAATCCCATCTCTGGGAGTCTGTATTAGCTACCGGAATTCTCCCTTCCTACACATGGAATAATGAGGGAGAAGGGATTGATGGAAGCGCTATTCACAGCAAAAAAGGGCAGAAGCTTCCTTTTAAAATTCCAACCGTCGCAAAAGGAGAGACCTCTGAAATGTATGTCACTTATCGGGAAGGCCATTCCTCAGAAGGAAAAAACCTAGCCCATGCAAAAGAGGGAATGGAAGATCTGGTGCTGTATGTGAATGATATTTTGGAGGGATTTTCCACAGCGTATCAAGCCGTGGAAAAAGAACGAACGATTTTTGAAAAGGAGCTTCGGAAAGGAACAGAGATTCAAAGCCGTACAGTGTTGATGCATACACAGCGGTATACGATGCTGCTGAACAGTTCTTACCACCCGGCGCTTTTAATGGACGGAGCGGATCGTGAGATTTTCTTGTCTGCTATTGGTCAGGGACGATGGGAGCAGGACGAGGAAATTGTAAAGGAAGAAATCGGTTCTCTGCTTCGGGGAGATATCCCATACTTTTCCTTTGCTATGGGAGAGAAGGATTTGTCGGCGGATGGGAGAATTTGCGTGCGGAATCTGTATGACAAAACTGCCTGTGATCGGATCGTAAAGCGATTGCAAGGTTTATGTGGCAAGGATCGAAAGAGGCAATGCGATTTTATTCAGACGTCTGTGGAATTGATTCCGGAAAACAGAAGTGGATTTTCTAATAAAATTTATCCCGCAAGCAAGAGTCCTGCAAAAAGTCAAAAAGATATGATCCAGGAAAATATAAAAGAGCTGACTGAACGACTTTGTGATTATGCGATATGGAATCCCCGGAGAACAGAAGTGAGCTGGTATGCACTTCGGTTTGCAAGTTCCGGAAATTATGCATGGGAAATAGAACCGATGGGCGTCTATTTTTACGATGGATGGAGCGGACTGTTACTTTTGACGACAATGATCCAGGCAAATCAAAAATTAAAACGGGTTGAAGAAATCCAGACAGCGTTGAAGAAGCAGGTCTTTCAATACACGGACAACGGGCTGGTATCATTGAATCATTTACAGTCTCAAAATACCGGAGCATATACCGGGGAAGGATCTTTGATTTATGCTTATCTGAATTTATATCGACTGACAAATGAGAAAGTATACCTGCAATATGCCGTTAAACACGCTGGAATTGTGTCGCAAATTCTGGAAGAAGATTCCTGCTCAGATTTATTAGGAGGAAAAGCGGGAGCGGCATGGGTGTTTCTGCAACTCTATCAAGAGACACAAAACCAGAGGTATATCCAGGAAGCGGAGCGCGCTATCTGTCTGATGTTGCCTCAAATGATTAAGACTGAGCGTGGAGTTGGTTGGAATCCGGAGAGTGTCGATGTCCCGATCGGAGGAATGGCGCATGGAAATGCGGGAATTCTGATGCCGGTCCTTGTTTTATGGGAACTTACAAAAAAGAAAGAGTACGGATGGCTGGCAGAAAAGATCTGGGAATACGAAGAGTCGTTGTATCGGGAGGAGACCGGAAACTGGATGGATATCAGGGATCATAGCGATGAGGGGGAAGATACCGTTGCATGGTGCCACGGGGCAGCGGGGATTTTGTTGTCAAGACTCTGGTGCTACGAAAAAGTTACCGATTCAAAGTGGAAAAAGCGTTTAAAAAAAGATATAGACAGAGCGTATCAGAAAACGTCCGCGTTCTGGAAACGGGACAGTTGGAGTTTGTGTCATGGGAACAGTGGAAATCTATGGATTCTGAACCTGGCAGATCGGATGTTGGGGAAGGAGAGAAAAGAGAGGGGAAACTATGAAAAAATCCGGCTTCTCCCACAGGAAAGGATGAATCCAGGACTAATGGGAGGATATGGGGGAGTATTACTGCATTTGTTAGTTAAATTAATAAGATAAAATTTAATGGACTGAAAAAATAGAATCATGGTCATGAAATTGACAGATAATAATGCGGAATGTAAAATTTAACTATAATATTAAGAACGGGGAATGATAGATGGGAAGAGGAGGAGAAGCCAATGGTTTTGTAAAGAAAGGTAGGATAATGGGAACGAGATAAAGAAAGGAGATACAATTTATGAAAAAGAAGTTTAGAAAATTTTTTGCTGTAGTAGCGGCTACAGTTATGGTTTTAGCAATGGGAATGGTATCAGTAAACGCATCTGATGTACAGCCGAGAGGACCTCTCTGTCCTTGTGGAGGAACATTACTGCCATCGAAGTCTTATTCTACATGGGTAACATATAAGTCAGTAAAATGTGTGCATGGATACGCATATGGCACAGATCAGCATCAAAAAAGAACAGTTACTACTACAATGAAGTGTAATCGATGTGGTAGCGGGTATACGACGGGAACAACTACAGAAACACGTGTACAATGTACAGGACATAATTAGACTTTGAAGGGAATGTACTCAAAGTGGAATTATTTGGAGACATAGAATAAAAACAGAATACTGTTGTTACAAATAACGAATGAGTATATTTTTAGAAGATTCTAAACGTTTTTTATTAAGCCATGTATTTTCTTTGAAAGCAGGAATACATGGCTTAATTAATAAAAGTAACAAGAAGAGGTGAATTATTATGAAAAATATAGCGAGAAGAACTATTGCTTTAGGATGTGTAGGACTACTTTTAGCAGGAATGAGCGGATGTGATAAGACAATAGAGAAAAAAGATAAAATTGTATTAAGAGTAATTACAGATCCATCAATTCAGAAAGAGGTGAACAGTATAGCGGATTTTATGGAGAAAACAGAAGAGATAGAAGTAAAAGTGGAGGTACTTCCTCTTCAAGAGAGTGGGCGAGATTCTGAGATTCAGAGGCTTCAGACACAAATTATGGCAGGAAAAGGGGCAGATGTTTATTTGCTGGATACGAGTCCAGATGCAGCAGAGATGAAAACGGAACTATTTGAAAATCCATATCAAACGATGCAGAGTGGGGCACTGGCACCATTGAATGAATATATGAAAACAGATTCCTATTGGAATGATACGACATATAATAAGAATATTTTAAAAGCAGGGCAATATGAAGGGAAACAATATATAATTCCGATTACTTGTTATTATTATGTATTATCGGGGCCAAATAATGTTGAGAAGATAACAGGAGATACTTTAAAAGAATGGCTGGAACAGGCAGATAAACTGGATAATTCTGAATTAAAAAAGGCAATTAATGAAAGCCTGTATTTAACATCAGGGCGGTGGTTTCAACCTGCGGTAGATTATGAAGCACAGCAAGTTTTATTTAATAAAGGGAAATGGAAAGCATTTGCGGAATCTTACTTATCGCATCAGCAGGAAGGAATGATGGATGCAGTTAATGACATAGAGAACCAATATCAAATACAGCCGATCCGTTCATTTATAGGAGGAAAAGGAATTTCTGCCAAGATTATTCCGGATTTAGAAGGAAGAAGAATGGCATCTGTTATGACATATGGGGCCGTTGGAATGTCCAGTGATCACAAGGAGAAAGCATATGAGTTTTTAATGCTGTTTTTAAATAATAAGATGCAAGAAGAAAGAAACGAAAATGTAGAACAAGTCCTCAACGGAAGTGCTGGAATCACAGTAGAGAAAAAGAAAATTAGTAATTGGTTGTCCGACCGCTCTGAGGAAACTATTTCGGCAGTACAAGAAAGTTTTGAAGAACTGGATGGAGCATATTTTATAACGGATGCCGAAAGGACATTAATATCGAATATCCGGGAGACAGTAGAATGGGGAGTAGAACCGACAAAGGGATGGGAAAAGTTTTTGTCGGATTTGGCAGATAAAGTATGGGAGCAGTATGAGATGCAGGTTAAGGAGTAGTGATGAGGAGATCGAACCGAATTTTATGTTTTGTAGTATGTATACTCTTTAAATGAAAACTAATGACCTATCAGTGTAAAGAAAGAAGCGTTTCTTGTTAAAAGTTAGGAAAGATGCTATTCTATGGATATCTTGATCGGCGTTTTTGAATCTGTTCCGGATGAATATTTAGGAGGAGAAAAACTGGATCTGGTTAATCTCTTTTTATTGTACGGGGGTTCTCCTCGATATGAGCATCGAGTTTTTATATTGTCGTTATCGGGAGACAGTGATGCATCCTGATATATGAGAGAGGTGAAAAAGATTACGGCTTCTTGTTGTGTTTGGGAATACTAGGGGGTGATTTTATGAGAAAAACCGTTCTTACGCTTGCTTTTTTTATTATATTATCATTGAGCTTATCGGGATGTGATGAAAAGAAGGAAGAAAAGCCTGTTCTGACAATTTTGACAGAAAGGGAGTATGAGGACCAGGTAAAGGTAGCACGTCATGGATTTAATGAGAAATATGATGATGTGGAAGTAAAAATTCAGACGCTCTCTGAGGAACCTGAAACGAGAGAAACACAGATTCAGAAGCTAAGAACACAGATTGTAGCAGGAAAAGGGTACGACGTATATATTTTAAACAATTTACGCTATGGATCCGGAGAGCCGTTGGATGAACTGCCTTTGTTTGACAATCCTTATAAAACAATGCAAAGTGGCGTCTTTTCGCCTTTAAATGATAATATGAATCAGGATAGTTACTGGAAAGGAACAAGCTACTTTGATCCTCTTTTAAAGGCTGGGCAGTATGAGGGCAAGCAGTATATTCTTCCACTTTCTTTTGAGTCAGAGCTGTTTCTATCAAATACAGAGGGGACAGGAAATCTGAATGGGAAAACGCTTTTAGAATGGTTGGAATACGCCGACAGCTCGCAAGATCTGGATTTACGGGGGACGATGGCGCAGCAAGCTTTACATGTGAAGGGGTGGTATCAGCCGGCGGCAGATTATGAGAGGAAAGCCATACTTTTTGACGAAAAACAGTGGGCGGATTTTTTTGTTTTAATGGAACAATTCTGTACAGAGTATTTTTCGGAATCGGTCGACTGGTATGGTGAAATGACAGTAAAGGGTATTACGAATGAAATCAAGAGAATGGAAATTGTGCCGGATTTGCAAGGGAACCGGATAATGGAGGTTCAGGCCTTCGGAGCCGTTGGCATGTCAAGTGACACTAAACAGGACGCATACCGGTTTTTGATGCTGTTTTTGAACCGTCAGACAGAAGGATTGGAAGATGGAATAGGAGGGCGTGATAATCCGGCTGACCAGGAGGCCATAAAGTGGATGCTGAAAAGATCAGGCTTATCTGATGAGACGATAGAAGGGACGATGAAGATACTGTCACAATTCAATCTGGCCTATTTTTCCACGGAAACAGAAAGTATGCTACAGACTTCTGTAGATCAAGCGGAGCGGGAGAAAAGATGGGAGGTCACCAAAGACTGGGAAGATTGTAAAAAAACAGGTGCGGAAATTGCGGAGAAAGGACGCAGGAACTACGAAACACAGGTGAAAGAGTAAAAGCAGGGGAAAAACGGGTAAGCGATATCCATAATCGTTTAACTGACAGGGACAAAGGAAATAGAGATGATTTTGTTAATGAACTCACCAAAATGTAAACCCCCGGATGGTAGTCCGAGGGTTTTTATTTCTTCACGGTGGAATCACGCTGAGGTTAGTGGTAATTGCCGTCGCTGTCTAATCATTTGATGATAAAAATCCACCGCCATCCTTTCCAACAGAGGGAGGGTTGGGATCTTATTAAGTACCCCAATAACTCAAAAAATAATTTGTATATAAATGATTTTTATTATGTAGATGTAAAATTTAAATATAGAAAAGATATTGACATACATAAATAGTTAGTTAATAATAGTATAAATAGAACAATATAACACTTAATTATGTAGATAAACAAGATTTACCTGAAAATTATTAGAGAATTAGGAATTGATATATGGAATATAAGTGGCAGACTGGCACCATATATAAAAATACTAAGGAGGAGACGGTAAATGAGGAACAATAAGGGAATAAGAGTGTTAGTAATTTGTGTATATTTGGCTTTGGTAATGACTGGATGCATGGGGGAGAAGCACACGGATAAAAAGGCAACATTGACCGTACTTACGGAACAGGCATTTGAAAGTACAGTACAGATGCGGGCGAGCGCAATGGAGGATGAGAATGAAAATCTGGATATTCAGGTTGAGGTATTGCCTCTGGATATGACAATCCGTGAAAATGAAATTCAAAAATTGCAAATTGAAATTATGGCTGGGAAAGGGCCGGATCTCTATGTGCTGACTGCTCCTATGGAGATGTCAACAGTGGAACCTGATTTGTTCGATAATCCGTATCAGATTATACAAAGTGGTGCGTTTGCCCCGTTGGACTCCTATATGGATGAGGATTCCTATTGGAAAGAGGGAAGTTATAAAAAAGAATTCTTGGAGGTCGGGAAACATGGCGGCAAGCAATATCTGCTTCCCCTTACCTGTTCCTATTACGTTCTGGCAGGAATACAGGATATTGATATTCTAGAGGGGAAATCGCTTGGAGAATGGCTGGAGTACGCAAAACTATCTGAAAATCTGCCATTGAGACAGTGTATCATAGAGGGACTGTCACAATTTGGAGGACGCTGGTTTCAGCCGGCAGTGGATTATGAGACGGGACAGGTACGATTTGACAAGGAAAAATGGAAACAATTTGGTGAAACATATTTTGTGGCACTGAAGAAATCCCGGCAGCAAGAACAATATACCGAAGAGCCGACGTACCGAATCAGCCATATGAACGAAGTGGATTTGAGCAGCGAGGAAACCCATTTTCAAGTGATGCCGGATCTAGATGGGCGAAAAATGGCGGCGGTGTCCGCTTATGGTGCGGTTGGTATGTCAAGTAATAAGAAAGAAATCGGCTATGACTTTTTGATGGGATTCTTATATAATAAAACAGAAGATGGGAAATGGACAGAAGAGGCAAAATTACAGGGAATCCCAGTACAGGAGAACTGTCTTAATTTCATGCGGTTTCCAGATGAACAGATAGAGGCTGTACGGAAAGGATTTCGTGAGCTGGAAGGAGCGTATTTTATTACGAATGTGGAAAAGAACATGCGGGATGCGCTGGTAGAAGAAAATCAAGTGGGACTGCCGGAATGGGATTCAAAGGAATTTGTCAATCGTATTGCTGAACAGGCATGGACGGGCTTTGAAATCCAAGTGAAGGAATAACCGTATAGGGTCAGGAGATTAAAAGGTTTTAAACCCCTGATATAAATTTGTAAAAAGTTATATATGTAAATTGTTGAATAAGTATATGTAAAATTTCTTGTTATAATTTGTACACGAATATATAATATATGTAAGGAAAATGGGGGATTTGTTTTTGGAAGATAAATATAAACATTTGGAAATGATACAAAATATTATACAAAGAATGGCTACTAATTCTTTTATGCTTAAAGGGTGGGCGGTTACGCTTATAGTAGCTATTTTTGCTCTTGCAGACAAAGATATGAATCAGAATTATTTTGGGCTTACATATATTCCAGCTATAACTTTTTGGTTTTTAGATTCCTATTATTTGCAGTTAGAAAGAAAATTTAAAATGCTTTACGATATTGTTCGACAGAAGGCAGTAGTGGAGTTTGATTTGAATATACAGGATATAAATTATAAGAAGACAAAAGATAAAAAATTAAGGTATTTAAACTGTTTATTTGCTACTTGCGAGTGGTTATTTTATATGCCGTTAATGATAATATTGACATTTATATTTCAAAAGTCGATATTATCATTTCTGAAATGATAAATAGCAGGGAGGATGAAATTGTGAAAAGTACATGCTATTTTTCGTACTGTTGGGATAATTCAACAGAAATAATGGAATATCTAAAAAAAGAAGTAGAAAAAAAGTCTGGGGGGAAAGTACAAGTTATTTTCGATAAAAAAAGTTTTATGTGTTCTGAAGATTTTATTAAGAGAGAAAAAGAAATAATTTCATGTGATTCTGTAGTTGTTTTCTTTTCACCAGAGTATAAGAAAATAATTGATAAAGGGGACATAACAAGAGGGGTTTATCGGGAATATCAACTGATCAAATCTAAGTTGAAAAAAGAAGAAGATTCGATTTTGGAGGTTTTGATTAAAGGAACTCTAAAAACGGCAGTAACAGAAGATTTCAGTAGCAAAATAGCGGTAGATCTTTCTAAGGGGAATGTCATTATAAAAGCAAAAAACGGGAAAAAAGTAGTTAATACTATGTATAGGACAGAAATGACTAATTTAGTATCAACTATTATAAGCAAAACATTTTCAGCAAGTAGAAGAAAAGATTATGATTTTAAATCAAAAGAAGAAATGTATGAAAGTTTGTTTTGTGATACGAAATCTAATGGTAAATTGCCAAAAGAATGTATGTTCAAAACAAATGCATATACAAGTATAATGTCTCAGAGATGTACATTTATTATCGGGAGAAAAGGAAGTGGAAAAACTACTTTTTTTGAAATTCTTGAGAAGTATGATGAAGGAGAAGTTAAATTCGCAGATAAATATAAAATATTAAAGCCTATTAGTGCGGATTGTATTGATATATATCAAGTGTATTCAGTTTTAGAAAAATGATAGAAGACTTTTTTCAAGATCTAAAATGTTGCAGTTGTTTTGGAATGTATACATCTATTTGTGTGGTATATACATAGTCTGTCTGGAAGAAGAAGAGTGCAATATCAATGATGATAGGCAGCCTATCTTTCATCAAGTGGGAAATAAACTGAAAAGGATTTTTAATATTAATAGTTTTGAAGAAGATAATATTCAGGAAACTATATTTACACAATGCGTGACTTTTTTTGAAGAGTTCATTAGTAAATATATCATAGATTATGCGACACCAGAGGCATTTGAGGCCTCTATGGTAGCTAATTTTACTGTTCAAAATGTATTTAGAAAATTTTTAGGAAAAAAACTGTTTTCAAATTTTCAATTAGCTATAGCAAGATGCAAAAAAAGGATTATGATTGCTTTAGATGGATTTGATACTTTAAGTGAGGATTTTCGTATAGAGACAAATTTCTTATTACAAAAAGAGAATGAAAAAGATAGAATAGAAGGTGAAAAAAGGGCGGAATTTGAAAGACTATTTTATAGAAGTATGGTTAGAGCTGTAGAAATTATGAAATGTTCAAAAGATCTATTAGTACAAGATATACATTTTTGTATTGTTTTACCTAAAGATAGGTTGGATCAAATTGAAACGGCAGATCGGTATATTTCTAAAGTTAATTTTACAGATTTATCTTGGGACGCAATTGAGTTGCTGGAGGTTGTAGTTCTCAGATTAGAATATATTTTTAGTATTCCCCATAGATCAGATATGGACTTATGGGAAAGGCTTTCAGTTATAATGAAGAAACATCTACCGGCGATACCTGAGGAGGTAGGTATAGAGATCAATGGAGCAGTGATAAATATTCCCCTGTTTGAATATCTGTTAAGGGTATCATTTTGGTGACCAAGGGATATTCTGAAATATTATGCTTTATTATACAATGCTAATCAGAATATGGCTAATCCAGAAGCGAATAAGATTGATATGCAAACAATCAAGCTGATTATAAACAATAAGGCTGATGATATTATTAAAACAGAATTTCTATATGAGTATGATAAGGTGTTCCTAAATATTAGTAAAGTTTTACTTGAATTTAATGGAAAAAATATTATTTTAACAGGAAAAGAGTTATTTGATGTGTTGTCAAAGGTATCATTTATTACGACGTTTGCATTTGACTGTGAACAGATACTTAACAAGATTAGCTTATTGTATGAACTAGGGGTGTTGGGACTGAAAATTCCTGCAAAATTGATGAGAATGAGAGGCATAGGAAGTGAATGGTGCTTTTCGTTTAATGAGGGCTTAAAGCCTTTGGAATTATTAGAATATGGATTTTCGCCAGAAAATACTGAGATTAAATTTGTATTAAACCCTATTTTTAGTAAAAAATTGGCATTGGTATTTAATACTAATGAGGTTGTAGGCGTATTTGGCAAGGAATATCTTGTAGATAATCATGCAAGGAAAATGGCAATTAAAAGATTTTAGTAAATTGTCATTGGCGTTTATTTAGGAGGAAAAACAGATCATGCATGTATTAGAAGTAAAAAATTTAATTCGGAATTATCAGAAATCAGCACAGAAAAAGAGCGGGGAGGATATCAAGGTTCTGAAAGGGCTGAATTTTGCTGTAGATGAAGGAGAATTTGTCGGCATCATGGGGAAATCCGGTTGTGGGAAGACGACCCTGCTGAAAGTTCTGGGTATGATCGACAAGCAAACAGACGGAGAGGTTTTCTTTATGGAACAGAATACGACAGATCTTTATGGGGATAAGCTGGCGGATATCCGAAGGACGCAGATCGGATTCATTTTTCAGGACTTCTATCTAATGGATAGTCTGACAGTAGAAGAAAATATCATGCTGCCGATGATCCTGGGGAAAGAGAACGTGGAAGTGATGACAAAGGCTGCCGCAAAGTACGCGGAGCAGTTTGAGATCTCCCATCTGCTGAAGAAAAATCCATACGAACTGTCCGGTGGGGAGAAGCAGCGGGTGGCCATCTGTCGTGCGCTGATCAATGATCCAGACCTGATACTGGCGGATGAGCCGACCGGAAATCTGGACTCTAAATCAGGGAAAATCGTAATCAATGCGTTGAACCGGATCAACCGGGAGTTTGGCAAGACCATCGTCATGGTAACACATGATCCGCAGATGGCAAGTAATTGTAGCCGGATCATCCTCTTAAAGGACGGAGTGATCCTGGATAATTTGGAGCGCGGAGAGGATCAGGAAAAGTTTTATCAGGAAATCATCGGCCGGATGGCGGATTTATAATATCAGAAATTATACAGTATACGACGGGAGATGGTGTACGTGCTGAACAGCATCTCCCGTCCTTTCTGTGGGGCGGATTAGAGATTCGTACTCATATCATAATCTTGCTGAATTCCTTACAGAATTCTTTTTGTCTCCTGTTTCCGGTGCTTCTTTTTTCTGCTATAATAATACCGGAAAAGGAGGAAAACAATGAGTTTTGTACATTTGCATGTTCATACAGAATATAGTTTGCTGGATGGTTCCAATAAGATCAAAGAGTACGTGGCAAGGGTCAAAGAGCTTGGCATGGACAGTGCCGCCATTACAGACCACGGCGTCATGTACGGAGTGATCGATTTTTATAAAGAAGCAAAAAAGGCAGGGATCAATCCGATCCTGGGGTGCGAGGTTTATGTGGCGCCGGGATCCCGGTTTGACCGGGAGACCGGACACAGTGAAGATCGTTACTATCACCTTGTTTTGTTGGCCGAAAATGAAGAGGGCTACCACAATCTGATGAAGATTGTGTCCAGGGGATTTACCGAGGGGTACTATTATAAGCCACGTGTGGACAAGGAGATCCTCAGACAGTACAGCGGCGGGCTGATTGCGCTGAGTGCCTGTCTTGCCGGGGAAGTACAGAAGAATCTGGTACGGGGACTCTACGAAGAGGCAAAGCAGGCGGCCTACGAATACCAGGACATTTTTGGGAAAGGGAATTTCTTCCTTGAATTGCAGGATCACGGTATAAGTGAGCAGCAGACGGCGAATCAGGGGCTTTTGCGTCTTGCAAAGGAGACGGGGATTGAGCTGGTGGCGACCAACGACTGCCACTATACGTATGCGGAGGATGAAAAGCCGCACGATATTCTGCTCTGTCTTCAGACAGGGAAGAAGCTCTCCGATGAGAACCGGATGCGTTATGAGGGCGGGCAGTACTATGTCAAGAGCGAAGATGAGATGCGGGGGCTGTTTCCGTATGCTTTACAGGCGCTTGAGAATACTCAGAAGATTGCTGATCGATGCCATGTGGAAATCGAGTTCGGTGTGACAAAGCTTCCGAGATACGATGTGCCGGACGGCTATACATCCTGGGAATATTTGCAGAAGCTTTGCTTTGACGGATTAAAGGAACGGTATCCAGGAAGTCCGCAAGAGCTCGTAGACCGACTTGGTTATGAGCTGGAGACAATCCGCACCATGGGGTATGTGGACTATTTCCTGATTGTATGGGATTTTATCAAATACGCCAGAGACCACGAGATTATGGTGGGGCCGGGGCGTGGATCCGCGGCGGGCAGTATTGTGGCATACTGCCTGGGAATCACGAATATTGATCCGATCCGTTACAACCTGCTTTTTGAGAGGTTCCTGAATCCGGAGCGAGTAACGATGCCTGATATTGACGTGGATTTTTGTTTCGAGAGGCGGCAGGAAGTCATCGATTACGTTACAAGAAAATACGGCCCCGATCGAGTAGTGCAGATCGTCACTTTCGGTACTCTGGCGGCCCGTGGTGTGATCCGGGATGTGGGGCGCGTGATGG
>ERZ826396.2631-NODE-2631-length-14151-cov-3.933953_pt1 | contig 14151 bp, 15 predicted proteins | sample MGYA00519926_ERZ826396 | MGnify/ENA primary metagenome ERZ826396 (study PRJEB31778, sample SAMEA3449230) | human gut metagenome | biome: human gut; feature: human-associated habitat; material: faeces | place: United Kingdom | collected 2010/2012 ... | reverse complement strand
GAAGAATTGGAGGGACTTGGGGTGAAAAGCTATCTGTATAATTACAGGTTGAAAAACCCCGAAAACATAGAAGCGTCAAAGGCTTATCTTCAATCCCTGGTTACGCAGGATGAAAATGGCCAGTATACAACCGGTGTCAACTATTCCCAGGCACAGTCTAAGCAGGACGGTTGGATTCGGATTATGTATTCTCTGTGCCAGTTTATGTTTGTGACGCTGGTACTGGCAGCAGGAAGTATTATTTTCTTAAAGACGGGCAATGAAGTTTACGAGGACAAAGAGCGGTACAGGGTATTGGAAAAAATGGGAATTCAGACAAAGGTATTGAAAAAGTCTGTACGGAATGAAATCTGTTTTACCTACTACTGTCCCTTCGTGCTCATGGTTGTCACCTCCTGGTTTTCCATACATGCGCTGGGAAATGTCATGAAGGAAGAGTTGCTGCTGGTGTGCAGCCAGTCAGATCTGAACCTGCATCGGGTAATTTTCGTTACCCGGATGGCCATGGCCAAGGTGGTGGATGGAGGAGAGTTCGATGTGATGAAGCGAACTGTGGCTGCCACCAAACTCCAGGACGGGGACGAGCTGGTTAATGTGGCTGTGCTGGAAGAGCAGCAGACCATTGTTCTGCAGTCGCAGAAGGGGTATTTCCTGCGTTTTTCTGTGGAAGAATTGCCTGAGAAGAAAAAGGCTGCGGTTGGCGTGCGCGCCATGCGCCTGTCCATGGGAGATCAGATTGAAGCCGTCTACTATACGCTGCCGGAGGGCGAGAATGGGATCAGCATCGGAGAAAGAGATGTGTCCCTGAACCGGCTGAAGGTTGCGAAGAGGGATGGAAAAGGAAGCAAACTGTCTCAAAAGTAAGGATATCTAGCAAGGATATTGCTGCCGTAAAAGGGAAGCATATTGCCTTTTAGGCAGCTGGCACTTATAATAAGGGATATGAAAAAAAGAGGGAAAGAAGGGGTGGACACAGATGAGAGTGATCGCTGGGGAGGCCAGAAGCCTTCCTCTGAAATGTCCGGACGGAATGGATACAAGGCCTACCACGGACAGAATAAAGGAAACATTATTTAATATTCTTCAGCCGGAGGTGCCTGGAAGCGTCTTTGTAGATTTGTGCAGCGGAAGCGGAGGTATTGGGATTGAGGCCATCAGCCGCGGGGCGAAGAGAGCGTATTTTGTGGAAAATGCGCAGAAGGCTGTCAAATGTATTCAGGATAATCTGGCTTTTACCAAATTTACGGATCGGGCTGTTGTGCTCCGGCAGGATGTGGTTTCCGCCCTTGCGGGAATTCATGAGAAGGAAGTGGATATTATTTTCATGGATCCGCCGTATGAGTCCATGCTGGAGGAGCCGGTTTTGGGTGCGCTTGAAAGGGCGGATTATGTGACAGGGGAGACCCTGATTGTCATGGAAGCGCCGCTTACGCGTGATTTCTCTTTTGTCAGGGGATATGATTTTGAGATCGTGCGGGAAAAACACTATAAGACGAATAAGCATGTATTTATTAAAAGAAGAGGATAAAGGCCATGAAAGCAGCAATCTATCCCGGAAGCTTTGATCCGGTGACATTCGGGCATCTTGATATTATCAGGAGAGCTGCGTCAATTTTTGACGAATTAACGGTGAGCGTGTTGAATAATACCCAGAAGACTCCGTTGTTTTCTGTGGAAGAACGTGTTAAAATACTGGAGAAAGCCACGAAGGACCTTCCCAATGTGAAAGTGGACTCTTTTTCCGGACTTCTGATCGACTATGCCAAGAGAAAGGACGTGCATGTGGCGATCAGGGGATTGCGGGCTATCACGGATTTTGAGTATGAACTGCAGATCGCCCAGACGAACAGTAAACTTTCCAATGGTGAACTGGATACGATGTTTTTGACTACGCGTCTTGAATATGCTTATCTGAGCTCCTCCAGCGTAAAGGAAATCGCCCAGTTCCATGGCGATGTTTCCCAGTGTGTACCTGACTTCGTGGCCGAATTACTCTATGAAAAATACGGACATGCATAGGGTAAGGCTTCTGTTTGGACAGAAAGGTGGCGCGCGCGGCGCGGCACCTGCTGTGGAACATAGGGATGGCACGCAAAGCGCGTCATCTGTTGGGATTTAGGCCGCGCCTGCGGCAGAATGAGAGGAAAAATGAGCAGCAGAATCGAACAATTAATAGACGAAATTGAGGAATATATTGACAGTTGTAAATACCAGCCGCTTTCCAACACCAAGATTATCGTAAATAAGGAAGAACTGGAAGAGCTGCTTAGAGAACTTCGGGTGAAGACGCCGGACGAAATCAAGCGTTATCAGAAGATAATCAACAATAAGGAAGCCATTTTGAATGATGCCAGGGAAAAAGCGGAGGCACTCATCAATGAGGCGACTGTACATACATCGGAACTGATTAATGAGCATGAGATCATGCAGCAGGCATATGCCCAGGCCAATGAAGTGGTTTCCATGGCCACTCAGCAGGCACAGGACATACTGGATAATGCCACCATGGAGGCCAACAGCGTAAAAGCTTCCGCAATCCAGTATACGGATGACATTCTGGCCAACCTGGAGAGCATTATTGAGCATGGAATCAGCATTGCGAACGAGCACTACGGACAGCTGCTTACGGATCTGAACAACTGTCTGAATGTGGTGCAGTCCAACCGGATGGAACTGCGCCCGGATGAGATTGAGGATGCGGATGGCATGCCTGAGGTCGGGGGATATGAGGCGAAAGAGAATAAAGATGACCTGACCTTGGATATTCTGTAAACTCCGCCAATCTGCCAAAGACAAAGAAAGAACGATTCTGATGAAGGAAAAAAGTTGGTTTCACATATTTTTATTGTTGTTTGCTCTGAGTTTTCTGGTTCCTGCAGTAAATGCGGAAGCAAAGGAGCCGGTGGTGATCGTCATCGATCCCGGACATGGAGGGCCGGAAAACAGGGGCGGAGAGGTGCTGCCGCAGTTCGTGGAGAAGGAACTGACGCTGCAGGCGGCGCAGGCGATGAAGCAGACGCTGGAACAGTTTGAAGGGGTGACCGTTTATCTGACCCGTACCACAGATCAGGAACTGTCTCTGGAAGAGCGGGCGGCGATCGCCAAAGCGTACGGGGCAGATTTCCTGTTTTCCCTGCATTTTAATATGTCTTCGGGGCATAACCTGTATGGTTCGGAGATCTGGACCTCCGCATTTGGAAGATATTATTCGGAAGGACAGACCTTTGGCCGTATTTGGCTCGGGGAAATGGCGGGATACGGCCAGTTTCTCAGAGGGGCCAAAACACGGCTGAACAGCCGGGGAACGGACTATTATGGCGTGATACGCGCTTCCAGGGCATTAGACATTCCCTGTGTGATCCTCGAACATTGCTATATGGATCACGCCATTGACAGCCACCAGATCAATACGGCACAAAAGGTGAGCGCGATGGGCATCAGCGATGCGATCGCTGTCGCCCAATATTACCGTTTAAAATCAGACTCTTTGGGACTGGATTATACGAATTATGCCTATCAGACGGTAAAGGCGCCTGCAGGGGTTGCTGCCCCGGATTCCACTGCGCCGCCGCAGGCCAATATGGCCGTCCTGAATGCCGATCTTGACACCGGGCAGATAGATGTTCAGCTGTCTGCGTCAGATCCGGAATCGGGCATATTGTATTACAGCTATAGCCTGGACGGCGGCCTAACATGGTCCGTCCTGACGCCTTTTGGAACGGGCAGTTCCATCACTTTTTCCATAACGGCTCCGAAAGGAAGCGCTCCGCTGCTCATGTGCCGCGTCTATAACGGCTATGATCTGCATACAGACAGCAACGCGGCGGCGATAGGAGTGATTCATGGATAGACGGCAGGCCATATGACGGCGTAATAGCAGAAGGTTATGGCGGTCAGCGCACATTTATGGAAGAGATACGTTTTAAGGGATAGATCCGTATCCTGAATCATGCTGTAGGTTTGTGCGATGCAGGATAGCCCTCCGAAGGGGAGCAGGACGAATCCCAGGAACGCTTCGGAGGCGGACAGTCTGGAGAGACCGCTCGTGATCTCCAGCATGCAGCCGAAGAAGGAACGAAGCGATGCATAGCCGGACGGAAGCAGGAGATCCGGCACCAGATTCATCAGGTTAAAAAGAATCATATATCCTCCCAAAGAGGTGATGGCGGACAGCCCGGAGAGAATGGAGGACTGGGTCGCGGCCAGCAGGGAGGGTTCCCGGCAGGAGGATTCCGGAAGCGAGGCGGCATGTATGTGTGCCGTCTCTTTTTGCGGCTCTGCGTTTTTGGCAGAATACAGCGGAATGTCCCGATAAACGGTATAGCGCAGCAGCAGCCCGTAAATAAAAGGAAGCAGGTACATTCCCGCCAGGAAAGGCAGGGGCTTTGTCCTGTGAAAGAGCGGCAGCACAAAACCTGTGAAATAAATCGGACCGATGTTGTTGCAGAAGGAGAGCATGAGTGTGGCTTCCCGTTTCGACAGTCTGCCGCGCTCGCAGCTTTCTGCGGTAACTCTGGCCCCCATGGGAAAGCCGCACAGAAACCCGATCACCAGAACATAGAGACAGGAATCGGACAGGCCAAAAAGCGGACGCAGAAGCGGGGAAAACAGGGAGGCAAAGCGATCCGAGAGATTCATGCGTATCAGGATTCCGGAGAGGATCATGAAAGGCAGGAGCGTGGGGATCATATTCTGAAACCAGAGATTCAGGCCGGCTTTGGAAAGTTCCAGCGCTTTTTCATTTTCCAGCAGCATGGCTGCGGTCAGAAACGAAAACAGACAGACCAGAAGGGCCTTCTTCCCTTTTCGCAGCAACCTTTTCCATGCATTTCCCTTCGGTCTGAAGAGACGCCGCTCACTCATTCCATGCCCTCCCGCGTGCGAAACCTCTGATTCCCATAAAGCGCGCATCTAAGGGTGGTTGTAAGAATCCGCGGTTTCCTGTATACTTGTAATACTGATTGTTAAAGGGTATGATGCGGCCGCTGTCAAAATGACTGTAAATGGGAAAAAGCGGCATCGCTGTACGGAGGATGTAGGGAATGCTGCGACTGGATAAATTTCTATGTGATATGAAAATAGGGAGCCGTAGTGAGGTTAAGGAACGGATCCGGAAAGGGGCTGTCCGGGTAAACGGTACACTGGAGAAGGATCCGGGCAGGAAAATTGATGAAAAGAAAGATCAGGTGCAGGTGGAGGGGCAGGAGATCTGCTACAGGAAATATGTATACCTTCTGCTGAATAAACCTTCCGGCCTGGTATCGGCGTCTTGGGATGAAAAGGAACGGACGGTGCTGGATTGGATTCGTGAGAAGGACAGAGAAAATGCCCTTCTTGGACGGGAGTTGTTTCCGGTTGGAAGACTGGATAAGGATACGGAAGGCCTTCTGCTGATTACGGATGACGGAGAACTGGCGCACCGTCTGCTGTCTCCCTCCCGCCATGTGGAGAAGACCTACTATGTGGAGACGGATAAGGATCTGTCGCCCGAACAGCAGGAACGTCTGCGGGAAGGCGTTGTGATCGGGGACGGGGAGACGACCAGGCCGGCCCGGCTCGAACGGGCGGCTGCCCCCAGGCCTGATGCGGCCTTTGCCTGGCTGCTTACGATCACGGAAGGCAAGTATCATCAGGTAAAGCGGATGATGAAGGCGGCGGGCACAACGGTTACCTATCTCAAACGGCTTAGCATGGGGCCTCTGCGCCTGGAAGAAGGATTTGAAACAGGAAGCTTTCGCGAGTTGACTGAAAAGGAATGTGCAGCGCTGGGCGTTTGCGCAGATGGGAGCAAAGGATGGACAGACTGAAAGCGGTGATATTTGATCTGGATGGCACACTGGTGGATTCCATGTGGATCTGGCCGAAAATAGATGTGGAATATCTGGGAAGATTCGGCATTGCGCTGACCCAGGAACTTGCGGAAGATGTGGGCGGAATGAGTTTTACGGAAACCGCCGTTTATTTCAAGGAACGCTTTCACCTTCCGGACTCCGTGGAACGGATCAAGGAGGATTGGAACGCCATGGCCCTGGATAAATACCAAAAGGAGGTCCCTTTAAAACAAGGGGTAAGGGAATACCTGGAGTGGTGTGCGGCAAATCATCTGCGCCTCGGGATCGCCACCAGCAATTCCAGACAGCTTGTGGAAAGCGTCATAAGGGCGCAGGGCGTGGCGGAATACTTTGACTGCATTCTGACCAGCTGTGAAGTGGAACGGGGAAAGCCGGCTCCGGATATCTATCTGGAGGTGGCGAAAAGGCTTGGCGTGGCGCCGGGAAACTGCCTGGTGTTTGAGGATATTGTTCCCGGAATCCGCGCAGGAAAGGCTGCGGGGATGCAGGTGTGCGCGGTATGGGATGGCGGCGATGTGGCATCGGAGCAGAGAAAAAAGGAACTGGCGGACTATTATATTACGGATTATTATCAGGCAATGACACTGTTTGGCCCGAAGGGGCAGCAGTAAACAGAGCCGGATGGAAAGGGAGAGATGGGCATGGCAGCTGAATTTTTGCCAATAACTAGACAGGAAATGGAAGAGAGAGGGATCAGCCGCCCTGATTTTGTATATGTGATCGGGGACGCTTATGTGGATCACCCGTCCTTTGGGCATGCGATCATCAGCCGTCTGCTGGAAGCGCACGGATACAGCGTCTGCATCATCTCTCAGCCGGATTGGAAAGATGAGAACAGCATCAAGGTCTTCGGAAGGCCGCGCCTGGGTTTTCTTGTAACTTCGGGAAATATGGATTCCATGGTCAATCATTATTTTGTTTCCAAAAAAAGACGGCCGGATGACGCATATACGCCGGGCGGCGTGGCGGGGAAACGGCCGGATCATGCGACGGTGGTATACTGCAACCTGATCCGCAGGACCTATCGGGACGTGCCGATCATCATTGGCGGAATAGAAGCCAGTTTGCGCCGTATGGCGCACTATGATTACTGGAGCGATTCCTTCAAACGTTCCATCCTCCTGGACAGCCAGGCGGATCTGATCTCTTACGGGATGGGAGAGAAGTCCATCCTGGAGATTGCAGAAGCCCTGGACGCCGGTATTGCCGTAAAGGATATCACCTTCATTGCGGGAACCGTGTATAAAACGAAGGATCTGTCCGGAATCTATGACGGAATCCTTCTCCCTTCCTATGAAGAGATGAAGGCGGAGAAGCGAAAATATGCGGACAGCTTTCTCATTCAGTACAACAATACAGATCCTTTTACGGGGAAAATCCTGATGGAGGGCTACCCGAACGGACAGTATGTGGTTCAGAATCCGCCGCAAAAACCCCTGACCATGGAAGAGATGGATGCGGTATATGCGCTGCCCTATGCGCGCAGTTACCATCCCTCCTATGAGCCGCTTGGCGGTGTCCCGGCAATTCGGGAGATCAAATTTTCCCTCATCAGCAACCGGGGATGTTTCGGAGGCTGCAGTTTCTGTGCGCTCACCTTCCACCAGGGCAGGATCGTCCAGGTACGCAGCCACGAATCCATTTTGGAAGAGGCGAGGCAGATCATACAAGATAAGGATTTCAAAGGTTATATCCATGATGTAGGAGGGCCCACCGCCAATTTCCGCGCCCCTTCCTGTGAAAAGCAGCTGACCCAAGGCGTATGCAAGAACCGCCAGTGCCTTTTCCCGCGGCCCTGCCCGAATTTGAAAGCGGATCATCAGGACTATCTGGAACTGCTTCGTAAGCTGCGCGCGCTTCCGGGAGTGAAGAAGGTATTCATCCGTTCCGGGATCCGTTTTGATTACCTGCTGGCGGATCCGGATGACAGCTTTTTCCGGGAACTGGTTCAGTATCATGTGAGCGGCCAGCTGAAGGTCGCTCCTGAACATATCTGCGATACGGTGCTGAAACGCATGGGCAAACCAGAAAACGCGGTCTATGAGCGCTTCCGCACGAAATATAAGAAGCTGAACGACCAGCTGGGCCTGAAGCAGTTTTTGGTTCCATACCTGATGAGTTCCCATCCCGGTTCCACGTTGAAGGAAGCGGTGGAACTGGCGGAATATCTTCGGGATCTGGGATATATGCCGGAACAGGTACAGGATTTCTATCCGACCCCGTCCACGATGTCCACGGTCATGTATTATACGCAGATTGATCCGAGAGATGGCAAAGAGGTCTATGTCTGCAGGAATCCGCATGAAAAGGCGCTTCAGCGCGCCCTGATCCAGTACCGGAACCCGAAGAATTACGCGCTTGTAAAGGAAGCTCTTATCCGGACAGGCAGGGAAGACCTGATCGGCTACAGCAAAAAATGCCTGATCCGCCCTGAAGGAAAGGAGCGCATTCCAAAAGAGAGGCGGCAGGCGGAGCAGAAGGGGGACACAGCCGGTTCCAGGCCGTATAAAAAGAAGAAAACCATAAGGAATGTCCATAAGAAAAAATAGGGGAGGTGGCATGAATGAACCAGGTGCTTGTGTGGATCATGGCGGCAGGCGTGGTTCTTGGCGGGATCGATCGCATTCTGGGAAGCCCGAAAGGATATGGCAAAAAATTTGAAGAAGGGTTTCTTTTCCTGGGGCCGACCGCCCTGTCCATGGCGGGAATGATCTGCCTGGCCCCTGTCCTGGCGGATACGCTGGGAAAACTCATCCTTCCCATATACAGCCTGATCGGCGTGGATCCGGCCATGTTCGGCGGCTTTTTAGCCATCGATATGGGCGGGTATCAGCTCGCCGGGAGGCTGGCGGGCGATCCGCTTCTGGGAGAATATGCGGGAATTGTCACCGCATCCATCTTTGGCTGCACCATCGTCTTTACGATTCCAGTGGGCATGGGGATCGTGACGGAGGAGGACAAACCTCTGTTCGCCCAGGGGATCATGATCGGCCTCATGGTCATGCCTGTTTCCTTGATCGTAGGTGGGCTTGTCTGCGGCCTGGGACCGCTTGTAATCCTTCATCAGAACCTGCCGATCCTGCTGCTGGCGCTCATCATTCTGATCGGACTGAAGCTGGCGCCGTCTAAGATGATCCGGGGCTTTTCCCTCTTCGCTTCCGGCATCCAGATCCTGGTCACCGTCGGGCTGATCCTGGCAGCCGTGGCTTCTCTGACGGGCTTTTGTCCGCTGCCGTCCATGACGAGTCTGGAGGATGCGCTTTCCGTGGTCGCTTCCATCGGAATCGTGATGCTGGGAAGCCTTCCCATCGCGGAACTGCTCACCCGGCTGCTGAAGCGGCCTTTTATGTGGCTGGGACTAAAATGCGGCATGAACAGCATCAGTGTCGCAGGCTTCCTCGTGGGGATCGTCAGCGCGATTCCCGCGATCACCATGATAAAACATATGGATAAAAGGGGAAAAGTCGCCAATGTGGCCTTTCTGGTCAGCGCCGCTTCCATGTTGGCAGCGCATCTGGGCTTTACGCTGAGTTCGGCACCCGATATGGTGCCAGCCCTGCTGGCGGCCAAACTTTCGGGAGCCATCCTTTCCATTCCGGTGGCCCTGCTGTTTACCGCAAGAGAGGAGAAGTCATGAACCAAGACAGGAAAAAACGCAAAAATATCATTCTTATCACAGGCGCATCCTCTGGCATGGGCAGGGAATTTGCCAGACAGCTGGATGCCGGGCTGGATGGCGTGGAGGAATTCTGGCTGATCGCCAGGCGGAGGACGCAGCTGGAGGAACTGGCGGGCCAGCTTAAGCATCGGGCCAGAATCCTTCCCATGGATCTGACTCTGTCTGAAGAAATGAACGCCCTGCAGCGCCATCTTGCGAGGGAGTGCCCGGTGATACGGATGCTGATTAATTGCTCCGGTTATGGAGTGATGGGAAACTTTGCCATGCTGGAGAAGGAAGAACAGGCAGGGATGATCGACCTGAACTGCCGCGCTCTGACGGAGATGACCCATATCTGCCTGCCTTTTATGAAAAAGGGCAGCCGTATCATACAGCTTGCCAGCAGCGCAGCCTTCCTTCCACAGCCCGGCTTTGCGGTCTATGCGGCGGGAAAAGCATATGTGCTCAGCTTCAGCCGGGCGCTCGGTGAGGAACTTTGCAGCCAGGGAATCTATGTGACGGCCGTCTGCCCCGGCCCTGTGGACACGCCGTTCTTTGAACGGGCAGAGCAGAAAGCTTCCACCCTTGCGATCAAAAAATATACGATGGTCAAAGCAGAAAAAGTTGTCCGCGACGCCCTTAAAGCATCCGCAAAACGGCGATCGATTTCTGTCTGCAGTCTGCCGATCAAGGCATTTTTCCTGCTCACCAAGTTGCTGCCACATTCCGTCATCCTGCATATCCTACGCCTGTTTCCGGCAAAGAAGAATTGAGGGAGTTGTAACAGTTCAGACACCCCTTCCGGAAGGAACCAGGCGCACATGCACTTTAGGCTCGTCCGGCCCAGGTATGTTCTTTGCCGGGGCACGCTCTCGCTCGACTTCAAACGTAACGGCACATAACGCGCCAAAGGACGGCGCATAAGTGCCGACGTTTTCAGACGGCCCCGGCAAAGAACATACCTGGGCCGGACGAGCCTAAAGTGCATGTGCGTCTGGTTCCTTCCGGAAGGGGTGTCTGAACTGTTACAGCTCCTTCAATTTTTCGTAATCGTTCAGTTTTCATGGATTTTGTGAGAATAGTATGATAAACTAAAAGGCGGTTTTATAAAAAATAGAGATGTACGCATGGACACAGTAACGTATGGGCGTTTGGGATTGGAGGACGGAATGTTTAAGAATAAGAAGAAAAAAGGGGAGTATGGCTATATTGCGAATCAGCGGAAGTGGGAGATTGCGAAGACAGCGTTTTTGTTTGCGCTTTCTTTGGCAATCTATCTTACGGGCTATATTTCCACGGGAACCAATAAGAATCTGCTTTCCATCGTGGCGGTGCTCGGGTGTCTGCCTGCGAGCATGTGTGCGGTGAATATGATTCTGTTTTTGAGGGCCAAAGGGTGTCCGGCCTCGCTCCACGATGAGATTTCCGCCCATTCTGAGGGGCTTTCGCAGCTTTATGACTGCGTGTTTACCAGCTATGAGAGGACGTATGAGCTCCCGCATCTTGTTTTTGGGCAAAATGCGCTGATCGGGATCGCCGTTAACCCAAAGTGTAAGATACCTGAGTGTGAGAAACACCTTCAGTCCATGCTTCAGAAGGGTGGGATCAAGGATGTGACTGTGAAGGTTTTCCAGGACGTACCCAAATATCTGAAGCGGTTGGATCAGCTTCAGGAGCTTGGCGGCGAAGATCCTCTCACAGATGCGGTATTCTCCTTGTTAAAGGCAATATCCATATAGGAGGGGTCATGAGGGAGATGCGGATCGGCCCGAATGAGGCCGGACAGAGATTTGATAAATATCTGAAAAAATATCTGAAGGAGGCCGGAAGCGGCTTCCTTTATAAAATGCTCCGAAAAAAGAATATTACGCTGAACGGCGCGCGCGCGGAGGGAAGCGAGAAGCTGAAAGAGGGGGATTTGGTGCGCTTCTTTCTGGCGGATGAGACCATTGAGAAATTCCGGGGCGCAAAATGGGAACCCGCTTCCTACGGGGAGGATGCCTCCTGCGGGGAAGATGTTTCCTGTGGAGAAGATGCGGTTTATTCCGGAAAGATGCGGGCACAGATCCGGGTGATATATGAGGATGATGCGATCTTGCTGGCAGATAAACCGGCCGGCCTGCTGACGCAGAAAGCGTCCCCGCAGGATGATTCCCTGAACGACTGGCTGATTGCATATCTGCTTTCCTCCGGGGCGCTTACGCGGAAGGAACTGGAAACTTTCCGTCCGTCCGTCTGCAACCGTCTGGACCGCAATACGAGCGGTCTGGTGATCTGCGGGAAAACGCTGACGGGCAGCCAGCGCATGAGCGAATTGCTGAGAACAAGAAACGTCCATAAATATTATCGCCTTTTCGTGGCAGGGCATCCGAAGAAAGAGGGAGTGGCGGAGAACTGGCTTATAAAGGATCCGAAGAAAAACCAGGTTTGCATTCTGGATTCTGATCCGGGGAGGAAGGATGCGGTTCGGATCAAAACGGGCTGGAAACGGCTGGAGACCTTTGCGGAAGGTTCCTATCTGGAGGTGGAGCTTTTCACCGGAAAAACCCATCAGATCCGGGCACAGATGGCGGCGCTGGGATATCCTCTGATCGGGGACCCAAAATATGGGAATCAGAAGCTGAATGCCCGTTTTAAAAAGGCGGGAATCCAGTTCCAGCTGCTGCATGCATACCGGCTGGAATTCCCGGATCTTACAGACAGCCCGGCAGGGGGGCGCAGCTTTATCGCGCCGGAGCCGGAACGGTTTGCGCTTGCAAGGAAGCTGCTGGCAGAGAAAGCGGGCAGCTGACAGAAGGAAGGAAGAGGAGAATGGCTACCTGGAATTCAAGAGGACTGCGGGGCTCGACCCTGGAGGAACTGATTAACCGGACAAATGAAAAATATCAGGAAAACGGCCTTGCGCTCATTCAGAAGATCCCGACGCCGATCACGCCGATTAAGATCGACAAGGACGAGCGGCATATCACGCTCGCCTATTTTGACCAGAAGAGTACCGTTGACTATATCGGTGCTGTTCAGGGGCTGCCGGTATGTTTCGACGCCAAAGAATGCGCCGTGGATACGTTTGCCCTGGCCAATATCCATGAACACCAGGTCCGTTTCATGGAAGCGTTTGAGAAACAGGGAGGGGTCGCTTTTATCCTGATTTTCTATTCCCACAGGAATGAATTTTATTATCTTCCGCTGGCCCATCTGAAGTATTTCTGGGACAGGGCTAAGGATGGAGGGCGTAAAAGTTTTCGATATGAAGAATTGAACCCGGAATATTTTCTCCCCAAAAGAAGCAGCGTCCTTGTTCCCTATCTGGATATTCTGCAGAAGGACTTGGACGACCGGGCGGACTGAAAAAGTTCGCGCAGAAAGGAGTTCACATGAAAAAACCAGTTACAACACTTTGTTATGTGGAACAGGACGGCGCCTATCTGATGATGCACCGGATTAAGAAAAAGAATGATGTGAATGAGCATAAATGGATCGGGATAGGCGGTCATGCGGAAGAAGGGGAGAGCCCGGAGGACTGCCTGCTGCGGGAAGCGCAGGAAGAGACGGGGCTGCGTCTTACCTCATACCGCTTCCGGGGGCTGGTGACCTTTGTGTCGGAAGGCTGGGGAACGGAATATATGTGCCTGTATACGGCAGATGCTTTTGAGGGAAGCCTGACGGACTGTGCGGAAGGCACATTGGAATGGGTGCCGAAGGATGAGGTGGGAAGGCTGAACCTCTGGACGGGAGATCTGATTTTTTTCCGCCTTTTGAAAGAGGAAGTGCCCTTTTTCTCACTGAAGCTTTGTTACCAGAAAGACAGGCTTACCTGTTGGCAGTTAAACGGCAGGGATATGGGAGAGGGCCTTCCGGATGAGGAAAAATGGCAGGAGATACTTGACAGCCTGCGGGGCGTTTAGTATAGTACATATAGTTTATTTTGCTACTATGATAATTGATTATCACGTTAATTTGCTAAAGTATCAGAAGGAGCGCAAAACAGATGAGTAAGCCGTTAGTACATACGCCGGAGGGAGTCCGGGACATTTATGGAAAAGAATACGCCGCTAAGCTGCTGGTGGAAGAAAGGCTGCATCAGGCGCTTCATTCTTTTGGATATCAGGATATTCAGACGCCCACCTTTGAATTTTTTGATGTATTTGGCAGTCAAGTGGGAACGACGCCTTCCAGGGAACTGTATAAATTTTTTGATAAGGAAGGAAATACCTTGGTGCTTCGCCCGGATTTCACCCCGTCCATGGCCAGATGCGCCGCCAAGTACTTCATGAGCGAAAAGCTTCCCATCCGTTTTTCCTATCGCGGTAACACCTTCACCAATACTTCTGCCCTGAGAGGGAAATTAAAAGAAGTGACGCAGATCGGCGCGGAGCTGATTCAGGAGCCTTCCGTGCGTGCGGACGCGGAGATGATTGCCATGCTCGTGAAGGCTTTGCAGGATGCCGGCTTGGAAGAGTTCCAGGTAAGCGTTGGCCATGTGGAATATTTCAAGGGGATCTGCTCCCAGGCCGGGCTGGATGAGGAAACGGAACTGGAGCTGAGGGAATTGATTTCCAGCAAAAATTTCTTCGGCGCCCAGGAACTTCTCGCGAACAGGCAGGTACGGCGGGATTACTGCGAGGTGCTGCTGAAGGTTTA
>ERZ826396.2629-NODE-2629-length-14160-cov-4.999433_pt1 | contig 14160 bp, 10 predicted proteins | sample MGYA00519926_ERZ826396 | MGnify/ENA primary metagenome ERZ826396 (study PRJEB31778, sample SAMEA3449230) | human gut metagenome | biome: human gut; feature: human-associated habitat; material: faeces | place: United Kingdom | collected 2010/2012 ... | reverse complement strand
CCTCTGCCGCCCCTGTGCCTTTTCAGGGGGCCTCTAAAAACGCCGGCACTTAGGCGGCGTTCTTTGCCGCCTTATGTGCCGCTGCGTTTTTAGCGGAGCGGGAGCGTACCCCTGAAAAGGCACAGGGGCGGCAGAGGGCAGGCGGGGCAATGCGCCGGGCGGAGGGGATAATATTTTTTATCTGTCCTTTAAAGGGATAAAAAGCGCCGCCGGCTTTTGCATACACCGGCAGCGCCTTTCATCGGGTTATCTTACAGACACTCCCGTCCTTTTATTTATAATATTTCTCCAGCGCTTCCTTCGCCGCATAATAGGCAGGCTTCGGCTTGCAGTCCGCGGTCACCAGGCCCCAATAGCATTCTGCTGGACAGTCCGGCGCTCCGCAGTGATAGCAGTGATAAGCGTCCCGCCAGCAGAACATGAAGGAACCAAGGCAATGCGGATGTTCCGCAAACAGCTTCAGCCCTCTCGCAAAATAATCCGCCTGCACCTCATAGGTATGTCCGCCGGGCACATCATAAAACCACTGCTTCACGGCACACACATCTGACCAGCCTTCCGGAATGCTGTCAGGCTCCGGCCTCTGCGCCGCTACCTCTCCGTTGGAAGAATATCCCCATTCGTTTGCCAGCACAGGAAGATGATATCTCTCATACAGACCGTCAATTACGCCGTTCCAGTTTTCCACATCTCCCGGCTGCCAGGAACCGAAGTACTGATCCACGCCCATGTAGTAGAAGCTATGTCCTTCTCTGTATACCAGGTCAGCGATCCGCAATGCGTTTTCATTGTAGCAGGAGATGTTAATTCCGCATCTGGCATTCGGATTCGCGCGCAGGATCCCTTCCGCGCTGGCTCTCGCCGTATCCGCCAGGATATCATCCGGATAGTCCTTAGAAAAAGTAGGGATATCAATCTCGTTCATGCACTGCCAATAGATACCCGCGTCCTCGCCCAGGTCTTCGCAGATGAAACGCATGGATTCCCGCACATTCTCATAGAACTCTTCCGTTCCTTTCTTTCCGACGAAATCCGGGAAATGCTCATGCCAGCAGGTCTTTCCCTCTTTCTCATCATAGCCGTAGCCGCCGATGGGCGGTGTGGCGGGCATAACCTGGAATCCCTGCGCATGCGTTCTGCGGATTTCTTCCCGCGCTTCCTTATACTCTTCGCTCAGCGTGCCGAACATCTTATCCGTCCAGGGGAAGCAGATATTCAATCTTATCCATTCCGCCCCCAGATCGTGGACCATATCGTATTCATCCCCCGTATTATACGCATATACGATCCCTTTGATTTTCTCTGATGCCTTGATTTCACAAGGTGCCGTCCCATTTTCTGTTGTTTTCATTGCCACATTCCCTCTCCTTCTTTTTCTATAATAGACAGCCAAGCCGTTTCGGCTCCCCATTTTCTGGCCAGTTCTTTTTCTATTCCGGCTTCCTCCCGTCTCGCCAGACCGGTAAGCGCATAGAATCTGGCCGGATGCGCTTTCCTGTGATTTGCGATTTTCACGCTGTGTTCTGCAGGCAGATTGGATACAAAACCGCCGAAATAAGGCAGCTGACCGTCCTCTTCCAGTATGTCTCCCGCCTTCTTAAGCATATCCAGATACAGCAGTGCGGCCTCCCTCTCTCTTCCGAGGCGGCGCAGCGCGCAGCCCGTATAGAAATCACTCTCGTCCAGCAGCCCTGTTTTATGCTCGGCGGCCTTCTCATACCATTCCAGCGCTTCCTTTGTCTGTCCCTGCGCTTCCAGCGCACGGGCCATATGGTAATAGATCGCAGCTTCCCTAGCATTCACTCCGCGGCCTTCCTGATAATTGGCCGGGTATTCCAGCGCTTTCTGGTAGCAGGCAATCGCCTCTTCCCACTTTCCTTCGCCTTCCGCTCTGCGTCCCAGCTGAATATAAGCCAGGATGTGGGCACGGATCAGAATACCTTCTCCGCCTTCATAAGGATTGAAAATCCGCGCTTTCAGATATTCCGCCGCCTTCTCCGGCTTACCCGCCTCGTTGCAGAGCACCAGCCTCTGATGGGCCAGTTCTTCTTTGCGGTTCACCGTCTCCGGATAGCGTTCCAGAAGCGCAAGCAATTCCTCTGCTCCCACACCACAGCTCTTACGGATTTCAAGCAGCTCCAGCAGATATCTTCCGTCCGGGGCAGCGTCTTTCGACTGCTCCCTTTCCAGTGCAAACGCCTTTTCCATTTCCCGTCTGGCTCCTGCCTTATCCTCATAGACTTCCAGCAGAGCCAGCGCCAGCGCGCGATGCGCCTGATGCATCATCAGGCTTGCACAGACTGCCTTTTCCCAATAGCGGATTCCTTCCTTCCGGTTATCCCTTCCATAATACAGACAGCCCAGCAGATAGGCGCTCCTTCCCGCTGCCGTCCCGCTGTCCGCAGCATACAGAAGGACCTTTCTGTCCATTTCCGTATAAGGGAATACATAATCCATGCTGGCATTTTCCGCCGATTCCAGATAAGCGCGCGCGGCCTCTTCATCCTGCTTAAGATGCGCCGCATAGGCCATATAGAAATACATGCCTGCATCCTTCGGCGCCAGTCCGGCAAGAGAGAGCGCAGCCTCTCCGTCCCCGATCTCCAGATAATCCGCAATCAATGTAAGCCATGCCGTTCTCCGGCCGCGCAGCACCTCCAGAAGATCTTCTTTCGCAGCATTTTCTCCGCCAAGAAGCCAGCTTTCCGCCAGCGAACCATAGGCCAGCTTATCAATGCCGAGCATCCGCTCATTCGTCTTTTTCGCTTCTTCCAGATTCCCCAGCTTTCTGCACACATACGCGTACAGATAGTTCAGCTGCAGGCTTTCCGCATTTACAGCCAGAGCCTCCCGGATGCAGCGCTGCGCTTCCGGCAGATTCCCGTTTCGGATCGCAAGCTTGGCGGCCTGCTTCAGCCCAGGCCCTTTATATCCATAATTCCAGGCAGCTTTCCGGTACAAACGCATCGCTTCTTCTGTCTGCCCATCTTCTTCCAATGCCCAGGCATAGTTAAAATATACTTCTCCGTCCCTGGGATTGGGGTTTCTGAGAATGCTCCTGTCCACCGCCTTCTCAAAGTAGCCAAGCGCCTCTTTCACCCTAGCCTGCTTCATCATCAAAAGCCCCATGGCGTTATTGCATCTGGCATCTCCCGGATCTCTGCGCAGCGCCTCTTCATAATAAGGCTGCGGCCGCATCGTCACATGCCTGTACTGTTCCAGATGCAGGCCTTCCAGATACAATTCTTCCTGGCTTTCGATTTCTTCCGGTTTCCTTGCCGGCTTATGCGCCTGCGGTTTCTTCCTTCCCTCAAAGAACGGCTTCTTATACTCATAGGAAATAACCGTTTTTCCTTCCTGACCTTCCAGCCAGATGGAAATATCCTTTTCCTCCGTCTGAGGCGGGACCGGAACTGCACAACGATATGCCATGCCCGGAGTCAGATCCGCAGTTTCCTCATGTATCAGCTGAGAATTCGCCGCGATCCGGATGTGCGCTCCCGGCTGCTCGGACGTCACATTCAGGCTGACCTTCAACGTACCGTCCTCAATGGAAAAGCCCACCGCGCCTTCCTTCTCCGCGTTCTTCAGATCCGGCATATCCGCAATGGCGTACCAGGTCTGCTCAAAGGTCTTGGTTTCATCCGGCGCCATAAAGGAGAAATCCGGCTGATTATCCGTATAGCATCCCGTCATGATCTCCAGATAGGCTCCATCCTCATCCGTCAGATTACTGTGCCATACATCTCCGAATTCTCTGCTCCCCCAGGTAAAGAACTTCTTTCCGACAGACACATTGTGATCCGCCACATGGACCGTTCCTCTCTGCTTTCCATGATCATAGCCTCCCATGAAGTTATAATCGGAATTCAGAATGAAGAAAGATGCCGGGGATGGAATGTTTTTAAACCAGGTGATATCCGTTCCTTCCCCGAAATCCGCCCTTGCAAATTCCCCTTTCACCACTGGGAACTCGGATACCGCATCCTTATAGTGATAAGTGATATAGTCGATATCCGGCGGGAACTTCAGTTGATAGTTCTTGTTCGCTGATACAGCCAAATTCGCCCACCAATGGAATGTCTGTGTCGCATTGGACGGATTGTACAGTCTGGTTTTGACCGTCACATACGCCTTATCCGGCCAGATGGTAACCCCTACCATTCCTTTCATGCCGAACAGCGGCTCATACTCTCCCATCCACGCAGTCTCTGAACCGTCTTCGCCTTTCTCAATTCTGCAGTCCACCGGCATATAGGTGGTTGGCCTGTGATGCTGCGGCCAGTTGAACTCTATCCCACCCGAGATCCATGCTCCGGCAAGCCCGATCAGCGCAGGCTTAATCACATGGTTTTTGTACACGAAATGATAATCCGCCTTTTTATCATATCCCTCATAGATACGGCCGCCCAGCTCCGGCAGCACCGTTACGCGGATGTACTCATTTTCCAGCACGACGGCGTCATACTTCCTGTCCGTCTTCACATTGCGGAAGGTATCGCGCATCGGAATCGGATAGACGTTCCCCCGCGTCCCCTGATGATTCCTCACATCATAAAATATGGGTGATTTTTCCGCTTCTTCCATCTCATAGGTAGGAATTACCAGCTTCTGTCTGCTGATCATTGTTGTCCCCTCCTGCTGTCAATTTTATGCTCTATTCAGTTGTCTTTGAATTCTGTTCAATTGTCTTTGAGCGGATGGCTCCCCTCTGTGAATTCCGGATTCTCCGCCCTGTAAATGTGCAAAAAGAGCCAGCACACTCTTTTCAAATGCGCTGACTCTTCCCTTCAGGCTGATTTAGTTCCCCTGCTCAGCCTTAATTGCATTGTTCATCTCAACCAGGGTAGCTACGTCTTCAGCCTGGGTGAGCGCTTCATTGTAGAAGTAATCAAACACTTCGTCTACATGATAGTTTTCCTGCAGCGTAGTGATGATTTCGTTCTGGATCTGCTCGAATTCCTCATCGCTCTCAGCCGCAACCGCTCTGAAGATATTGGTGCCCATGTATGCGTTGATTTCGTTTACATAGCTTGCGATATCCCCTTCCGGATCGCTGAAGGAAATGTACATCATGGAATCCGTGGTAGGAGTCTCTGCACGGTATACATCCGCCTGGGTCTCCTGTCCGTAATGGTCTACGAAATCCTTCACCGTATCGTTCATCTTCGCTTCCAGAGCCTGAGGAGAGAACTGATACAGGTCAACCGCAACACCGGTAGCCGGATCGATCGTTCCGTTTCCGAAGCCGCTGAAATGATGATATACTTGCGCGCCGGTAGATGTAAAGAGCGCATCGTCTCTGGTAGCAGTCAGATATTCAGCGGTAGGAGTCGGCACGCCGTCTTCCATCGTCCAGTTCATACCTTCCACGCCGTTCCAGGCCATTCTGGAGAATTCATAGGTGGAAAGCAGATCCAGCAGGGCTACGCATCTTTCCGGATTCTCAGTCTTCGCGTTCACCACATACTGTCTCTCACCACGATACATATTACCAAAACGGTCTTCTGCATCTCCGCTAAGGCTAGGCATAGAGATAAAGGTCTTCAGGTTGCCTTCGGTCTGGTTGAACTGCTGGTTTGCACTGGTGCTCATCCAGCCAGGGCAGTTGAACATATACTTACCAGCCTTCAAATTCTCTTCATACAGATCAGAAGCCATCGTGAAGGAGTCAGGATCCAGCAGTCCTCTCTGGTTTGCCTGATTGTAGAAACGAACCGCTCTCCAGAAATATCCTTCCGGATCAGTCAGCTGATTGTTCTCCAAAGGAGTGGAATCCACAGTGGAAACTGCCAGCACACGACCGGTGGTCTCGATCAGGTTCGCACCTTCCTGAGGAGCAAGGCCGAAGGTGAATACCCATTCGCCCCATCCCTGGCCAGCGCCGAACCAAGCGCCCATACCATAGGTCTTCTGTCCATCAGCTGTTTCGGGCTCCAGAGCTACCATCGCTTCCAAAGCGTCCAGAAGGCTTCCGTCGTCATAACCGGTAATTTCAGGATAGCCAGCTTCTTTATACAGATCCCATCTCAGATAATGTCCGCAGGTGGGAACCGTGCCGTCGTCCCATGAACCCTTGCTCATGCCCCACAGGTACATGTTGCCGTCAGGGCTGTTGGCAGCCATTCTCTGCGCTGCAACCATCATCTGACCTGCAGGATCATTCATGGTATTCGGTGCATACTCTTCCAGATAAGGCTCCAGGTTCAGGGCAGAACCGGATTCAATCAGCATCGGAAGCTGTTTGGTCGGGTCGGACAGCATGAAGATGTCCGGCAGATCTCCGCTCGCCATCATGGCAGCCAGCTGATTCGGCCAGTCAGCCTCGGTTACATGGGTCAGATACAGGTCAATGTTCAGGGTCTCTTCAATCCACTGAGATACCGGGTCGGTTCTGCGGCCGTCCATCTCATTGTCTTCAACAAAGGCCACTACATCCAGTTCCACACGGTCGTCAAAGGACTGAAGGATAAGCCCAGAGTCGGAAGAACCCTCCGCAGTGTCTCCCGCAGCCTCGGTAGCCGCAGCGGTGTCTCCCTCAGCAGCAGCCGTCTCAGCGGGTGCGGAACTCTCCGCAGCAGCAGGCTCGCTTGCAGCCGCGGATTCCGTGGTTTCTGCGCCGCCGCAGGCCATCAGTCCGCCCAGCATTGTCACTGCGACAGCCACAGCGAGCAGCTTGGATACAAACTTCTTTTTCATACACTCTCTCCTTTCTTTTTTCTTACTTTTATAGGATTTCATTCACAGGAATGAATAAGTAAGAACGAATTAACCCTTCACTGCGCCCAGCATAATGCCCTTCGTGAAGAACCTCTGCATGAAGGGATATACGCACAGGATCGGGAAGATCGTCACAAAACTCATCGCCATACGCAGGCTCATGGAACTCACCTGGATGGCCGCGCCGGCAGCCGCGCCGGCTCCCACAGAGCTTACCACGTTAGACTGCAGGTTCTGATACAGCAGGTACTGCAGACAGTGCAGATTGCTCGCCTTGCGGCCCTGCATGAAGAACATGTCGTCAGACCATGCGTTCCACTGGTTTACCGCAGCGAAAACGACGATACAGGCCAGGATCGGCTTCGCCAGAGGCAGAATGATCCGGGCATAGATCTTAAGGATCCCCGCCCCGTCCATCTCCGCAGATTCAACCAGTTCGGCCGGAATGGACTCGATATAAGTCTTAATCAGGATGATGAAATATGCCTGCACGGCCGTAGGCAGGATATATACCAGGAAATTGTTCCTCAGGCCGACAGCCGTCACCGTCAGGTAATACGGGATGAAGCCTGCGTTTACATACATCGTAACGATGAAATAACGGTACAGCAGCTTCTTCTTCGGAAGATCCCTGTCCGCCAGCAGATACGCCGCGAAACTGGAGCAGACCAGCGTCAGCGCCGTTCCCAGAATCGTCCTTGCGAACGCGATAACGATACTGGAAGGAAGTCCCGGGATATTCGCCAGGTTCTTATACGCCTCCACCGAGAAATCCTGCGGGATCAGGAACACCCCTCTGTTGATCGCCGCCGGAGACGACCAGGAATTAATGAAGATATACCACATCGGATATACGCACAGCAGAGTAAGCAAAATCATGATAAACATATTAATCAGGCCGGGTATGGTAAGCCTTTTTTTCTTCTTTGTCATAACCTCAATTCCTTTCTTGCAATCTCACTGTTTCAGGCTGCTTCGCCGCAGCGTTCCAGGCAGGCCCGGACCGCCGCCGTCCATCCTTTAGAAGATGGAATTGCCTCTCAGCTTCTTGGACATCCCATTAGCGAAGGTCAGAAGGATCACGCTGACTACAGTCTTAAAGATACCCATCGCAGTAGCCAGGGAATATTCCATATTTCTGATACCCATGCGGTATACATAAGTGTCGAACACTTCCAGCTTGTCCCAGGTCATGCCGTTGCCCAGCAGCCAGAACTGGTCGAATCCGTTGGACAGCATGTTGGAAATTGCAAGCAGCAGCAACACGAAGAATGTGGAAAGCAGTCCGGGAACCGTAACGTGGATGATCTTCTGCCAGGTATTCGCGCCGTCCACATCCGCCGCCTGATACAGTTCCTGGTCGATGGAGGTGATTGCCGACAGATAAATGATCGCGTTATATCCCAGCGTCTTCCAGATATTGATCCCCACCTGCATGGCCCATGCATGTTCCACATTGGTCAGCGGGTTCACCGGCTCGCTGATAACGCCCAGATTCAGCAGGATCGTATTGAGCGCGCTGTCTTCAGAAGACAGAAGCATGAACACGATGGAATACACCAGAACCCAGGAAATGAAGTTCGGGATAGAGGTTCCCGTCTGCACCATCTTGGCAAATTTGGGGAACTTCACCTGGGAAATCGCGATTGCGAAAATTGCAGGCAGTACGGAAAAACAGATATTCAGGAAGGAAATGCACAGCGTATTGCGCATAACCCTGATAAAGTCATTGGAACTGGTAAAAACCCTGATAAAGTTATCAAATCCTACAAACTTGGAGTCCCACACGGATACGCCAGGCGTGTAATCCACAAACGCGTAACTCCATCCAAACAGCGGCGCATAGCTGAATATTCCAACCAGCACCATAAAGGGCAGCAGCAGCAGCACCAGCTTCACCTGTTTGCGCTGCCTCCCTGTCATTCCGCCTTCTTTCTTCTTCACTGCCGTTTTTGTCATTTACCGTCTGCTCCTTTCTCTTTTTCATCCTCCCGGGCCTTCGGATCCACCAGGAAATGGGGTTCCTCTATACAGGGTTCCCGATAGGCGAACCTTTTTGCCACGCCCCCTACATTGTTGTACCAATTGCCGGTAACCTCATTCACAATATGAAGGCCGTCGTAGGTTTCTTCCATCTCAAATAAAAGGATCCGCTTCGCATCATGCCTGTTCGGGCAATGCAGGGACATCATCAGTTCCCCGCCAAAGCTGTGGAACAGCATCGCATGTCCGCCGTCCAGGGCATACAGCGGCTTCCTTTCCTGCACCCAAGGCCCCTGAATCTCGCCGCTCATGGAACGCGCATAGCCAACCGTATATCCCCCGCTGGGAGAAAAGCTTGACCAAAGCATGATTAAGATACCGCTTTTCAGCCTGTAAAGGAACGGCCCGTCCGTCACATAACCGCCTGAACTGGTGGTATCCGCAGTCCAGGGGCCGTCGGAAGCCCTGAACAGAACAATCGGTTCTCCCACCGCTTCTCCCAAATCGTCACTCAGCGGCACCGCACAAATCTGTCCGTCATAAACCTGAAGCCATTCATGGCAGAACGCCATCCAGGGCTTTCCCATGCGGTCCACATACAATGTACCGTCCAGGCAATGCCATCCATCCGGCGTAACCGGTTTCATTTTAACGGGTTTAAAAGGACCTTTCGGAGAATCCGACACCAGACACTGGCACCTCCGATACGTCCCCGGAGCACGAAAAGAAGAAATCAGATAATACTTCCCTTTCCACATATGGACTTCCGGCGCCCAGTAATCAGAATCCGCCCAGAAATCCCCTTTTGTAAAACACACTTCCGGCTTCGTCCAATGAATCAGGTCTTCGCTTTCCAAAGCATAAAAACAAGCTTCCTTCTTTTCAATATCAGGAAACCTCCGCTGGTCTGCGAACTGAACATATGTATAATATTTCTTCGATGCCGGATCCGCCAAAATAAAAGGATCTGAAATATGTACATCTCTGATATGATAAGGATACCTCTCATTCATACCTGATATTTTCTGCGGCATTGTCCCCTCCTCTTTGTTCAATCTTTCTTTCAGTCTTTCACTTTTTGAAACGCTTTATCCAATTCGCTCTGAAATTTGAGTTTTTGCCGTTTTTCTTTGTGCAAATTTGATATGTCTATTATCTTATATTCCCTCTTCTCTTTCATCCACTTTTGGATACGAATAAAGTGCATTTTCAACCATATTTATATCTTTTCAACAAAGAATTTCTGTCCAATACATTCAAAATCACAATATTTCCGTCTAAGCTTGAAGGCATTTTATGGATAAAACTGCCCTTTTCTTCTGATAGAACCTACATTCCATCCAAAAAACACTTCTTCCCTCTTCCATCTATGCGCAACAATTTTAGCAATTCTGGTAATTTTTTGCACATATTTTGTGTGGGCACACATTATTTTTTATGGTATACTTAGGAACGCTGAGAGGTTTTCTCATAGAGTACAACAAAGTGAAACCGATGAACCACAGAGGCTGTTGAAATCTGGAAAGGATACGGCAAGATGGCATCCAAGAAAGGCAAAAGAGTTGTGGAATACAGAAATTATTATCTACCCCTCGATTTTCCCGTCCTTCTTCTGAGCGGGGAAAAATGGAAAATTTCCGATATTCCCAGTGATCATCTCCACTTTCATAATTGTCTGGAAATCGGCGTCTGCCATTCCGGGAACGGCACGCTTGAATTCTATAACGGGCAGAAACTTCATTTTCAATCCGGAGATATTACCTTTATTCCCCGGAATATCCCACACACCACTTATTCGGCCCCTTCTACGTTGAGCAAGTGGTCTTATATCTTTTTTGAGCCAAGGCAGTTATTTGCGGAGCTGCTTTCCGGCGTGGATTTTTCCCCGTTCCAGAACGATGTGCGCAACTATCTCATTCCGCACGGTTCTTCCAAGCGCATTCCTTTGCTCGTACAGTTTGCTATGGAAGAGTTAAGCGTACAGGAAACCAATCAGATGCTCACCAAGAGTTATCTCTTTGCCCTGTATTCCGAAATCATTCGCTTTTGGAGGGGAAATGCCTATTCGTCCATCACTGAAAACAGCTCTCCTCCTGTACCTGAAAAGCAGCCTCCGTTTTCCGGAGCAAATATGCTGAGCATTGCGCCCGCTCTATCTTATATTGAAGACAACTACATGAACAAATTTCCCATAGAACAGTTGGCTGAGATCTGCCATCTGAGCCCGACCCATTTCCGCAGAATTTTTCAGTCGGTCATGCGGACGAGTCCCCTGCATTACCTGAATACCATCCGGATCATGAATGCGTGCAACCTTCTCACCAATACGAACTACACCATTCTGACCATTTCAGAAATGACGGGCTTCAGCACACTGAGCAATTTTCATCGTCAATTCAGCCGGATGATGAATGTGTCCCCCACTGAGTACAGGAAACAGGTACTCCAGGGCGAGTCTGACGGCCAAAATCCTTCCGTCATTGAATGCACAGGATGGATGGAGCCTGATACCCCCCCCCACTCAAAAATGGACGGCAAAGCATATAGCGGCACGCGCTGAATATAGCAAAAGGGAAAGGAACATTTCGTTCCTTTCCCTTTTGCATATCCATTGTATTCTTATCCGTATAAAACAGATTCTGTTTACCGAAAACCGGCTTATACCAGCTCCAGAACCACTTCCATGGCTCCGTCGCCCTTTCTCTGGCCGATCTTAATGATACGGGTATATCCGCCCTTGCGGTCAGCGTACTTGGGAGCGATCTCATCAAAGATCTTGGCAGGCATATCCACTTTCTTGGTGCCCTTCTTGCGTCCTGCAATCTTCTCCGGAACCTCGGTCACAGGATAGAGAACCTTCAGCATCTGCCTTCTCGCATGCAGCCTGCTGGGAAGATCCTTCTTGATCTCCTTCTCCACTTCGTCATAAACGGTTACTTTCTTACCGTCCACAACTTCTTTCACTCTCTTGCCATCTTTGTCTTTTCTGGCAACCTTAGCGGTAACCTTAACGGTCTCGTAGTTATCCTTTTCTCTCACGCCCATGGCAATAATGCCTTCAGCGATCTTGCGGATTTCCTTTGCCCTCGCCTCGGTGGTAACAATTTTTCCATGGTACAAAAGAGCAGTTACCTGCGTTCTCAGCAGAGCCTTTCTCTGGCTGGAGGTTCTTCCTAATTTTCTGTACTTTGCCATTTTTCCATTCTCTCTTTCATTCTTGGTACATCCGGCCACGCTCTTTGGACTTACTTACCGAATGTTGTTTATTCTGCCAATCATGTTTTCCATTCCGCAGCTGTCCCTTCGGGCAGCCGCGAAACTCTGACATTTCCGCGCCCGTCGGTCTTACCGGAAATGCCTCCATTTTTACTTATGCGTTCACATCATCGCTGGGATTCAGCTGAAGTCCCAGCTCTTTCAGTTTCGCAAGAACTTCCTCCAGGGACTTACGGCCCAGGTTCCGGACCTTCATCATATCCTCGGAAGTTTTATTCGTCAATTCTTCCACCGTATTGATACCGGCACGCTTTAAGCAGTTATAGGAACGAACGGACAGTTCCAGTTCGTCAATGCTCATCTCCAGAACTTTTTCCTTCTCATCGTCCTCTTTCTCCACCATAACTTCTGCAGTCTTGGCGTTCTCAGACAGATCAATGAACAGGCTCAGATGCTCGCTGAGCACCTTGGCCGCAAGGCTTACCGCCTCATCCGGAGCAAGCGTTCCATTGGTATATACATCCAGCGTCAGCTTATCATAATCGGTCACCTGGCCGACACGGGTATTAGCAACGGTCATATTCACTCTTTCCACCGGGGTATAAATGGAATCGATCGCAATCACACCGATGGGCAGATCTTCGCTTTTGTTCTTCTCCGCACTGACATAGCCGCGTCCCTTGGTAATGGTCAGCTCCATATAAAGCTTGCTTTCCTTACCTCCGCTTAAGGTGGCAATCACCATATCAGGATTGAGGATTTCAATATCCTGATCGGCCTGGATATCAGAAGCGCGCACCACGCCTTCGCCCTCAAACTCAATGTAAGCGGTCTTAGGCTCGTTGGTCTCGCTGTTATTCTTGATCGCCAGGTTCTTGATGTTCATGATAATCTCAGTCACATCTTCCTTTACGCCGGGGATTGAACTGAATTCATGCAGCACGCCTTCAATTTTGATCTGGCTGACGGCAGCTCCGGGCAGAGAGGAAAGCATAATCCTCCTGAGCGAATTGCCAAGCGTAATGCCATATCCTCTTTCCAGCGGTTCCACGACGAATTTGCCGTATTTCTTGTCCTCGGAGATCTCAGCAACCTCAATATTGGGTCTTTCAAAATCAAACACTGCAAATACCCTCCTTTACGAACGATACGTTTCTTTATTCCAGAAACCTTCACGCCAACCGCTGGGAATCACTTCGTATACAACTCGACGATAAGCATTTCGTCAACCGGCACGTCGATCATTTCCCTGGTCGGAAGCTCTTTAATCGTTCCTTTGAAGTTCTCCTGATCTACATCCATCCACTCCGGAACAAGTCTTCCTGATGTAATTTCGGAAATCTCCTTATATCTCTGCAGTCCTTTTGCCTTCTCGGTCAGTTCGATCACGTCTCCGGCCTTTACCAGGTAAGAAGGAATGTTCACCTTCTTGCCGTTAACCAGCACATGCTTATGGCCAACAACCTGTCTCGCTTCTCTTCTCGTTCTTGCAAAGCCCATTCTGAAAACAACGCTGTCCAGACGGCTTTCCAGAAGCATCATCAGGTTGGCACCAGGCATTCCCTTCATACGGGTAGCCTTTTCATAGTAATTGCGGAAAGGCTTCTCCAGCACGCCGTAGATGAATTTCGCTTTCTGCTTCTCGCGCAGCTGAAGTCCATACTCGCTGACCTTCTTGCCTGCTCTAGGGTTTGTTCTGTTAGATTTCTTATCGTATCCAAGATACATCGGCTCCAGGCCGAGAGATCTGCATCTCTTTAAAACAGGTGTTCTGTTGACTGCCATATTCAGGCTCCTTTCTTAAGAGGGACATGCCTGCCATCCATAGCCATATCCCGAATTATTGTTTACAGCACTCCGTACGGCCGAAGCGGCATTCTCACCTTCCCCGGACGTCCGGATGTGCTTTCTTCCAACATTTGTGGTGCTCCAGGCGTGGCTGGAACCCCTTTTGCTTCATACCGCGCCAAACGCGCAGATGAGAGCAGCTTGATTATACTCTGCGGCGCTTGGGAGGGCGGCATCCGTTATGGGGAACAGGAGTCACATCCTTGATGCTTGTCACATCCAGACCACATGCGGACAGCGCGCGAATCGCAGCTTCACGTCCTGAGCCAGGTCCCTTCACGAATACATCCACGGTCTTCAGGCCATGAGGAAGGGCAGCTTTTGCCGCAGTTTCAGCAGCCATCTGTGCTGCATAAGGAGTAGATTTCCTTGAACCTCTAAATCCCAGACCGC
>ERZ826396.2627-NODE-2627-length-14161-cov-32.485893_pt1 | contig 14161 bp, 7 predicted proteins | sample MGYA00519926_ERZ826396 | MGnify/ENA primary metagenome ERZ826396 (study PRJEB31778, sample SAMEA3449230) | human gut metagenome | biome: human gut; feature: human-associated habitat; material: faeces | place: United Kingdom | collected 2010/2012 ... | reverse complement strand
AAATCGCAAAAAAACTGTCGTGTCATGAGAGGATAAAAGAGTTGCGGAAATGAGGAATTACTAAAAACTAAATAAAATCTGATTTATGAAAGTATATAACTATATATCAATGCTTCTTCTTGGAGTAGTGTCCTTGGCTTCTTGTTCGCAGGATGACGGGATAGAAGGTGAAAATATGGGAACTTTACAAGGCTTCCAAATCAGCGTATCTGAAGATGGCTTTCAAACTGTAAATGCTCCTGGAACGCGGGCTACGGAGAATAATTATACAACTAAATTTTCCGAAGGCGATATGATTGGTATTTTCGCAGTCAAAGGTGAAAATATTGTTGAAGATATAAATAACCGCCAATTTACGTATCAGGATGGGGAATGGGTGTTGACCGACGGTGAAGATGCTATAGAATATAAAGGTTCGGAGTTCTCTAAAATGAACTTTTATGCTTATTATCCCTATGACTCTAAAGTTACTTTCGAACCTGCGAATGATGATCCTTTCGTTACATATGTCAGCAATTGGAAAGTTGGAGTAGACCAAAGTGGTGATAACTATACTAAGTATGATTTGATGACAAGCACAGGGACTGTACAAGGTGACCGCTTGAAAGGGTCAATTGCTTTTACCATGCAGCATAGAATGGCGATGGCTGTGATACAAATGCCTGAAAAGGTGTATACCTTTACAAATACGGATGTAACACTGGAAGATTATAAATTGCCTGTAACTGTAGGTTCTTTTACTATAGATAATGTGGAGGCATCTCCTTATTATCAGGCAAGTACAGATACTTATCGCTTTTTGGTGAAACCCAATACGGCTTTTTCTATCAAAGGGACTTATACTGGAGCACAAGAAATGGATTATGCTGCTAACGGTACTTTGGAAAGTGGAACTGCAAAAAAATATGTGATCGAGGACACAAATAAGAGTTCACATCTTTTGGCTGTAGGAGACTATTATTGTGCAGATGGTTCTATTGTCAGCAAAGATGTAGAAACTGCACCAGACAATGTAATCGGTATTGTATATCATGTAGGTAATCCGCAACCGTCAATAACAACTCCTGCTACATATACAGAAACAAATGATGCATTGCGCCGTGATTATCCAAGCTGTACGCATGGACTCGTACTGGCTATAACTTACCCGTCAGTTGGTGGAACACAAACTGCTGCATTTTCAACTAATAGAGATGTGTTTTTTGGCGGCTGGTATTCAACGGATGAAGATTGGTCGGATAAATTTGTAGCTTGTACAACATATAATACTTCCATTGCAGCATATTTGGGATATAACAATACAGTATTAATGACGATGTCTCCTAATACATTTGTGTGCGACAAGGCTGTAAGTTATGTTGAGGCTTATCGTGGAGCAGTTTTCGTGCCTGCTTCTGCCTCTAGCTGGTATCTTCCCTCTTTATACGAATTAGATGAACTCGTAAATGTTATATCTACCGTTCAAGAAAGTATTAAAAACGCAGGTGGAGAGGCTCTGGCTGTAGGTAGTCGTCATTGGAGTAGTAATGAACGTACAGGAAATACAACGGTAATATATCAGCATATACTTCAGGCTACAGGAGCATACCTGGTTGATAAATATCGAAACCAAGGAGGAGCAGCTGGTTATTTCCCTATGATGCTTGCATTTTAAAAGCATCAGGATAATTTGCTATAAGAAATATGTTGAGGATGTTGTCTAAAATAAATGGAGCGACTCTTTCAATATGCGATTAAAAAACTATTATGAGTGATAAATATGAATAAGAAAAACTTAATAAAAGGAACTGCTCTTCCTGTCGCACTGTTTTTCTCCTTCGCCCTGCTTCCGAGTTTCGGTAATCAAGGACAAGTCTTTGCTGCCATGGACGTAGTCCAGCAGCAAGGCTTCATCAAAGGAACGGTGGTAGATGATAAAGGCGAACCGGTGATCGGTGCGAATGTAGTTGTTGAAAGCACTAATATCGGTACAATCACCGATATTGATGGTGTGTTCAAAGTCAATGTACGCCCAGGTACAAAATTGAAAATATCCTTTATTGGATATAGCGACCAGATAGTGGCGGCAAAGAAAGATATGCGGGTTGTGCTGGTCGAAGATGCTACTGCCTTGCAAGAGGTAGAAATCGTAGCTTATGGTATGCAGAAAAAAGTGACTATGACCGGTGCGATTGCCAGTGTGAAGAGTGAGGCTTTGACACGTACATCTGTAGGTTCTGTTTCTAATGTATTGGGAGGTCAAATGACAGGTTTGACTACTGTACAGTATTCCGGTGAGCCGGGTTCGGATGCTGCAGATATTTTTATTCGTGGTAAAGCAACGTGGGCAGATTCTACTCCATTGATACAAGTGGATGGCGTGGAACGTAGCATGAATGATATTGACCCGAATGAAATAGAGTCCATTTCTATCCTGAAAGATGCTTCGGCAACTGCTGTGTTTGGTGTTCGTGGTGCTAATGGTGTTATCTTGATAACTACTAAACGTGGTAGAGAAGGAAAGGCGAAAATTTCGTTTACTACTTCAGCTTCCGTATTGATGCCGACTAAAATGGTGGAGACGGCCAATTCGTATGACTATGCAACGTTTTATAATCAGATGCGTGCCAATGATGGGAAAGAAGCGATGTTTAGTGATGCGGTAATTCAGAAATTTAAAGATGGATCTGATCCTATTCGTTTCCCAAGTATTAACTGGGTCGATTATATCATGGGAGATGCCACCTTGCAAAGTCAACATAATGTTAATATATCCGGAGGTACGGATAAAGTACGTTATTTCATTTCTGCCGGAGCTTATACACAAGGGGGACTTTTCAATGAATTTCAGTTACCTTATAACATCAGTTATCAGTATCGTCGGTTCAACTACCGAAGTAATCTGGATATGGATGTGACAAAAACAACCACTCTGTCTTTTAATGTGGCGGGTAATGTTAATTCTTCTGATAAACCACGTACAAGTCAGGGCTCATCAGGTATGGTGAAAAATATCTATTATGCCACTCCATTCAAAAGTGCCGGTTTTGTAAATGATAAATTGGTTTACACTACAACTGACAGCTATGATGATGGAATGAGCCTGCCTTTTACTGGTGATATCGACCCATTTACTTACTATGGAGGTGGTGCTACTCGCACTAGTAATAACTCATTGAACGCTGACCTTGTTCTGGATCAGAAATTGGATTTTATCACGAAGGGACTTTCATTCAAATTGAAAGGATCTTATAATAGTTCATTCACTGTTTACAAATATCTATCCGGTGGAACAGAAATGACTTATAACCCTGTATTGTCAAGTGAGGGTATAGTAAATCTGCGCCCTGTGGATGGGAGTAAGTATACAGATGTAAGTTATAGTAGTGGTACAGGTAAATCGCGTGATTGGTATATGGAGGCAGGATTGAATTATAATCGTTCTTTCGGAAACCACAATGTAGGTGCATTGTTACTTTACAATCAGTCCAAAGAATATTATTATTCAAATACAGAATATCCGGATGTTCCGCGTGGTTATGTCGGACTGGTAGGACGTGTCACTTATGACTGGAAGAATCGTTATATGATTGAAGCTAATATGGGTTATAACGGTTCTGAGAACTTTGCTCCGGATAAACGTTTTGCTCTTTTTCCTGCAGGTTCTGTGGGTTGGGTGATGAGCGAAGAAAATTGGTTTCAACGTGCAAAACCGTTCGTTAGTTTCTTGAAATTACGTGCTAGTTTCGGATTGGTAGGTAATGACAAGATCAGTGGTAGCCGGTTTATGTATACAGCTGACCCGTATAGCGTTAACTTAAATGATTTAACCAATCGATATGCAAGTTCTTCCGGTAGTGGTGGCTATGGCTATTTTTTCGGAACGGACGGTCTGAATGTTACAACAAGCAAAGGAGCCTACGAAAAATCAAAAAATAATCCGGACGTATCATGGGAAAAAGCTTTCAAGCAGAATTATGGCATGGATATCAACTTCTTTGATGACCGATTATCCGCTACAATCGAATATTACAAGGAACATCGTTGGGACATTCTGTTGCAGGATGGAACAGCGCCAGGTATGCTGGGATTTACCACACCATATTCAAATCTTGGGGAAGTGAAAAACTGGGGATGGGAATTATCACTGAAATGGAATGATAGAATAGGTAAGAATTTCCGTTATTGGGCAGGGATTAATCTCTCTTACAACCAGAATGAGATCATTGAACGTAAAGAATCACCGCAAGATTACGACTATCAGTATTTGAAAGGTCACCGCATTGGTTCGCGTAGCCAGTATGTTTTTTGGCGTTATTACGATGAAAGTACTCCCGAACTGTATGAAAAGACATTCAATCGTCCATTCCCAACACATTCAGTAGACTTGAAAAATGGGGATGCTGTGTACGTTGACTTAAATGGTGACCGTCAAATAGACTCTAACGATATGAGTTACGACTATGGATTTACGGATGATCCGGAATATATGGTTGGTCTTAATTTCGGATTTGCCTGGAAGAATTGGGAAGTAAATACACAGTGGACAGGGGCTTGGAATGTAAGCCGTATGATTTCAGATGTATTCCGTCAGCCCTTTGTCTCTTCTGCTACCAAGACCGGGGGGGGACTGTTGGCTTACCACTTGACCAATACATGGACTACAGAGAATCCTTCGCAGAATGCGGAATATCCTCGTGCAACTTGGGATAATGCGGACAATAACTATGCCACTTCTACACTGTATGAGAAAGATGCCAAGTACTTGCGTCTGAAAACGCTTACCGTGTCTTATAACTTCCAGTTTCCTTTCATGAAGAGATTAGGATTGAACACCTGTCAATTGGCATTCAGTGGTTACAATCTGTTGACGTTTACCCCATACCTTTGGGGAGATCCGGAAGCAACAGCAAGTAATGCACCTTCCTATCCATTGACTAAGACCTATACAGTGAGTTTGAAATTAGGATTCTAACCGTTTTTAGAAAGAAAAAATATGAAACAACGATATAAATGGCTCGTCAGAGCAGTGATAGGGGGGATTCTTTGCATAGGTTCTGTATCCTGTGTGGACGAAATTAAATTTGGAAATAGCTTCCTTGATAAAGCACCGGGCGGAACGGCTACTAAAGATACGGTGTTTAACAGTGCTACCTATACGCGTCAATTTCTGAATTCCTGCTACAGTCGCCAATATTATGGACTGCCTTATGGAAATAGCTCGAATGTCGATTTCCCGGACTCATCTAATCCTTATCTGGGAAAGTTTGATGCGTTGACTGACTGTTGGCAACTTCATTATGAGTCTACTACCATTTACAATAGTTACTATAGTGGTACACACACAGCCAATTATGGAACGCGTGGTGATATCTTTGGGTACACTCGTGAGGTAGTGTGGCAGGTTGTACGCTGGTGTTGGTTGTTATTGGAGAATGTGGATAATGTACCGGGTATGAGCGATACAGAAAAAACAAAGATAAAAGCAGAAGCTAAGTGTATAATGGCTGCCCGCTATTTTGATATGTTCCGCCATTACGGAGGATTACCATTAGTTTACGAATCATTTTCCGGAACAGAATCAAGCTATAACTTACCGCGTGCTACTGTGGAGGAAACAGTAAAATATATGATTAACCTGTTGGATGAAGCTATTAATTCAGGAGGGCTTGAATGGGCTTATACAGGAGCGGATGCTACTACTGAAACGGGACATTGGACAAAAGCCGGAGCGATGGCTCTGAAGTGTAAAATCTGGCAGTTTGCTGCTTCTCCTCTATTTAATGCCAGCCAGGGATATGCAGGCGGAAGCAGTGAAGCTGAACAACAACATCTGGTGTGGTACGGAAGCTATCGTTCAGAACTTTGGGACAACTGCTTGGCAGCCTGCAAGGAGTTCTTCAACGCTATGGCAGTGAATGGATTCTATCAGCTGAAAGAAGCAACTGGTGATACTCCTGCTGATTACCGCTATGCTTATCGTATGGGATATGTATTGCTGAATAGTCCCGAAGTGTTACACTCTGTCCGTGTAAATGGGTATGAGACAACCGGTGGTTCTTCAAGTTATTTCTGGCATGCCTGGTGTAACAATGGTCGTAATTCATATACCCCCACACAAGAATATGTGGAAATGTTTCCTTGGGCAGATGGTACACCTTTCGATTGGGATAAGACTGAAGCAGAAGGTAAGTTGGACGAGATGTTCCTGAAGGGGACTTTTAAAGATGGGGAACAAACACTTTCAGATCTTGATTTAACACGTGACCCACGTCTATATGAATCGGCGATAGTGAACAACGTACCTGAAAATCTAGGATGGTCTTCTGCCAGCATGAGTGGTGACCCGTGGGAGCTTTGGGTAGGCGGCTCGGATGCCGGAACAAGCTCTTTCCTGGAGAGTGGACGTTTTGCCACCGGTTACGAGAATATGAAATACTACTTGAGTGATAGCGATTATAATCGCCAGGGGGTACATTGGGTATATCTTCGTTTGTCCGACCTTTATTTGACTTATGCAGAAGCATTGCTTCAAGCCAACAATGATCTTCAAGGAGCTGTAAACCAAATTGATATTGTGCGTGCTCGTGTCGGACTGCCCGGACTCGTGAAATGTAATCCCGACAAGAATCTGCTTTCTGACAAAGACGCTTTACTGGAAGAACTATTGCGTGAACGTGCCTGTGAACTAGGTATGGAAGATAGCCGTTACTTTGACTTGGTTCGTTACAAACGTGCCGATCGATTCGAAACTCCTTTGCATGGATTGCTGATCTATCGTTTGGATAGTAATGGTTCACCTATAGAGAAAGCATGGCGTGAAGGATCTGATAAAACAACAAGTAAGAATGGCGGTGCTTTGCAGCCTGTAAAGTTTAGTTATAAAAAGTTCCAATTGAAAAACAGAACGCGTGTCTGGTGGACAAAAGGTTTTGATTCCAAGTGGTACCTTTCTCCGTTCCCACAGAGTGAAATCAACAAAGGATATGGGTTGATTCAGAATCCGGGATGGTAATGAGGCAACAAATATGAATAACGATATTAGATAATGATATGAAGAAATATAAGATTCTGGTACTGGCTCTGTTGGCATGTTTAAGCATTCCGGGTGGAGCACAGAATACTGACAACAATATTACAGGTGTTGTTGTAGACAAATGGGGAAATCCTGTGTATGGAGCATCCGTACAAGTAGCAGGTTTACCGTCTGTCAGAGTAGAGACCGACAAGAATGGTAAATTTGAGATTGCTGCCGAGGCAGGGCGGAGTTTACAGGTGGTGACATCGGATAAAGGTTCTACCACTGTAAAGGTGGAGAAAAACGGAAAACCAGTGAGGATAGTGATGGATTATGGAGCGGAAACAATTGATGTAGGAGCCAATCGTACATTCACCCGTCACGAATCAACTGCAGCGGTTTCTACTGTGTATAACGAGGAATTCAACAAGCGTGCCTCAAAGGATATTTCTAATTCTCTTTTCGGACAAGGACTGGGACTAACCACTTTGCAAAATGCAGGTAACTACTCCACCGTGGAGCCTACCTTTTATATACGTGGCTTGCAGAGCTTGTCAAGCAGTTCACCGCTTATATTGGTAGATGGTTTGGAACGTGATATGAGCTTGATAACCCCGGAAGAAGTAGAATCAGTATCTATATTGAAAGATGCTGCCGCGGTAGCATTATATGGATACAAAGGTATTAATGGTGCTGTCCTGGTGACTACGAAACGTGGTAAGTATAACACCAGAGAAGTGAACTTTACTTACGACCACGTGACGAATTTCCAAGTGCGTCGTCCGGAGTTTGCGGATGCTGCAACCTATGCTGAAGCAATCAATGAAGCACGTGGCTATGAAGGATTGAGCGCACGTTATACTTCGGATGAAATTAATATGTTTCGTAATGGAACGGTGACAGGAAGCGGTATTGGTGCAAATATATCTGCCATGCTTCCTTATCTTTATCCGAATGTGGACTGGATTGATGAAACATTCAAAAACACAGGTATCTCAAATAAATATACCATTGAGTTCCGAGGTGGAGGTAATAAGTTTCGTTACTACACGATGGTTGGATTACTAACCGATAAAGGTTTCATAAAGAATGCCAATATGAACGATGGATACTCTACGCAAGATAAATATTCTCGTGCCAACTTGCGTTCGAATTTGGATATCGATTTGACGAATACGACTAAATTGAAGTTGAATATTCTGGGTACATTGGCGGAATCAAGTCGTCCGGGAGCTTCGGCAGATTTGTGGAATATGGTTTACTCATTGCCTCCCTCTGCTTTCCCCGTACGTACAGAAGATGGAACTTGGGGTGGTAATTCCACTTGGGCAGGCACATTAAACCCTGTGGCACAGTCACAAGGCGCGGCCTATAGTAAGGGACATACACGTAGTTTGTTTGCTGATTTGACTTTATCACAAGACTTATCCGGTTTCGTAAAAGGATTAGGAGTTGATTTGCGTTTGGCCTATGACAACTATTCGTCTATCTGGGAAGACCATAGTAAGACTTATTCTTATAAAGGGTATACGGCCAGTTGGACAGACCCTAGTGCCGGTGGTCCGATGTATACTACTGTTACGGGTGGTACGCCTAGCGAAATGTCAACCAGTGCTAATACAAACGATTGGACACGCCAGTTTAACTTTTCCGGTAATATTAACTACAACCGCTCGTTTGGTAAACATGATCTCTATTCTCAATTGAAGTGGGAGTATGAATATCGTGACAGTTACGGGTTAAACACTACCATCTACCGTCAGAATGTGTCATGGTATACTCACTACGGGTTCAATAAACGGTATTATGTAGATTTGGCACTGTTGGGGTCTGAATCGAGCCTGTTGGCACCGGGACATAAGTGGGCTTTTTCACCCACCATCTCTGCAGCTTGGGTGCTTTCGGAAGAGAACTTCCTGAAGAACACTTCGTGGATTGACTTATTAAAACTACGGGCTTCATTTGGTGTTATCAATGCCGATTATCTTCCTAAAGATGGAAGCAATACGGTTTATGACTATTGGGATCAGATTTATTCGACTTCCGGTACAATGTATCGTTTTGATTCCGGTTACAACTCTGCTTTCGGAAGTACGTATGTCAGTCGTTTAGCAACTGTAAACTCTACCCATGAAAAGGCTTATAAATATAATGTAGGTATTGATGCCACCTTGTTTAAAGGGTTGAATTTGACGTTGGAAGGCTATTATCAACGTAGAAAAGATATTTGGGTATCTTCCGAAGGGCAGTATTCCACGGTATTAGGTATGGATGCTCCTTTTGAGAACGCAGGTATTGTAGATAGTTGGGGCACGGAGATTGGTCTGGACTATACCAAACGGATAGGTAATTTAGTTTTTAACATCGGAGGTAATTTTGCTTGGAATCGGAATGAGATTAAAGAACAGTTAGAAGAACCACGTCTATATAACAATTTGGTGCAAACCGGTCATCGGTTGGGACAAGTTTATGGAATGATAGCAGAGGGCTTTTTCAAAGATAAAGAGGATATAGCAAATAGTCTTACACAGAATTTCAGTACGGTAGTACCAGGCGATATTAAATATAAAGATGTAAATGGTGATGGCATCATTGATTCCAACGACCAGACAGCTATTGGATATAGCACTACTGCTCCTGAAATTTATTATTCATTCCATTTGGGAGCTGAATGGAAAGGACTTGGTTTCGATGCCATGTTCCAGGGCGCTGGTAATTACTCTGCCGTATTGAATACAAAAAGCGTGTTCTGGCCATTAATCAGCAACTCGTCTCTTTCTACTCACTATTATGAAAATCGTTGGACGCCGGAGAATCAGAATGCTAAATATCCGCGTCTGAGTTCAGAAAGTAATGCTAATAATTATCAGACTAATACCATTTGGCTGGCTGACCGTTCATTTTTGAAATTACGTAACCTGGAAGTTTACTACAAATTTCCCAAACGTTTGATGGAGCGTACTAAAATATTAGGTAGTGCCAAGTTGTATGTCCGTGGAGTAGACTTACTTTGTTTTGACCACATTGATGTGGCGGATCCGGAATCTTACGGTGCGACAAACCCGCTGAATAAGAGCGTGGTAGTTGGTGTGATAATAGGTTTTTAATCACTAAAAACAATGCGAAAGAATGAAACTGAATAAATTGATATATAGTGTTCTGGGCATCTTTGCTCTTTCCTCTTGCGCGGACAATATGGAATATAAAGAATACAGTAATTATGACGCGAATTATGTGAAACGTACTTTTGGTGATGTGGGCGGTTTAGTGTCCAACATTTATCAAGAACTCGACACTGACTTCGGTAACTATAGCGGGGCTGTTTTAGGCTCTGCTACGGATGAAGCGGAATATGCCTATACAGGAAATTCGATTGAGTATTTCTACAATGGTTCCTGGAGTCCGACAAATGCACAAAGCAGTATGTGGACTGCCTGTTATAAGGCTATTGCCGATTGTAATCTTTATTTGGAAGAGTTTACGGGACTGACTTTTTCTGATTATGAACAAATATCAGATTATAAAGCGGAGATGTACCGTTATAACAATTACCAATATGAAGTTCGTTTTTTGAGAGCTTATTTCTATTTCAATCTGGTGCGACAATACGGTGATGTTCCTTTTACGGATCATGTATTGTCAACGAGTGAGGTCAACTCACTCACTCGTACACCTGCGCAAGATATTTTTGATTACATCATTTCCGAATGTGATGCAATAAAAAATGATATTATCCCTGACTATACCAAATTGGGAGATTTAATGCCTTCAGGTGAATCAACAGAGACAGGTAGAGCTAACAAACGTGCTGTGTTGGCACTCAAAGCGCGTACTGCCCTTTATGCAGCGAGTCCATTGTTTAATCCGGACAATAATAAAGAATTATGGTATCGTGCTGCGACGGCAAGCAAAGAACTGATTGATGCTTGTGACGAAGCCAAGATGAAATTAATCAGTGAATATGAAACTCTGTGGAGTGCAACAAGCTATAATGATGCTATTGATGAACTTATTTTTGGAAAACGCGCTTCGACCGGTACCAACTCATTCGAAAAATATAATTTTCCCATTGGATTGGAAAATTGTAAGGGAGGAAACTGTCCTACACAAACGTTAGTAGATGCATACGAATTTCAGGCAACCGGTTTGAGACCGGATGAAACTACTGGTTATGATAAGAATCAACCTTATTATGAAGGACGTGACCCGAGATTTGAAAAAACAATAGCTAAAAATGGCGATACAAAGTGGCCGAACTGGAATGAAACAGCTTTGGAAACCTATACGAGTGGAGCAAATGGTGAACCTTTAAGTGGAGGTACTCCTACCAGTTACTATTTGAAAAAGTATTGTCAGGCTGCGGTAAATACAACTTCTGCAAGTGCTTCTACATCTTATCATACATGGATTACGTTCCGTTTGGGTGAGTTTTATTTGAACTATGCGGAAGCATTGTTCAAGTATTTCGATAATCCTTATACAAAAGATCCTGAATTTGGAGTTTCTGCCAATGATATGGTGAATAAGACTCGTATTCGGGTTAAAATGCCGGAATTTCCTACCGGTATGACTAATGCAAATTGGTGGAAGAAGTATAAAAATGAACGTATGGTAGAGCTTGCTTTTGAAGGACATCGTTTTTGGGATGTACGCCGTTGGAAAGAAGCAGATACTTATTTCAAGAGTATTGATGAAATGAAAATCACTAAAAATTCAGATGGTTCATTTAAATATACTCGTAATACGGTGAGTCGGCAGTGGGATGACAAGATGTATTTATTCCCGATTCCGCAGAGTGAAAGAGGGAAGAATCCTAACTTAGTGCAAAATCCGGGATGGTAAATGATTATTAAACAAAAAAGGTACTGAATATGAAGAAGATATTATATACAATGGGATTGTTGAGCTTGCTGATGTCAGGTGCTTGCTCAGAAAGTGATCCTATAGTCGACGACAGTAATAATTCAAACCAACCGGAGGAAGTCTTGCCAGACTTGCCGACGGAGGTAATCACAGGTAGTCGCGCAATGTGGGTTAGTTATGATCCTATGTCAAGTTCTGATGTAAACAATGCAACAGGTATTTCGTCTGCATTAATAAGTTGGAGATTACTGTTGACTGATCCGGCGAATACGGCTTTTGATATTTATAAATCGGAAAATGGTGGTATAGAAGTAAAGCTGAATGAGGAAGCGATTACAAATACTACTTGTTGGACGGATGCAGATATTGATCCGGATAAGAATAGTTATTATCGAGTGACACTGGCCGGTCAGACAGAAACGCTTTGTGACTATACCTTTACCTCTCAAATGGCAACCAAATTCTATCATGAAATTGTCCTAAATACGAATGTGCCGGATTTATCATTAACATACTCTCCGGATGATATTCAGGTAGGCGATCTGGATGGTGACGGTGAATTGGAAATTGTTGTGAAAAGAGAACCGTATGACGGAGCTAATCAAGGTGGATGGCGCAATGGTACCACTTTGCTTGAAGCGTATAAGATGAACGGTACGTTATTATGGCAAATAGACTTAGGTATAAATATTCGTTCCGGTTCGCATTATACTTCTTATATATTATATGATTTTGACGGAGATGGCTTGTGTGAAATCGCATTCCGTTCGTCCGAAGGAACGAAGTTCGGTAATGGTAAACAAATTACTGATGCGAATGGAAATGTGAATGATTATCGTATACGTGACACGAATGGTGTGGGTTGGTATTCGGGAGCAAGCCTGTATACAACTTGTGGATTGATATTGGAAGGCCCTGAATATATTTCTATTTGCCGTGGATATGACGGTTGCGAAATCACGCGTGTTACTAATATACCTCGTGGCAAAGAAGATGAATCTAAAACCTCTCGTGCTCAATATTGGAATAGCTATTGGGGGGATGATTATGGAAACCGTATGGACCGCTTCTTTATTGGTGTGGCTTATCTGGACGGTATACCAGACGAAACAACTGGTGTAAGAACAGCCAATCCCAGTCTGATTATCAGTAGGGGTATTTACGCGAATTGGCAGGTGTGGGCATTCGACTTGAAAGGAGGCGAACTGGTGAATCGTTGGAAATTTGATACAGCTGACCATGATGATAAATGGAAAGCGATGTGTTCACATTGTTTCCGTGTGGCTGATTTGGATGGTGACGGAAAGGATGAAATATTATATGGATCAGCAGCTATTGACGATAATGGAGTAGAACTATGGTGTACGGGAAATGGTCATGGCGACTGTTTGTATGTGGGTAAATTCATTCAAGACCGTGCAGGATTACAAATTGTTGCTTGTTTTGAGGAAGAGGAAACTTACAGTACACAAGGGCTTGGATACGGTTGTCAGGTGATTGATGCGCGAAATGGAAACCTGATTACCGGACATGGAGCAGGTAAAAATGGTGATGTGGGACGTTGTATTGTAGCAGATGTAGATCCGGATAGTCCGGGATTTGAATATTATTCGTCTTTGCAGTCGGGTATGTACAGTTGTAGTAGTGGTGGAGTGGTTGCTACTGATTATCCGAAAGGAATTGGTAGTGGTGTGATGTATAATGCTGCTATTTATTGGAGTGGCCAGCCGACTAGAGAAATGTATGACCGTGCTTGTGTTGTTAGTTACAAGAACAATCCGGATGTAAACAAGACAAATAAAAATCGTTTGGTGTATTTCGGTATTTATGGTGCTAACGACGGAAATCACAGTACGAAATATAATCCTTGTTACTATGGCGATTTCCTCGGTGATTATCGTGAAGAGGTCATTTTAGGTTCGAGTGATGGTAAGTCTATTTATATATTCTCGACTAACCATCCTACGACTCATCGTTTACCTCATTTGATGACAGACCACACTTATGATATGTCTCAAGCTATGCAGAATATGGGATATAACCAGGGGACTAATTTAGGTTACTACGTCGGTGCAGAAACGATGAAGAATGCAGAATAAGAAGAACTTTATTTGAAAGATTAGTTTGTAAAAAAGAACAATCCGACCATTTTGTCGGGTTGTTCTTTTTTTCATATTTGCACAAATCGCCATATAAATGGATGATATTCCATTTCTTTATTAATCGGCTCTCCTTATTTTTGCAGTGTGACATAGCTTATTGACGTATGAAGAACATATTTCCTCTTTTGTTCCTTTTCAT
>ERZ826396.2620-NODE-2620-length-14183-cov-11.457956_pt1 | contig 14183 bp, 11 predicted proteins | sample MGYA00519926_ERZ826396 | MGnify/ENA primary metagenome ERZ826396 (study PRJEB31778, sample SAMEA3449230) | human gut metagenome | biome: human gut; feature: human-associated habitat; material: faeces | place: United Kingdom | collected 2010/2012 ... | reverse complement strand
GAAGGGCACGCAGGTCGCGCTCAACAAGCAGATCGCGTCCCGCGTCATCACGAACGCCGTCGCTTAGGCGCTGCGGGTGCGTCCGGGTGCTTGCGCGCACGAGTCGCCGTCCATTTTTCCGTTACCCGATTTTTCGTACAAATGTTTCACGTGAAACATTCGAAAGCGGAAATTCGGGCTAACGGTAGCCGGATGGTCGACGGTGCGCTTCGGACGCCCCAAAGCCCTGCATGCACCCAAGGTCGCAAGCATCGCACGCGCCAAGGTCGCAAGCACCTAGGTCGTACGCGCCAAGGTCGCACGCTCGGCTTGCATACCTATTTCGCAGGTCCGACCGCCCAGGTCGCGCACTCGGCCGAAGTGTCCAGGCCTCATAATCCGGCCCGGTGCCCAGGACGCGCATGCGGACATGCCCGCGGGTTTCGCGTCTCCTGAAGTTGGCGAAGTCAGAAAGGGCCGGGCGCTGCAGGCGCCTGGCGAGGAAGGAAGGAGCGGTACATGGCAGAAGGCCAGGGCAAGACGCTGCGCGATGTCGCCATCGGCGAGTCGGCCACGGTGCGCCGCCTGACGGGCGAAGGCGCCGTCAAGCGTCACATCATGGACATGGGTATCACGAAGGGCACGGAGGTGTTCGTGCGCAAGGTGGCCCCGCTGGGCGACCCCATCGAGGTCACGGTGCGCGGCTACGAGCTGTCGCTGCGCAAGAGCGAGGCAGGGAATATCTTGGTGGCCTGACGCCCGACGGCTCGGAGAAAAGGCCGACGCCGCGGCTCGTCTCCGCCTGCCCGACGGCCAACGAAACGGGTCGACGCTGCGGCTTTCCGTGGCACTCCATCTTGCCGCGCTGGCTTGGGCTCACGTGCAAAAGCACGCTTCGCCCAACCCATCACGCCAATCTGGAGCACCACGAAAACCCTTGCTGGCATCGGCGGACCAGCGGCTTTGTTTTTTGGGATTGAGTTAGTTACAGTTAACTTTGTAGGGCACAGGAAGATAGAATCTTCCGGCGAGGGAAACGCCGGATGGAACGGAACAGCCGCACGGCGCGGGAACCGCCGGGCGGCACGGAGCGGGAAAGGCAGAACATGGGAATTCGCATAGCGCTTGCCGGCAATCCGAACTGCGGCAAGACGACGATGTTCAACGACCTGACCGGGGCCTCGCAGTACGTGGGCAACTGGCCGGGCGTTACCGTCGAGAAGAAGGAGGGCACCTACGCGCACGCTTTGGACGTCACCATCACGGACTTGCCGGGCGTCTACTCGCTCTCGCCGTACTCGCCCGAGGAGATCGTGACGCGTGACTACCTTTTGGAGGGCGGTCCCGACGTCGTGATCAACCTCGTGGACGCCACGAACCTCGAGCGCAACCTTTACCTGACGACGCAAGTCCTCGACCTGGGCCTTCCGGTGGTCGTGGCGCTCAACATGATGGATCTCGTGCGCAAAAACGGCGACAAGATCGATGTGGCGAAGCTCTCGAAGCGCCTGGGCTGCCCGGTGGTCGAGACGTCCGCGCTCAAGGGCCAGGGCATGGACGAACTTATCAAGACGGCCGTCGATGCGGCCAAGAAGAAGGCGGCTCCCACGCCCGATCTGCGCTTCGTCGCCGAAGTGGAGGGCCCCATCAAGCAGATCTCCGACCTCCTCGGCTCGCGCGTGCCCGCCTCCACGGCGCGCTGGTACGCCATCAAGCTTCTGGAGGGCGAGCAGCGCACCATCGACTCGCTCAAGCTTCCCGCGGCCGACCTGAAGACGATCGACGCCGCCCGCGAGGCCATGGAGAACGCGCTCGACGACGATGCCGAAAGCGCCATCACCGTGGCGCGCTACGACGCCATCGGCGACGTGGTGGCCGAGACGGTGAAGAAGTCCGCGAAGGGCCTTTCCCTCACGCAGAAGATCGATCGCGTGGTCACGAACCGCGTTTTGGGTCTGCCCATCTTCATCGTGGTCATGGCGTTCGTGTACTGGCTGGCCATCTCCGTGGGCACCGGCGTGGTCACCGACTGGGCCAACGACGGCATCTCCGGCGACGGCTTTCTGTACACGGGCGGCGAGGCCTATGAAGAGGCCGTCGGCGCCTGGGAAGAGGAAGTGGCCGCCGCCGAGGAGGCCGGTGCGAGCGAGGACGAGCTTGCGGCCTTGGCCGAGGAGGAGCCCGATCCCGCCGAGTTCGGCCTGTGGATCCCCGGCTTTGGAGCCATCATCGGCGACGCGCTTGAGAGCGCGCAGGTGGCCGACTGGATGCAGAGCTTGGTCATGGACGGCATCGTGGCCGGCGTGGGCGCCGTTATCGGCTTCATTCCGCAGATGATCATCCTGTTCTTGCTGCTCGCGTTCTTGGAGGGCTGCGGATATCTGGCCCGCGTGGCGTTCATCATGGACCGCATATTCCGCCGCTTCGGCCTGTCCGGCAAGAGCTTCATCCCCATGCTCGTGGCGTCCGGCTGCGGCGTGCCCGCCGTCATGGCCACCAAGACCATCGAGAACGAGCGCGACCGTCGCATGACCATCATGACGACGACCATGATCCCCTGCGGCGCGAAGATGCCCATCATCGCGCTCGTGTTCGGCGCCATCGCCGGCGGCAACACCGAGGAGACGTGGTGGATCGCGCCGATGTTCTACTTCCTCGGCGTCATCGCCATCATCATCTCCGGCATCATGCTCAAGAAGACCAAGATGTTCGCGGGCGAGGCGTCCCCGTTCGTCATGGAGCTTCCCTCGTACCACCTGCCCACGGTGAAGTCGATCCTTCTGTCCACGTGGGAGCGCATCAAGAGCTACGTGGTGAAGGCCGGTACGATCATCTTCCTGTCCACCATCGTCATCTGGCTGCTCATGAACTTCGGCGACGCGGGCGAGGGCTTCGGCCTGCTCGACCAGGAGACCGAGCTGCAGTACAGCCTCATGGCCGGCTTGGGCAACGCGATCGGCTGGATCTTCGCGCCGCTTGGGTTCGGCGATTGGCAGGCCACGGTCGCGTCCATCACGGGCCTCGTGGCGAAGGAGAACGTCGTGGCCACGGTGGGCATCCTCACCAGCGTGGGCGAGCTTGGCGAGACCGACCCCGACATGTGGATGGCCTTCGCCACCATGTTCGGCGGCTCGGCGGCGGCCATCATGGCCTTCTGCGCCTTCAACCTTCTGTGCGCGCCGTGCTTCGCCGCCATCGGCACCATCCGCCGCCAGATGGAGAGCGCGAAGTGGACATGGTTCACCATCGGCTACATGACGGCGTTCGGCTGGGCTGTGGGCCTCATGTTCTACCAGCTGGGAGGCTTGGTTCTGGGCGAGGTGTCCTTCAATTTGTGGACGGTGGTGGCCCTTGCGGTTTTGGCCGGCATGCTGTTCCAGCTGTTCCGTCCGATGCCCGCCGCCAAGAAGGCCGGCGCTTCGGAGGAGCTCGAGGCCGGCGCGGGCGCGGCTGCGTAGCTTGCGGAGCGAGGTTCGAGGAAAGGAAGCGCCATGCTCGTCTCAACCACGGTCGTAGGGTTGATCATCGCGGGGCTCGCGTTCTTGTCGGTGCGCCGGCTGTGGCGCAACGGCCTGTGCGACTGCCATAAGGACAGCCCCTACGGCGACGGCTGCGCAGGAGGGTGCGCCGGCTGCTCCGGCTGCGCTGCCGCCGCGCGCATGGCCGCCGACCTCGAGCAAGCCGCCGAGGCGAACCGCCAGCGTTGATCGCGCCGTGCGTGTCTGTTTCCGAGGCCGGAAGGGTTCTCCCTTCCGGCCTCGGCCTGTTTCAGACGGCGCGCGACGGGGTGGGGCGGTGCGGAAGGGGGGGCGAAGGTGTCGATGGCGTCGCGGTCGTGGTTGCCGGACGTTCGCGATTCTCGGTGGGGCGATGTGCGTGGAAAAGAGCGGAGCGTGGAGGGCGATGCGGGGGTGCGGACGCGGGGCGACGTCCCCTTCGGACAACGTGGCGGTGTCGCGCATCGACGGTGGCTTGCCGAGCAGAGGGCCCTGCCGTTCCGTCGGTTCTTGCCGATCCCTTGTGTCGCTTTGGCGTCGAGCCCTTTTTCGGCTCTGCAGCTCGGATACCCGGTCGGCCTGACGGTCGGCTAGACGAGGTTTGTGGAGGAATTGTAAACCCTGGTAAACTGCTATTGCTCTTGCCGGTGAGTTACCATAAACTAACAAATGTCAGCGGGGCCGTGAAAGCGAAACTCGGATACGGCCCGTAGTTGCATCTCCTCTTTTTTGCTGACCCGGCGGTGAAGGCTCCTCTCGTCTGGCCGTTCACCGCACAGCTCGCCGGCGAGGGACCCATTCCCCCCCTTCCCTCGCCGGCTCCTCTCCGTTACCTGTTCGTAATCGCAACTTCTTGCGCGTCGTTTCATCTCGGCGCGCTTGCGTGGTACTATGGACGTGCGAGCAGAAGGAGGTTCCATGGAAAAGATGTCCATGTCGCACGAAGACTACCTCGAGGCCATCGTCATGCTCGGGGGAACGACGGAGGCGTCGGTGAGGTCGGTCGATATCGCGACGAAGCTCGGCGTGTCGAAAGCGTCGGTCAACAAGGCCATGACCGTCCTGAAGGAGAAGGGCTTGGCCGAGCAACCGTATTACGGCGACGTTACGCTCACTGAGGAGGGCTACGAGTACGGCACGTCCGTGCTCGATCGGCATCGCATGCTGTCGATGTTCCTCACGAAGGCGCTCGGCATTCCCGAGGAGCGGGCAGAGAAGGAGGCTTGCCTCATGGAGCATGCCATCAGCGACGATTCGTTCGAAAAATGGAGTTCTTATATTAAGAAGCTTGATCTGTAGAGAAGTCGCCTTTGGGTAGCGAGCTTCGTTTTTCGCGATCACCCGCACGTTTTGACAGCTGTTTGACGATCTTTCCGCACGTCGCCCGCCCGGTGGCAAGGCGGCGTGCGGTGTGGTATGCTGGCCAAAGCTTCTGCATTACACACACCATCAACGAACCACGATGCAAAAGGGGCGCACTCCAGTGGCACGGCAAGCGAATATTCTTTCGTTCGACGAGGCGCGGCGCGATGTCGCCGCAGGTCGTCGCAGCCTCCCTTCTTTGCGTGGCGCTTCATCTGCGCGTCGCAACGATATCCCTGCGTTTGAATCGCCGTTTCGTGCGTCGTCGTCTGAAGGACGCCTCCGATCGCCGCAGCGATTTGACAGTGGGCGCTTTGCCGGCGCCATCGCTTCGCCGCGTCGAGGTTCGGGCGGCTTCGTCGATGTCGGCGACGACTTTCCCGCATCGTCCATCGCGCCTCGCGGCGCCCATGCTCGCCAGGCGCGAGCGCGAGCGGCGACTTCCGCGTCATCCTCAGCCGCCGCGCCCCGCCACGCTCGCGTCGCCGAATGCGATCAGAGCCACGAAGAGGCGCCGCGTTCGCGTTTCGCCGAGGCGAAGCGCTCCCGGGCGAAGGCGAAGGCCGAGCGTGCGTTCGCGAAGCAGTTCGGCTCGGGAGATGCGTCGTCTTCCACAGTCGAAGGCGGGTCGCGCGCGGCTGTGTACAAGGGCGAGATGGGCGCGAAGCACCGTTTGGCCGCTCGCATGCAAAACGAGGCATCTGGCAAGGCGTCGGCGAAGCGCGGGCTTTCGTTCGGCCCGTTCGCGCTGTTCAAGTCGCGCGCGTTTGTCGCCAGCGCGATCGTTGCCGGGTGCTTGGTGCTGTCGTGCTCTTTCCTGTACCCCTCTGCGCAGCAGTACTACCATGCGCTGCGCGATCGCGATCGGCTCGCTGCGGAGTACGCGGCGCTGGCCGATCGCAACGAATCGCTCGAAGGCAATGTGGAGGCGCTGCAGACGGATTCCGGCATCGAGGCATACGCTCACGAGCAGTTCGGCTGGGTGAAAGAAGGGGAGGAGACGGCGAGCGTGCGCGGCCTCGACCTTCCCGAGGAGGGGTCGACGTTTCGCGCCAACATCGTCTCCGACAGCATCGAGGCGCCCGAGACGTGGTACTCGACCCTCCTCGATCCGCTGTTCGGCGTCGAATAAAGGAGGGACGCATGGGGGACATGCCGCAGAGCGCGCCGGGGGCCGTGCTGCCCAACGTGTCGAAGGGGTCCGCTCGGGGCGCTGTCCGTCCCGGTCGCTATGCCGCCATCGACATCGGCACAGTGACCTGCCGTATGCTCGTTGCCGACATCGACGAGGAGGGGCTTCTGCGCGAGCTTGATCGCGAGTACGCCATCACGAACCTCGGCGAAGGCGTGGACGCCTCGGGCGTGCTCAGGCCCGAGGCCATGAGCCGCGTGCTGGACGCCGTCGCGCGCTACCAAGAGGTGCTTTCCGGCTTCGAACGGTCGGGGCGTCCCGTTCAAGTGACGGCTGTCGCCACGTCGGCGGCGCGCGACGCGCGCAACGCGGGCGAGTTCGAGCGCTTGCTTGCCGAGCGCGGCATCGAGCTTGCGGTGATTCCCGGCTCACGCGAGGCGGCGCTGTCGTTTGCGGGCGCGTCGTGCGACTTTTTGGGCGAACGTCTGCTCGTCGTGGACATCGGCGGCGGCTCCACAGAAGTCGTGGCCGGTCGCGCGGGCGGCGATCCTGTTCGGGCGCGCTCGTTCGACATCGGGTGCCGCCGCGTCACCGAGAAGTTTCTCGCTTCCGATCCTCCCTCCGGCCAGGAGCTCGAACGTGCTCGCCAGTGGACGCGGGAGGGGATGCGCCCGTTTTTCGAGGAGTTGCGCGCTTCGGGATTCTTCCTTGACCGGTTGGTGGCGGTGGCAGGCACGGCCACCACGGTGGTGGCCGTGCGCGAGCGCATGCGCGTTTACGATACGGCGCGTGTCCACAAGGCCCTCGTCACGCGGGCGGATCTCGACGCGGTGAGCGAGAGGTTGCAAAGCGTGGCGCTTTCGGAGCGCGAGCGCATCGTCGGGTTGGATCCGGGGCGCGCGCCCGTCATCGTGGCGGGCATGGTGATCTTGCAGACCGTGCTGGATCTGGCGGGCGTCGATTCGTTCACCGTGAGCGAATCGGACATCCTGCACGGCATCGTTCTCGGCGCCGCCTGCTCCGATGCGGGTTGACGGACATCGATGGGCGCGCTTCGGACAGCCGATGAAAAAAGGGGGGGGCGGCATGCGTGCGCCGACGTCGCTTCGTGTGTCGGCGCGCATCGGCGAGGGGCAGAGGTTCTTTGTGCGTTCGGCGGTTGACGCGCGTTCGATGCTCTGATTTGGTACGATAAGCATCCGTTGTTTCGCTTGCCGTTTCAACGGGTCGCATGCGGGGGCGTGGCGGAATTGGCAGACGCAGGAGACTTAAAATCTTCCGGCTCCGGTCGTGCGGGTTCGAGTCCCGCCGCCCCTACCAGATAAAAAGCCCAATCCGCTTTGTGGGGATTGGGCTTTCTCTCATTCGAATGCGTGGTGGCAAAGGGAATGTTCCCAAGACGCTCCATTCGGAAGCGTTAAGCATTCCACCCGTCTTTCGCGCTCTCGTACGTTGCAGGTTGCGACGGAGTGAATTCTCCGGTGAGAGCGTGAATCGCGGCATAGCGTCCCATGGTCATGTACGATCCGCAGCAGAGTCCTCCTTGATACAGATTCCATTCCAGGCCGCCGCACACGTTGCCGGCTCCTGATCCGACCGAGTACAGTCCGGGTATGGGCTTGTCGTCTTTGCCGAGAACCCGACAACATCCGTCCACGACAACCCCAGCGTTGATCGCGCTGCAGCGTATCCACTGACGAATCCCCCAGTACGGAGGGGTATCGATGGGCTTGAGTTTATTGCGGGAAAGGCCGAATTGCTCGTCGGCGCCCTTGGCGCAGTAATCATTCCATGCGTCCACGCTTTTCTTGAGCGCATCTGCCGGTATTCCTAGCGCTTCGGCCAATTCATCGAGCGTGTCGGCGCGGTGGGTGTCGATGAGGCCTTCGTAAACGCCTTCTGGGTTCTCCTTAAGCCCTGGGATATAGTTTTCAAGCTGTTCGATCGTGACGGTTGCTCCGTATTTTTCCATAAAGTTGTTGTCGAAGATGCGGAAAAAACGGCCGGGATCTTCCGCATCTTTGTTCCACTGCAGTGAGAGATCCCAGGATTCCATGGGGATATCCTCGTTCATGAAGCGCTCTCCAAGTTCGTTGAGTGCCATAAACGGTAGGCTGGTCAACGCCATGGGGCCCGCGTCCATATCGTGCATGGTCTTCGCGTGATTCACCGGAACCATGCGGGCGCCGACCGCCATGCTCATGAGGATGCCGTCGGCGGTCATGTTGGATTGCTTGCGTTGAAATCGGACGACGTCGGGGGAGTATCGAGCCACGAGGCTCTCGTTGTTCTGGTAGTCTCCTGCTGCCACAATCACCGCTTTTGCGGCATTGAATTTGATATAGCCGTCTTTGGTTTTCCCGATCACTCCCGTCACGCTTCCGTCGTCCGCTTGAACGAGCTGGACGGCAGGTGTTTCGTAGAAGAACTCTGCACCCGCAGCCGCTGCCTTTTCTGCAAGTCTCGTCATGATGTCTTGGTTGTTGATGGGCTTTGGGCCAAAGTAATTGCTGGCGACGGTGATCCAGCTTCCTTCGTCGAAATCCGTTCGTGCCTTCGATGCCTGAGGAGGAAGTCCCGCCTCCTCGCCTTTGCGCATCATCCACATGATGGTTTCGCCTGCGTGGTTCACGTACAGGTCCAAAAGGTCGGGATTCATGCGGTAACCGCCGGCGGCGCGCCAAGCTTGTTTGTACTGCAGGGTTCCTAAAGCCGTGCTTTCTTCAAGGATGGGGCCTGAAGAACCGTTTCCGTGGGCGATGACGACCGTCTCCTTCTGTAGACACGCAACGGTGGCTCCTTCTTCAAGGGCTGTGCACACTGCAGGAACTCCTGCGGTTCCCGCTCCGATGACGACGATGTCGAAGGTCTTTTCTTCGGCGAAGTCGCTTATGGGCGCAAGCTCCACAACAGAGTTTTGGAAATCCTCGGCAGTCGTGCCTTCCGGGTATTGGCTGTTTCCGTCGGCAGAATTCTGATCGGATTGCTGTTGGGGCTGACACCCCGAGAGTAAGCCGCCGATTGCGGCAGTTCCTCCGATTGTCGCCGCGCCCGTGAGAAACTGTCGTCTGCTCAAACTCATTTTCGTCCCCTTTCTTTCGAATTCGCGCCAAGGCGTTGACGCGATGCGGTTTCGATTGTCCGTCTGGGCGCGCGGCTTGCCTTCCCCTGAAATCCGGGAAATCGGAAAGAGCGCGAAAGGCAGGCCACCCATAAAATAGGGGAATTTCCATAAGTGCTCGCTTTGTGAGCAGACGTTCGGTGTCTCTGTGATAGGATTTTTCGATAGGGAAGGGAGGGGCCGCCCTGTGAAGTCAATGGTCAAAAGTTACGCGATGCCCTTTCTTGGCATGGCGTTCTTCTGGGTGTATTTTCGTTATCAATCCTTTTTCGGACTGCTCTATCCCCTTGAGCTCGACGGGCGCGCTTTCGGGCTTTCCTTGGTTTACCCCGTATTTTTAACCTTTTTGCTGGCGCTGTGCGTCGTCGCGGTTTTGGCCGGTGGCCTTTTGGAGCGCGTTTTGCGCAAGAGAAGGCTTTTCGTGCCTTTTGCAGGCATTTTAGGGTCTGTGGGGGTTATGTCGAGTTTTGCCGCCATCGAGGGCCTGCTCCCTCTTTGGGTTGTTTGGATGGCGATGCCCCTGGTGACTCTGTCTTTTGCGACAGGATGCTGGGCATGGGCTTTGTTCTTTTGCAGCCGGTTCACTTTCGAGGGCGTTACGGTGATGATCGCTTCTTACGGGGCGAGCCTGCTTGTGCTCTCGCAGGGGGTTCCCTACCTCATTGCAGCGCTCGCTCCTGCGGCTGTGGGTGTGACATGGAAGTTCGCTCCCTTCCCCCGTGTTGCTTGTTGCGAGGATCGAGGGCTCTCGTCTTTCAAGGAAGGGACGTCCTGCATCGTTTTACTCATCGTGTTTCTCTTTGCGGGAAGCGTCTTGAGAGGCATTGTGGATACGGCAGAGTCCAATTCGGGGGGCTTGATGTTGCGGTGGCCGTTTTCCCTCGTTTTGTCGGGAGGGATGCTCGCGTATGTCGTGCGATGCGAGAAGAAGCGCCGAGAGGATGTCGCGGATGTGGTTGGTGCGCGCTTGGCCTTGTCTGTTGAGCGAATAGTGCTCAAAATGTGGATGGCGCTTTCGCTTCTGTTTTTCGCTGCTCTTTTCGGAGGGTTCCTGGAAGGGTCGTATATCTTTTCGGGAAACATTGTGGTGGCGGTGCGGTCAATGCTCGATGTGCTTCTCTGGGTGACGCTGTGCGGCTTTTCGTATGCGAAAAAGGCCTCTCCGATCTTGATGTTTTCCGTGTTTGGCATTCCGACCGATGTCGCTTCATGGGCTTTGAGTTACGTTGCGGTTCCCGATGCTTTGGATGCTTGGGCAGATGGCGGCTTTGCGCAAGCGCTCGACGCCCTCGCTCTTCTCGCTGCATTCGCTTCGCTCGTCTCGGTTGTCGTGGTTTTAGGATGGTCGCTGACGAGGGGGAGCCTTTCCGCCGGTTTCATCGAAGGGGCGGAAGAATCGGTGTTTCCGAAGTCGCATGCGGATCAATCCGACGTACGTTCTTTAAGATTGACGGAACGTGAAGCGGAAGTGGCGTCTTTGTTCGCTCGAGGACATAGCGTGAAGAAGGTGGCGTCGCTTCTGTTCATCTCGACGAGCACCGTTCAAAGTCATATGAAGAGCGTGTATCGCAAGCTTGGAGTGCATTCGAGGGATGAGCTCAAAGAAAAACTATCTGGTCGATGAAGGCTGTTGCGAAGACTCCGGCAAAGGGCGGCAGGGCCAAGGCAATTGCGGAAGGCAGAGCCAAGGCAATTGCGGAAATATGCGCCGCTTGGGGGCGGCGGGGAATGCAGTGCGGCTTCTTGTGATACCATGACCAGGCAGCAAACTGTCAGGGTCGACGAAGAAAGCGCCATGAATACCATCAACGAGATTATCGCAGCGGTGGAGGAGCCTCCCCGGTCTTTCGAAGAGTACCTTTCCTACTATGCCGACCGTGTCGGCGACCTCGTGAACGAGTATATCCCGCGCGGATCGCACCCTGACATGGACCGTTACCTCTACGATCCGTTGCTCGATTACAGCAAAAACGGCGGCAAACGCCATCGCCCGCTCATCTGCTTCGCGGCCTGCCGCGCCGTGGGCGGCGACATGGCGCGCGCCACGAGCGCGGCGGCGGCCATCGAGCACTTCCATACGGCGGCGCTCATCCACGACGACATCGCCGACGAGGCCGAGCTGCGCCGCGGCGAGCCCTGTTTGCACCTCACCGAGGGCATGGGGCTTGCCATCAACATGGGAGATTTGGCGTTGTCGTTGGTGAACGGCACGGTGGTGAACGATCCGGTGTTGGATGACGCGTGCAAGGTGCGCGTGATCGCCGAGCTCATCGAGATGACGCGCCGCACCATCGAGGGTCAAGCGCTCGACATCGGCTGGGCGCGCGACGGCCGCTACGACATCACTCCCGAAGACTATCTCGTCATGGCCACGCACAAGACGGCGCACTACTCCGGCGCCGTGCCGCTGGCTATCGGCGCCACCATCGGCGGCGGCACCGAAAGCGAGATCGAGGCGCTGCGCAACTACGGCCTGGACACGGGTCTGGCGTTTCAGATCCAAGACGACCTGCTCAACCTCGTCGGCGCCGAGGAATCCACGCAGAAGGACTTCCGCAACGACATCACCGAGGGCAAGCGCACGCTCATGGTGGTGCATGCGCTGCAGCACTCCGAGGACCGCGACCGCCTCATCGACATCCTCTCCTCCAAGGAGAAGGACCCCGCCGTGCTCGCCGAGGCCGTCGGCATCATGGAGGCGTCGGGCAGCATCGACTACGCCCGCAGCTATGCGGAGAACCTCACGAGCATCGCGAAGAACCGCCTCGTCGACATGGTGCGCCCCTCGACATCGCGCGATTTGCTTGTGAGCATGGCCGATTGGTTCGTGAAGCGGTTGCGCTGATCTGCCGATCAGCGCAACAAGCTGCCGCTGCGAAGCCTTCCGGTACCCGATCTCGCGGCGATGCCGATGGCTCACGTACCTTAGTACGCAACGCCCGCGCCATCCCCACGATCTCGGGCGCCGGAAGGCTTCTCGCTGTCTTTACGAACGACCTGCGCGGTTTTAGGATATAATGCCGGGTATGGAAACCATCAAGCGACATGACAAAGGCCCTGCTGTCGAGGACGTGCAGCAGCGGCTTGTGGCCGTCGGCGTGCTCGACGAGGCCGCCGTCGATGGCGAATTCGGCGATGCGACCGCCGCGGCTGTGCGCGCCTTTTGCGAGAGCTCCGACTTGCCTCTGTCCGACGAGGTCACCGACAAGGTGTGGTCGGCGTTGGTGGATGCGTCGTTTCGGCTGGGCGATCGCACGCTGTATCTGCGCATGCCCCATTTCCATGGCCATGACGTGTTCGAACTGCAGCATGCGTTGGGCGCGCTCGGCTTCGCGTGCGGCACGGTGGACGGCATCTTCGGCGCGTTCACGGAGCTTGCGCTGCGCAAGTTCCAGCTGAATCTCGGACTGCCCTCCGACGGCATCGCCGGAGCGTACACCTACGAGGCCATTCGCAATCTCCATCACTCATGGGAGGGCAAAGAGGCCGTGCACGGTTCGAGCCATCTCGGCTTCGCCCGCGCGGCAGACGTGCTCGAGGGCAATGCGCTGTGCCTGTTCGGCACGAGCGAGTTCACGCGCAGCGTCGCTTCGCGCATGTCGAACCTCGCATTGGCCACGAACCCCGCCTCCAAGATCATGAGCGCCGATTCGCTTCTGGTCGCCCCCGACGAGAATATGCTGCTCGTTCATATCGTTCTGCCCGAGGAGCGGACGATCGAAAACGTCCCGCGCGTGAGCTTCGAGGACGAGGACACGCTGTCTCTGCGCCTTGAGACGGCCATCGGCGTGGCCGACGCCGCGTCTCCTTCGCGCATCGCCGTCGAGCTGCCCGGTTCGATGTGGATGGACGCGGGGGCGGGCCGCTCTGCCCAGCACTTCGCCATCACGCTGCTCGACGCCTTGTGCATGGCGCTGTCGTAAGCTTCGCCCTCCCAGTGGACATAGTTTGCGTTTATCCTGTTCGGAGGCGTTGGCACTACATCATTCGCTGTATTTGCGTGTCGGTTCGATGATCGCGGCTTTGGATGGTGCGCCGTGCCCTTATACTGGCGGTAAGAAAAGCAGTTTCACTGACCGAAAGGTAGGTTCGTCATGACCGAAGAGCAGAGAAACGACCAGGGCGCGCCGCAGCAACCTGCGGAGCCCGTCGGCCAGCCGCAGCCTCCTGCGGGCCAGCCTGCCTCGGCGCAGCAGTTCCCGCAGACGGCTCAGCCTCAACCGCAACAGCCGCAACAGCCGCCGATGTACGCGCCCCAGCCTCAGCCCGTTTACCCTCCTGCGCCGCTCATGCAGCTGACCGGCGGCATGAAGTTCGGATGGCTCGTCGTGGGCCTTCTCATCGGCATCCCCGGCGTCGTGATCGCCTGGCTTGTGAACGTTGACAAGATGCCGCAGGTGAAAAGCGATGCGGTGAAGTTCTCCCTCATCGGCCTTGCCATCTCCATTGTGCTGGGGCTGCTCCTCAGCTTCGCGATAGGGGGCCTGTTCGTCGCGATGCTCTCCAGCGCGATGGGAGGCTACGGCAGCTACAGCTACTACGGAACCTGGTAGTTCGCGCTTGCGGCGGCACGGAGGCTGCGCGCACGATGGGTTGTGGGCGCGGAGACGGCGCGGTTGCGACGACGCTGTCGGCCGGATGCCGTTGCGCGTCGTTCTACCAGACGGATCGCGCCGAAATTTGGAAATCGCTTGACGTTGGAAAAGCCCTGCGGGGCTTTTCCTTTTCCCTGCGAAACCGAGTGCTACAATGAAGCGCGTTTTCATCTGTCCGCGCAGGGGAAGCGCGGGCTCGCACGGCCCACGGCAACAAAAGGAGCAACGCATGCCACGTCCCATGACCATGGCGGAGAAGATACTTGCCGCCCATGCGGGGTTGGACGAGGTGGAGCCGGGTCAGCTGATCGAATGCGATCTCGACCTCGTGCTCTCCAACGACGTCACCGCCCCCATCGCCATCAAGGAGTTCCGCAAGATCGGCGTCGAGCGCGTGTTCGATCCCGCGAAGATCGCCCTCGTGCCCGATCACTACGTGCCGAACAAGGACATCAAGAGCGCCGAGCAGGCCAAGATCGTGCGCGATTTCGCGCGCG
>ERZ826396.2618-NODE-2618-length-14200-cov-3.086037_pt1 | contig 14200 bp, 13 predicted proteins | sample MGYA00519926_ERZ826396 | MGnify/ENA primary metagenome ERZ826396 (study PRJEB31778, sample SAMEA3449230) | human gut metagenome | biome: human gut; feature: human-associated habitat; material: faeces | place: United Kingdom | collected 2010/2012 ... | reverse complement strand
TGGGGCTTATCAAGCGCACCAGCGCAGAGTTTCGCCAGACCGTCGTAATGATTACCCACAACAATGACATTGCCCACCTTGCAGATCGGATATACCAGGTGAGTTAATTCAGGCATTGGAATCCTCGGAAATGTTTGTTGATGGAGGCAGAACTTATGTAGATACCTCTCAAATTACATTTGAAGTCCCCAAACATTCGCGAACTGAAAGCGACCAGCAGCAATATGTGACTGCATTTGGTGGAGTAATGTACGAGTTAGGTGAAAACAATGATTTGTCCTGTTTCTTGTATGGAATGGATGATTACACTTTATCTAATCTTACACTAACAAACGAAGAAGAAAGCCATGAAACATTAGAAAAAATACAGTCGGGAAATTATATACTTGTTAATGAATCGGGCTTAAACCTGATAAAACCAGGTGATCGCATCACTTTATTTAGTAATGGTGCTGCATATACATTTGAAGTTCTGGATCTTATAGTTCCAGATAGCGAGGACATATCTGAAAATTGCGGCATTACTACAACCGGGGTTTCCTTTTATCTCCCTACTGAAACGTTTATGAAATGTAGTCAGAATTATCGCATTATGTCATATTCGTTTAATGTTTTACCGAGTTCCCTTAATGATGTTGAAATGGCAATAGATGAATACATGAATAGCGTTGGTTCTAATTACGAATATCAATCAAAGGCCATATATCAGCAAAGATTTGAACAGCAAAAGCAGATGTGGCAAAGTGTTGGTGTTTTCGTTAGTCTTGTAATAGGAGTGATTGGAATACTGAATTTTATAAATACTATTATTACGGACATTATAGCAAGGAGAAAAGAAATCTGTTTGTTGAGATGCGTTGGTATGACAATACGACAAGTTAAAAAAATGCTTGTTCTTGAAAGTTTGTGTTATACCGTAATGACTATTGTTGTGACACTATTTTCAAGTATCACGCTTATTCCACTCATTAGTAATGGAATTACAAAAGTGATAGGGATGCAATAATTTTCTTACCACTATAATCCGACAAGTCTCTTTATAGTTTATGTACTTCTAATTCTTTTGAGTTTAATCATACCGTTAAAGGGCTATAAATCTTTTATAAAGTAAGCGTCAAATAAAACAGTGTAAAGAAAAACAATCGTCAGACTTTTATACTAAAAGGTCAACGGTTATTGACAGAATTCTTTTACCAGAGGATTCCAGGGCAGATCATCATCCAGATATTCAGGATGTTCAAGAAAAGCACTTCCCGGCATTTCTGACAGAATATATTTTATATACTTCATTGGGGCAAGCCCATTCGCTTTGGCAGTCTCAACCAGTGTATAGATCCCCGCACTTGCGGCAGCTCCTTTCGGGCAGCCGGAAAACAGCCAGTTTTTCCGGCTGCAGGAGCAGAATGAGGTATATGTCCACCGGGGAGTGGAACTTCTGCAAACTCAGATGGGGAATCTGTTAAAAGAGCCGGCTGTTGATGCTTGAGCGTATGGATGCAATTTTTCTTACGGGGCAGGTACTCAAGGGCAAGTCTTCAAATTTTGGCAAGAATGTAATAATAACTTTTCAAAGAGCGTTCTTATTTAACGCTACAATAGAGCAAAGCTATACTCTGCTCTATCTTTATATAGTCATCCACTATTTATTCGTTTTACTTCCAAAAATGTCTACCAGAAAACGAATTAACACATATATTACAAACATAGTTGCAATTATTGTTTCAATTAAAACCCAATATTGTAAAATCGGTATCGGACTACCCATATTCATTAAACATGCTATTGTCTGCTTTGAAGCAATCGCACTGATAACAAACGGGAACGTAAATGCCGCATAACTTGGGAAAAACGGTAATTTTAGATATCCAATCGCTTTTACCAATGCAAAAATATAGAGAACGGTTGCTACAACAAATAATGTCAACACCATAGTTTTAGATTTTGGTGTTACAGATTGTATATAACCCGATAAACATAAACTTGTAGGTGCTGCATAAATGCAGATTAGTGGTTTTGCTGGGTTTGGAACTTCTTTGTATTTTATATATCTAATAGTAACTAATACCAGCAAAGCAACCAAAGTAATTAGTCCAAACCAAAACGCCACTGTTCCTACCCCAAATTGTTCATAAGCAGGTGCCGTAATTGCTGCAACCGCAATGCCAACATAGACGATATAATAACTTGCAAATACTTTTGGCATTTCTAATTTCAAAATGAATTTCACCGTAAAATAGACAATTAAAATAACATGAAGTATAATAGCCAGAATCCAAATATAAAAGGCAGCCATGCCAATAAATGGTTTTACATAAACACTAAGAAGCATCAATGCCATTGAAAATGTTCCGGATACACTCGCCATAATCGGATTTTTCATATCCTCTTTAATCATTCCCGGAAACATAATCAACTTCAAAAGAACTAATATTAGCAACAATGCCGCAACTGCACCACATAATACGCGAATCCCCTCCGAGTAACTCTGGAGTAAATTTCCCAATGCAGCCATTCCAAGCATTACTCCGCAAAGTGGGACAGGAACTCTTTTAATTACATTTTTCATCTCTGTTCTCCATTCCTTATTATTTACTCTTATGCAACAATATCTTTCCGCTCACGTGGTTCTTTTTTCTCATCATCACTATCCAAAACCTCAATACCTAACTCACGGCATACAATTTCTGCAACTTTCCATGCACAAATACCTGTATAATAAATACATTGGTTTTTATGCTCTCCCCTCCCCATATCAAATTCGCGGGTAAGGACACGGCAACAGACAGCTTTCTTTCCATTCATTTCTTTAAACCAATTATGAAGTTCGTTAGAATATGACATACATTTATTAACCTCTGGATCTTTAGGTCCTCGTGGCTCAGTTCTTCCAAAAAACATCCCAAGCGCCAGAATCCCTCCGTTAAGCGCGCCGCGCATCCAGAACGCCCTGCTCCAACAGACATAGCTGATGCCATCCCTATAACATCTTCAGGAACATCAAGTTCAAAGTTCTCTCTCATAGCTGCCATAACAGCTTCACAACAAAAGAATCCTCCCCTGTAATGATTTTCTGCGTCTTGCTGCACCTTCCTTAAATTTACTGCTTTTGCTCCAATATTCATTTTTTCTCCTCCTAGGCTTTGTATTTAGAAACAAAAACAGAATAACATATAAATTAAAAATCGAGGTATTGAATATTTTAATATACTTATACATACAACCAATGCCTCGGCAAAACATACAAATTATTCATTTAATTACTCATTGTTTTTTGTAAAAAAACAGAAAATTGCGCTGAAAATCAATAGTTTGTTTCATTAAACAAACTATCTTTTGATACGACCGTCATGAATCGCCTGCATCCATTCTTTTACATGCTGATAAAAGATTTCTACTGCCTTTCCTTGTATTTGATGCTTTCTTATCAGCATACATATACTCCACATAAGAGGATATTCCCCATTCTCTTTTGCCTCAAAAGGAACCATCACCAGATTACTCTCTTTCATATCATCAAACACAAAATCTACAGTAACTGAAATACCCTTCTTTCTGTTTACCATTTTATGGCAAAGGCTAAATCCCGATGTTTCAAAAATAATATTTGGACTAAATCCCTCGTCTTTACACGCATCCACAATTATGTGATGAATGCGGAAATCCCTGTTTTCAATATAAAGCGGTTCCCCTTTCAAGTCTTTGATTGACACATGACTTTTTTTTGCCAGAGGGTGATCCTTATGTACCAGAAGTTTAATCTTAAATGATTCCAGTACTGTCACATCATATTTGTCTGAATCAAAATTAGAAATTGTAAATACAATATTCCCTTCTTGATTGTCAAAAAGTCTTTCTACTTGATAGTCTGGATATTCGCGGTAATAAAATTCTATTTCCGGATGTTTCTCTTTGAAAACTATAAGACATTCTGGAGTTACCAAACGCAGAATACCATATGCAGACAAAAGGTCAACTATTCTTTGATTTTTTTGATGGATAGACATTAGTTCTATTTCCATATTATAATATACTGCTTCAATCTTTTTCATGTGTTTAAAAAAACACTCTCCACTTTCGGTCAGTTCAAACTTATTCCCTTTACGTTGGAATAATTCACAATCATATTCCTTCTCTAAATTTCGTATGATTTTGCTGACACCCTGCGGAGTCATATATAAAAATTTAGATGCCTTTGTAATGCTTTTTTCTCTGGCAACCACTTCAAACACATTAATATTTTTTATATCCATATTTTTCCCTCAAGCATTCTTACAAAAATTGCATAAACAGATACAATTTTAATTATATTGATAATAACATATGTGTCAAACCAATTTTCAAACCTGGACTTTTCAATATTTAATTTTTACATTATACATTCACTTATAATACAGATTTCTCTATCCCCTTCACCCATCTCCGAAGCGAATCCCATCTTTTAAGCCAAGGCGGTAGAAAAATTCCTCATTATCAGCCCCATCATCAAATAAAGCACTGCAATAACTTTCAATTACTTGCGACACTGTGCCTTGGGCATTGAAATAACCTCCCTATGTAAAAGTAAAGCCCTGCCTTACGACAGGGCTTTACAAACATTTTAATCCCAAACATTTATAAGCCGCATATGTGGTGTGACACGAACGCGCCCCGAAGGGCGGCTCAACCTGCATAAAACGAACGCTACGAATGAAGAACCGGTTAGCAGACTATTCTACGGGCGCGAAGCCCAAGGAGGTTTCCGCTATACCGATTACTTTTACATTCTAACAGCATACAACGTTTTGTTTAATCCATAATAAGACCGCCGTTTACATCAAGGATTTCTCCATTAATATAGGAAACGCAGTCGCTGCACAGAAAGGCTACTGCTTCCGCGATTTCACTTAATTTTCCAAGCCGATGAGAAGGAATCTGAGAAAGAATATCCTTCCATCTGTCATCGGCAAGAACCTGTTCCGATTCTACCCATCCCGGAGCAACGGCATTTGCATTAATATTGTGTCCGGCAAGTTCCCCGGCAAAGGATTTTGTCAAGCTGATGACCCCTGCTTTGGCAGCGCCATAAATGGACACTCCTTTTCCAGGATTCTTTCCATCAGAAGAAGAGATGTTGACAATTCTTCCATAATTATTTGGAAGCATAGATTTTTGAACGACTGCCTGTGTAACAAAGAACAGGCCTTTTAAATTTATATTAATTACAAAATCAAATTGTTTTTCTGTGACTTCCAGGATAGGGGAAGCCGGATAGACACCAGCATTATTAATAAGGATATCAATCCGTCCCATGGTATCTACTGCCTGACTGACTGCCCCTTCGATATTTGCCATATCAGTGAGATCGCATACAAGAGGCATGACCCGGACGCCTAGGGAACGGCAGGATGAGATTACTTCGCTGTCTGGTGTAACAGCCACGTCCAGTATAATAATATCAGCGCCTTTTTTGGCCAGAGTCTCAGCAATACATTTTCCAATGCCGTTGGCTGCTCCCGTAACAAGAGCAACTTTACCGCTTAATTCTTTCTCTTTCATATTTATATTCTCCTTTCGTGATAAAGTTTATAATCCGTTGTGATGGTATCTGTTCCTTCAGGAGCCAGCGTGCGTGACAAAGTTTGTATACCTGTGCGTTTTACCGCCAGCATAAGAGCATAAGGATCTGTAATATCAACAGATTTTTCGAAATAGGACAGAATTTGTTTAAAGAATCGAGATCCGTTTTTTATGATCTGATCGGCAGTGCTGTCAATAAGATCTGTATTGATGGTTTTTACCAGTTCCGGTATATAGGATTCCAGCTCCTTTGCGTATTCCAATGTGTGGATGATTTCGTCCGGGGTTGTATGTATAGTCAGGCCCCGGTTACCCATAACAGTAACGGCATGTCCGGTTTCATAAATATATTGTCCGGCCATATCTGTGAGAAGACATTGGCTAAGATGTGCGGTGTTCCGTTCAACATCTTGCTGACAGCGGCCAAGTTTGTTGGTGAAAATCATAGAACCAACAAGATTTCCATGATGTATTTTTTTCAGAGCGGACAGAAACACCAGTCTCTTAAAAGGAGAGTGGAACATGTCTCCATAAGAATGTGCCAGACTGGCATGAAGAAGATCCTCCACAATATACTGCTCCAAAAGAGCATATCCAATCAGCATACCGAGATCATCAGCCACAGGGCCATATCCGTCATCCAGATTGGAATGGATGAGAGTACCTGATTCTTTAAAGGAAGCCATCAGTTTGATTGCTTTTACTGTATGTTCTGTTCGAGCCTCCAAATCAGAATATTCAGGATAGTCCCATCCAAAATACTGGGATATATTTCCGATGGTTGTCACACCTGCCTGTAAGGCAGCCCGCGTATTTTCCAAAGATGCAGGACTTCCAATCATATTATCACCCAGATGAGGCTGCATATAGGAGGAAGCCCCTAATATATCCCAGTCTTTTTGAGAGGAAAAATAAAGGGCGTCACCTTGCCGGTAAATAGAACGCATATCCTTAGGAAGTGCCATTGCATAGTCAATGCTGACGCCGAAACGCTCCAAGTGGAGCTGCTTTTCCTGTAGCTGTATTTCCAGTTCCTTTATTTGTGTCTGTAATTCTTTCAGGGTAGGGCAGCAAAGATGACAGTGATAAGTAAAGTTTTTCTGTTTTGCCCTGTTTTTTTTAAATTCTTTTTCTGAAGAAAAACCACTGCATTTTATTGCTTGTGTTTTTCCGAGAGTAAACAAGGATTCATTCTCTTGATGAGTCATAAGTACCTCCTTTGATTTTCTTTATTCCAAAGCCTGACAAAGCGCAGAACAACATGGCGGCGGGAGTAAGCAGTCCCAGGAAATAGTAGGGAAGATAAGAAGAAACCGCAACACCCAATGTGGCAGAACAGTAAATACCATTCGTTCCCCAGGGAACCATGGGGCAGATAATGGTACCACCATCCTCCAGAGTTCTGGATAGAACACTTCGTCTTAGACCTTGTTCGTCATAACATTGTCCCCACACATTAGCCGGAATGATCATTGCCAGATAGGGATCCGCTGCAAAGAAGCTTAAAAGAAAAGTAAGGACCCATGTGGAAATAACCAGTCCCGGAATATGGCAAGTCAGTTTTTGTGTTTTTGTCAGAATGCCATTTATAATGCCTGTGGCTTGAAACGCGCCTGCCAGGGACAGTGAGAACAGCATAAGAGTAATCGTAGTTGTCATGGTGGTCAGGCCGCCCCGTGTTACAAGAGTGTCCACAGCCTCCACGCCTGTATTTCCCACATACCCGGAATACATATAGGAAAGTCCTTCCTTCCATGATCTGCCTTGGTAGAATACGGTAAAAAGCAGACCCATTCCGGAAGCGGCCATCATAGTAGGAATGGCAGGAAATTTTTTTATAATCAAAAAGATCATAATGATAAGTGGAAGGAAGAGAATCGGGCTGATGCGAAAAGAACTTTTGATTCCTTCTGTAATGATGGATATCTGCTGTGCACTTGAATTTTTGTTACTGTATTTCAATCCCAGGATTCCAAAAAGTATCAGGCTGCCGATATAAGCCGGACCAGTTGTAAAGAGCATTGATCTTACATGCTCATACAAATCCGTTTTTGCGACAGAAGCAGCAAAATTAGTGGAATCGCTAACAGGAGACTGTTTGTCTCCGAAGTAGGCACCGCTGATAATTGCACCGGCTGTCAGTCCGACAGGGATTTTCAGTCCGGTGCCAATTCCAATAAAGGCAACACCGATGGTACCTATTGTTGTCCAGGAAGAGCCAGTACATAAAGACATAATGCTGCATAAAATAACAACCGATATTAAAAAATACTGGGGAGAAAAAATTTGAAAGCCATAGTAGATAATGGCTGGCACAGTTCCGCTTGACATCCAGGTTCCCACAGTCACACCGATCAGACATATGATCAGAATAGCTTCTATAGATTCAGAAATATTGTAGATGATTCCTTCTCTTATTTCGCTCCAAGAGACTTTATGGGTGACACCATAAAGCACGATCACAGCAATACTGAAAAGAAGAGGAATATGAGGGCTTTGCTGTAAGATTACTACTCCATATATCAGAATAAGGACAGCAACCCCCAGCCAGATAGCAGACTCTGCAAATGTATGTTTTGTCTTAAATTTCATATTCCCCCTCCTTCTTATTATTCCTTAACTGCTTTGTAATTTCCGATTCCGATTGCCGCAAAAAGAATGCAGATGATAGGTGCGGCATAGCCGATTATGTACCACGGGATATAGGAAGAAACGGCAATTCCAAGTGTGGCGGATACATAGAGTCCGCCAGATCCCCAGGGAACCATAGGCGCAAAAAGTACGGCATTTCCAACATTTCGACACAGAACATTTCTGTTCAGACCCAGATCATCATAGGCGGTGTCAAGAGCTTTAGATGGCAAAGTCATAGCCAAATATGGGTCAGCGGCAAAATAGCTGAAAATAAAGGTCAGTACATTCGTAAGAGCCACAAGTGGAGTTACTTTTTTGATTAGTGGTGATATGTGACCTAAAATAACAGGAATGATACCGATTCTTCGGAGAACTCCAGCCATCCACATAGAGAAAATCATCAGAGCCACGGTGCTCATCATATTGTTCATGCCTCCGCGAGTAATAATTGCATCTACATCTTTTACACCCGTATTTCCTACATATCCATTCATCAGATATCCAAGTGCGCAAGAGAGGCTTTCGTGTTGGAATATGATTGCTACAATAATTCCAGTCACTGCCGCCACAATCATTGTAGGAATGGCAGGCAGCTTAATGGCAATCATAATAAATAGTATAATAATCGGAATCAGGAGAAGAGGTGTCAGATGAAACCCTTTTTCCAGTCCGGCCAATGTTGATTCAATCTGAGAGGAACTGGACGCGTTGGAACCAGAATAGCGAAGCCCTATAATAATGTAGGCAACAAAACTGATTAAAAGCGCCGGAATATTGGTGCACAGCATTCCTCTGACTCCATTGTAGAGTCCTGCTCCGGACACTGCTGTTGCAAAATTACATCCATCGGACATAGGAGACTGGGTGTCACCGAAAAATGCACCACAGCAAATAGCGCCTACAACGATAGGAGCCGGAATACCCATAGATACACCAATTCCCAGAAATGCAACTCCCACAGTTCCAACGGTTGTCCAGGAACTACCAGTCAAAGTACTCATAATAGCACAAAGGATCACAGTAAAGGGAAGAATAAAGGACGGTGAAAATATTTTTAGACCGGCCCATATAACATAAGGAACTGTACCGCACGCAACCCAGGCTCCAACAACCATACCAATGGTCATAACAATAATAATAGCTTCCAGGCTGCTGGCGATGGATTCAAAAGCTTTGTCCATCATATCTTTCCACGAAATCTTCAGATATAATCCATAAAAAGATAAAAGAAATGCACATGCTAAAATCGGAATGTGTGGCGATAATTGGAGTACAAGGATTCCAACCATCAGTACGATTACAGCAAGTACAAGGATCAGAATCGACATGCCTAATGTAGGCTGTTTTTCTTTTGATTGTTCTTTTCTCTCAATCTCACTCATAAAAAAACCCCCTGTTTAAATTTTTATAAAAATAACCATAAAACATAAATCGCGATGTTAATGTTTTAACAATTCTTATTATAAATTTCAACACACTTAAATTCAATGTCTGAAACCTTATTTGTTATATCAATTTTGTTCTACTAATTTGAAGAAAAAAGACAAAAAAACAAGTGCTAAGTGATGTAAAAACAAAGACATATTTCATCACCACTTAGCACTTATCCTTAGAAAGAACAGAGTCTTAGAGAAGCTGACTTTGGTATAAGGAATTCCAGATACAAAAGCAGATATAAAGAAAAACTATAGCAGGCTGTCAAGATTCTCTCTTACAATTCGAATAAATAGGTTGGCAGTTTGGCTTAAAGTATGATTCTTAAGAAAAACCATTCCCACTGTGATTTCTTCATCTGTTTTAAAAGGGATTGCGACGATATCTTCGCCCTGAAGGTCTTTGTCAATCATTTTAGTACAGGTTGTAAAACCATTCAGAGTATGAATCAGATAAAACAAAGTACTGCGGTCGCTGACCCGGATGTTTTTCCTATGGTCAAGTATATCCAAAGTTTCTTCAGAAAAATATCTGGAATTAAATTCTCCCTTTCCAAAAGAAAGAAAAATATAAGGTCGAAGATCCCGGAATTGAATCTCTTTTTTAGAGGCCAGGGGATGATTTTTGCCCACAAGAATATAGGAGGAAACTGAAAAAAGCTCTGTAAAGACAAGGTTGGCTTCTCTCAAATGACGCTGTATCGTGGGCTTATTAAAAGGATTCATGTACAAAATACCAATTTCACTTTTATAGCATTTTACATCATTAATCACTTCTGAAACCGTTGTTTCCCGGAATATAAAATCAAATTCCTCCGGATTTAGTTCCTGCACAAGCTGTGAAAAGGCATTCACAGCAAACGTATAATGCTGTGTGGAAATCCCGAACGTTTTCTTTTCAGAAGAAGAAGTGCCAAGATACTGCTGTTCCAGCATCTTTTCCTGCTCTACAATCTGGGCTGCATAGCCGAGAAATTCTTTCTCTTTCGGGGACACACTAATTCCCTTATTTGTGCGAATGAAGATATCGAAATTAAGCTCATTTTCCAACTCCCGGATTGCATTTGACAGGCTGGGCTGAGAAATATAAAGACTCTTGGCCGCAGCATTCATGGAACCTCTTTTTGCTATTTCTATGGCGTATTTTAACTGTTGTAATGTCACTGTTTCCCCCTCCGTTTGATGATTATAAATTCTCGGAATTCTCAGCCCTTATTTTTCAAAGCTTCCCATCCCTTTCTTCAGAAAAACAGCATAGATTTTCGAGTATCTTTTTATAACTATCACGAACCGTCAATATATGCCTGTTTATAAGGGTTTGACGGTCTTTCTTCATATTCATGTTACAGGTACACTGCGCAACTGAACCTAACTACGCATATTTCCGCCGTAAAACGTTGTATAAATCGTTGTAAATTACGCTATCAGACTTCGCATTTCTCTGTTTGCTCCTGCCTCTGACGCATGGGCGTATAAGTCCAGCGTTATCGTTATGCTTGCGTGTCCCATGATATACTGTAAATTCTTCGGGTTCATGTTCTTCCGTGCAAGCTGTGTACAGAACGTATGTCTTAGGCTACGGGGCATTATCTTCGGCAACGGCGTTTTCTCATGGTTCTTGTTGTACTTCTTCACAACACCGTCCAGCACCGATTTATAATTGCTTTCCTGCATAGGGTAGCCGTTGGGACTGATGAACAGAAAATTACGGTACCCGTCTATCTCTTTGAACGTTGGCTTCTGCTTCCTTTTCAGCACCCGTCGAAAGGCTTTCTCTGTTTCCTCGCTCATAGGCACGTTGCGGAAATCGCTCTTACCGTGGGCGGATCACTCCGTTAGTTTGCGAGATTTTGAGTTTATCTTCCACATAAACTGGATTTGTATTCTAATTCAAGTATAAAATCATTACTTCCTGTTGGGCTTTCTTTTTATTTCCAGCAGTTTAACGAAATCACCAAACAAGGTTGTATCCGTTGGCTCAAACATCAGCCATTTTCCGTCATGATAGGTTTTAGTTTCATCATAAATTTTTTGAACTTCTTTTGAATAATTATTTCTATCTGTTTCGAATTTTAATCTTTCATCTTTCCCTAAGATAATCATAAATCCTACGCAGTTTTCTCTTGCGTACAATGTACAAAGCGTTTTTCCGCCTCGACGGTACTTATACTCATAAGTCCACGCTTTACCACCTTTGTTCCACAAGCATTCCATTTCATATTTTTCATCAATTAAGGTACACAGTTTATTCCATATATCATATAATGATTGTCCGACTAAAGCAGTCATTTCCTCTGCCTTAGGTATTTTATCTAGCATACTCGTTTCTCCTTTACAATTTCCGATATGTCTTTACAATCATTATATCATGCTTCTTTCAGCATTGTCATTTCTTTTCTGCTTTTGAAAAACTACTTATTAGCCTCTGTTTTGTAAAGAGTGCTGTTCAGCACCTCTCTGATAGATTTAGTGTTTATGCGGATATTCTCGATTTTTCGCCCGTTTTTATTATTGAAAATCACCCACTATTTTCGCCAAAAGACTTGACAGATCACTCAAAATTTACGGCGAAGCCGATTGAATATATTTTATTTTCATCGACTGGAGGCGATTTTTATGTTCCCTTGTAACATCGGCGGCCATGCCGCCTATCAGGATTTTGGCCTGACTGAAATTTTTCATTTCTACCCAGATCCCTTATGCTGGAACGTTATTCCAAACATGGGCCTGCTCCAAGAATTCCTTCCTGCATGCTTCGTTCCTGCCTGTTATCCATTAAATTTAAGATTACTTCTATTACCCGCTGAGTCGCTTTACTCAAGGAAAATCCTTTGTACGCTATACTTAGCGGTTTCTCCTTTGGCGATGTTCCCGGTATTGGTACCTTTTATTCTCTCGTCTGTGGGATTCTGATTCTAATAACCAATGTTCCGATTGATAATTCAGCAAGTTTATCTTCAGGAAATCTAATATTTCCAGCCCTCTGTGTGCCGCTCCTATATCATATCCACCGTCTAAACCAATTTCCTGATATCCACATAATTGTCCTTGTTTCTATACACTTCAGAACAATCTCATTAAAAATTTCGCGGAGGATACTGGCATCCTTAAAACATCGTTTTCGGTTCTGGCTGAAAGTGGAATGATCCGGTACTCTGTGCATGAGATCAATCCCACAAAACCAACGGTAAGAAAGGTTAGGTGATACTTCCTCATCAAGCCTTCGCTCTGATTTTAGATCAATAGATTTTCTTCCTGAATTAGAATAATAAGGAGCAGCTTTTTCGTATATAAAATCAAAGTTTACACATTTTTAATCTGTCTCAGAAGATGATTCTCTGGAATCATGGAATCTATATCAAGGATTATCATTTGGATTTGTCGTTTTATTCCCATAATAAAAAGTGACCTCCTGCAATTGATATAATAAGTATACCATACAGAAGGTCATTTTTCTTTAGTTTGTCAACAGGTCCCAAGTTTCACACTCTCACGGCTACTTCTGAGTACGTGGAAGAAATCAAATCCCTGCCTGTGAAACGTCAAGTTTCTGTCAGCGGAACACTGAAAAAATTAGGCGTTTCACGTTCGGGTTACAATGCATAGAAGAAACGGGTTCCTTCGGACACGTCTGTTCGTCGTGCAATGATCACCGCCTTCTTTCGGTCAGAGTATTTTATATTCTGCCCTTTACTAATCTCGAGAGCTCCATTCAAAAAAACGGCTGCTACTGGGCTTCCTGCACAGGGTAAAAGCCACAGGCGTATATCTCTGATGTCTCCAATCCCTTTATGAGTTCTTTCTCCTCGCCTGTTAAGGTATCCTGATCCTTGTCTTTCAGTTCTTCTAATAAATCTCTTTGAAGTTTTGACTGGATAAGTATTGGTATCTTTAATGTACGTTCAATCTACCCGTTAGCATTTTTATGAAAATCAAACGTTTCCTCCGCATCTGTTACATTCAGCCAGTGAGATTCATGTCTCTACATATTTTTTTACATTCTCTGCCGCATCCAATCAGCTGGAATGGATAGATATACCAATGAGCATAAATATCGTCATTATCGCCTTTTTTATTTAGCATTAGTAAATCAATTGTATATGAATAATTTCACTAACATTTTAATTTATTTTATACAACAAAAAAGCCCGCAAACACTAGTTTTACGGACTTTTCAAACTCCCCGAGTTGGGCTCGAACCAACGACCCTTCGGTTAACAGCCGAATGCTCTACCACTGAGCTATCGAGGATCATGCTATCTGTAACTGAAGAAAAGCACCCGCCTCCACACTTTAGTATGACCTCCTGGTGCCCTATATATACCTTCAAAACCGCATACGGGAAATACTTCCATCCGAAACTCCAACTCCGAGTCTTTTTCTGCCTTCCAGCCTCTCTGGTCATGCCCTCGACCGATTAGTAATAGTCAGCTCCATGCATTGCTGCACTTCCACCTCTATCCTATCTACCTCGTCGTCTTCAAGGGGTCTTACTGGCTTAACGCCAGGGATATCTCATCTCGAGGGGGGCTTCACGCTTAGATGCCTTCAGCGTTTATCCCGTCCCGGCTTGGCTA
>ERZ826396.2616-NODE-2616-length-14210-cov-2.717626_pt1 | contig 14210 bp, 13 predicted proteins | sample MGYA00519926_ERZ826396 | MGnify/ENA primary metagenome ERZ826396 (study PRJEB31778, sample SAMEA3449230) | human gut metagenome | biome: human gut; feature: human-associated habitat; material: faeces | place: United Kingdom | collected 2010/2012 ... | reverse complement strand
GGTGATGAACGGTTTCAACTGGGGATATTCCGACGCCGAGGAGCTTGTAGACGCCGCTGAGGCCTACCTCGGACTCGAACCCGACGACATCGAGCGCATCGGCTACGGAGAGTTCGAGAGGGCCCTGCTCAACGACGAGAGCATCTCGTCCAGGGCGCAGCGCGCCAAGAGCATCCCCGCAGTCGAGCAGGTCAGGAGAAGGGAGGGGAATCGAATGGGCAGGTAGCCCTTAGCATCCAAGAATCCGGCACTTCCACAGCATGCCGGCACTAGACGTAAAGGAGGGCTCGCATGAGCCAGGAAACACCGAAGAACACGTATGTCACGCTGCACAAGAACTTCGTCCGCACTGACATCGAGCACACCGACCGAAGGACCGGTGAGACAAGGACCTTCAACTCAGTGACCCTGCCAAAGGGCACGGTCATCGACGGACACGACGTCAGCTACTACCAGTTCAGCCCGTTGTTCGTGAACGAGTCGCGATACCGCGGCGAGGACTATCGCGATATCCCTCTCCTTACCAATCGCGAGGTATGGCTGCGCAGGAGCATCCTCGACAAGGACGGCAAGCCCGTCGTCAACGAAGAGGGCGTCAAGGTCAAGGACGTGATCAAGGTGATGCCCGCCCAGATCAGGGACGCCATCGAGCGCAACCGCGCCGAGTACCTCGATAGCCTTTCCGAACGGGCCCGCTCGGCACGCGACGGCAGCGAGAGGCTCGGCCGTGGCGCCGCCCAGCGCGCAAATCCCCGCATGTCCCGCAACGACATCCCGTTCTAAGGAGGAAGCGTGAGAACCGAGACAACCGAGAGGATCGCATCCTCCAAGATCATCAGAGTCGTCATGAGCATTGCCCTGGCGCTCAGTGTGTGCGCATCGGCGTCGATAAGCGCGTTCGCGGGCGAAAGCGTCAACGTCACCATCGGCGACGACATCCCGTACGCAGGCTACTTAACGACTTGCATGTACGCCGACGGCGAGGTTGCCTACTGCGCCGACCCGGCTGCCGCCACGCCCGCGCCCGGCACCTACAGCAAGAGCGGCGTGAGTGATGCCGACCTCATCGCTACGATGTGGTTCAGCTACGGCGCCCCGGGATTCGACGCGTCCATGTTCCCCGACACCTGGTACGACGGCAGCGGCTGGAGCGCGGATAAGTACACCGTGGCAAGCCACGTGCTCCTGTCGTACGCCTATCAAGGCTCCAAGGCCGATGCCGTCTTCGGCACCAGCGGCGACTTCGAGGGCTGGGCGCGAAGCGAGCTTCTGGGCACCACCTGGAAGTCCATAAAGGCGAGCAAGGGCAAGGTTTCGACCGGCTTCGAGGCCTTCTGCATCCACACGGGCCCCGGCACCCAGGTGCTCATGAGCTTCACATGGGACAAGGGTGACCTGAAGGTGGCGAAGGAAGACTCCCAGGCAGGCGCCGAGCCCCAGGGCGACGCAACCCTCGACGGCGCCAAGTACGACATCGTCAACGCATCCGGTCAGTACGCCTTCGTCGACGGCCGCTACTACGCTAGCGGAGAGGTGGTGAAGACCATCACCGGCAAATGGGACGGCGACGCGGGCGCATTCGTTGCCAAGACTTCCGCGAGCGCCCTTCCTTGCGGCACCTACACCGTGGTCGAGTCCCAGGCACCCGAGGGATATCTCGTTTCCGACTGGTCCGCGAAGGCTGAGATCAAGTCCGATGGCCAGATGGTTGACCTCACCGGCAATCCTTGCGGCGACGATGTCATCCGCGGTGGCGTCCAGGTGACGAAGTCCGACGTCGAGCTCCGGGCATCCGAGGCCCTGGGCGGCAACTCCCATGACGCCCTCGAAACCGGCTCCACGCTCTCCGGCATCGAATTCACCATCGCCAACGCATCCGAGCACAAGGTCCTCGTGAGCGACAAGTGGTTCGAGCCCGGCGACGTCATCGAGACCATCGTTACCTCCTGGAACGACGAGGCCGGCGCATACACCGCCCAAACCGCAGCCGACGAGCTGCCTTACGGCACCTACACCATCCAGGAGACCAAGGCCAACGACTCCTACCTGCTTACCGACGGCGAGCCCAAAACCTTCCAGGTCCGCGAGAACGGCTCGATCGTCAAGGCGACCTCTGCTGGCGGCGAGCTCAAGTTCTTCGACCAGGTGATCCGCAACGACCTTGAGGTCGTGAAGATGGCCGAGGACACCAACGCCTCCTTGCAGGTGGCGTTCAAGGTGACCAACGTCTCCACCGGCGAGGCCCACGTCATCGTGACCGACCGCAACGGAAATGTCTCTACGGCCTCTTCCTGGAACAAGCACAGCAGAAACACCAACGGCAACGACGGCCTGCTCAAGGCTGAGAGCATCAAGGCCGCAGACATGGACTCCAGGGCTGGCGTATGGTTCTCCCTCGGCGAGGACGGCTCCAACGCCGACGTTGACGACAGGCTGGCAGCGCTTCCTTACGGCAAGTACATGCTAGAAGAGCTCCGAAGCGACTCCAACGAGGGCTACGAGCTCGTGACCAAGACCTTCGTGGTCGAGCGAGACTCCACCGTGGCCAAGGCCGTGTGGATGAGCCTCGACGACAAGGAGGGCCCGAAGATCAAAACCGAGGAAACCGACAAGGCCGACGGCGACCACGTGGCCCAAGCCTCCGCTGAGACCACCCTGGTGGACACCGTCTGGTACGAGAACCTCAAGAACGACGGCACCGAATACGCAGTCACTGGCACCCTCGTGGTAAAGTCCACCGGCGAGGCCCTGCTCGATGCCGACGGCAATGCGATCACCGCCACAAAGACCTTCCAGCCTAGGCAGAAGGCCGGCGAGGTGGAACTCGAATTCACCTTCGACTCCAGCCTGCTCGCTGGCGAGGACATCGTGGCCTTCGAGTCGCTTTTCTCCGAGGGCGTAGAGGTCGCTGCCCACGCCGACATTGCAGACGAGGGCCAGACCGTGCACTTCCTCGACATCCACACTACCGCCGCAGACAAGACCGACGGCGACAAGCTGGTGACCGGAACCGAGATCGCCGTCGTCGACGAGGTGACCTACGAGGGCCTCGTTCCCGGCACCGAGTACGAGCTCCAGGCTACCTTGATCGACTCTGAGACCGGCGAACCCGTCGTGGTAAAGGACGGATTGGCCGAGAAGCAGGTTACCGGCACCGCCGCCTTCACCCCCGAGGAGGCCGACGGCACCCAGCTTGTCGAGCTCTCTTTTGACGGGACCGACCTCGGCGGAAAGAGCCTCGTCGTGTACGAGAAGCTCTTCGCAGCCGATGTGCAGCTCGCATCCCATGAGGACCCCTCCGACGAGGGCCAGACCGTGACCGTCGTGGAGATCGGCACCACCCTCGTCGATGCAGGCGATGGCGACCATGTCATCGCCTCCAGCAAGGTGAAGCTGACCGACACCATCGAGTACAAGGGCCTCGTCCCCGGCGACACCTACACCGCCCATGGCACTTTGATTGTGAAATCCACCGGCATGCCGCTCGAGGATGCCGACGGCAAGCCCGTGACCGCGACCGCCGAGTTCAGCCCAGACAAGGCCGACGGAGCCGCCGACGTGTCCTTCGAGTTCGACGCGTCCAAAATCGAGGAGGGCGTCGAGCTCGTTGCGTTCGAGGAGTGCCTCGACGTAAACGGTAACGTAGTCGCGGTCCATCAGGACATCGACGACGATGGCCAGACCGTCGTGGTCGACAACCCTGATACCCCTGAGGTCCCTGACGAGCCCGGCAAGGCCCTCGACAAGACCGGCGTCGACTTGACTCCGATTGCCGCGATTGTCGTCATCTCGTTCCTCGCGGGCTCGGGATGCCTGGCCTACGGCCTACGCAAGCGACGTTTGGCTGCAGCAGCTGACGCGAATTCCGAAGACTGCGACAGCGGGTCGGACGAAAGCTAAGCAATAGCCAGCTTCTGATTTCGAGATGGGCGGCCGTGTGCCGCCCATCGTTTTAGGAGGTCTATGAGCGACAGGACAAAAAGCCGAATTGCCCTTGCTTTGGCTGCATCCCTGATCTCACTTGCCCTGGTTGTGGGCGCTTCGATTCTCATGCTCACGGAGAAGGCGTCGGGCACAAGCCCGGACCCCCTCGGCACCTGCGAGGAGGCCGTCCAAGACGACGGTTTCGAGTCGATAGACTGGGATTACTGGCTTTCCGTTAACCCGGATATCATCGGATGGATCAACGTACCCGGGACTGGGATCGACTATCCAATCGTTCAGGGTAACTCTGGGGATCCCGGCTACTATCTCTATCACGATGCAGGCAAGAGATGGGACTACCATGGCGTTCCGTACCTGACTTGGGAATGCGCGGAAGGAGGTCTCCTGCATAGCCCTAACGCGCTGGTGTTCGGCCACCATCTGCAGGACGGGACTATGTTCTCCAAGCTCGGCGGCTTCATCGACGTCGCCTACCTGGACGAGCACACGCCGATACAGATCCAAACCCCAACTGAGAAGGCTAGCTTGACCGTCCTGGCGGTAGATAGGGTCAACGCCAGCCGCGAGACCGTGAGGCTCGAGTTTGACACAGCCTTAGACCACGCCACATGGCTAGCAAGCGTCACGGCCGCATCCGACCGTAACTTGAGCTCTGCCGGATTCGACTTCGACTCAGTCGAGAACGTCGTTACGCTCTGCACCTGCAGCTACTCGACATGGGGAAACGAGAGGACGCTCGTTTACTGCGCAATCGAAATGGCCGACTAAAAAATGAGGAGGACGATTTGCCCTCCTCGTCTGCTTAGATAGCCTCAATAAGCTCGGATGATTTCTGCAGCTGGGCTTGGACTTCCGAGGTGTTCACCCTGTCCGTGATGCCGTCACCGTCATCGTCGATAACAAGGTTCACCTTGCACATCGAATAAAGCATTCCCACTAACAGCACAACGTTTTGAACAAGGACCCTTTCGTCCTCATCGAATCTGTTCCAATCCGTCTTATGCTGCCCAACAACAATCGCTTTAAGTTGTTGAAGCTTTTCGTCGTAAAGTTGCTTCACGATTGCAAGAGCGCGGCAGTAAGCATCTGCAATCGCAGCAATTTCCTCAAGAAGGACGCACGCTTCATCAACGTTCGCCTTTTCCTGGGCGATCTGCTTTTCGAACTCTTCAGCATCCTTCGCGATCTTATGACCCATGACATTGACGACGATTCCGCCGACAAGAAGAGCCGCGCCTCCAGCGGCAGAGCTCAGGACTACCGTACCCAAGGCCATTCCGCCACCCCCAGCGGCAAGGGACCCCCCTCCAAGGGCTGCGAGAATAGCATTTGTGGCAGCCGCGCCACTTAATGTCGAGATGGCGGTTCCCGTAGATGCCGTCCCTACGGCAGCGACAATCGCCGTAGTTGCGCCAGATGCGGCAACTCCGCCTGCAACGCCAGCTGCCGCGCTGCTTAATCCACCCAGAAGCGCCTTTGCGCCGATAAATAACTTTTTAAACTCATCCGAGTCAAAATCCGGAAGGTCGAAGTCATTGAGTTCAAGTTCAGCGAACTGAGGGCGATTTTGAATCAACTCGATAACGTCTGAGAATCCCTCGAAACCCTGTATTGTCTCAAGTTCTGCTAGTCCGAGTGCATCCATAGATGCATTGGCTCTCTTGCCCATGGCTTCGAAGTACTCCATCGACTCCTGGTGAATGGCTTTAGCTGTCTTCTCTTTCCCTTTTGCGTCTTTAATCTTTAAACCGCCATAGACGGCATTGCAGGCACCGAAGGCACCCGCAATCGCCGCTCCGGCTATAACAAATACAGGAACAGGCATCAGATTCTCCCACTACTAAAAAACCAAGAACGCGGTTTTGTCGGCCATATGCTTGTCAAACGAGCCTTTCCAGGGTTTTGGAATTCCAAGCCTTTCATACTCGTCTAGCAAGATTGCGTTAAGCTCGGATTCAGAGGACGCGTGCTCGATTTTTTCCGACGAAACGCTCCAAGTTGCCGATTCTCGATTGAAGGCGTCGACATCAATGGCTCTAAGCTCTTCTAGATAACTTTCGAGCGCAGCGTTGATTTCCTTCATAATAGCCACTTCGCGCTCTGGGCTGGTTCGGATTGCGACTTCGCGAACGACCAAGCTCGCGAGACGCAGCCAAGCCAAGTAGTTGAGTCGCTCGGCAAACAACGCTGCGTTCATTCCGCCGCCAGACCGCGCAAAGGCATCGGCTCCATCAATCAGGCAGAAGGCAGAGTATCCGACAAGCAGCATTGTCCTCAAGTCGTCATGCCTAGAAGAAGGAATGCAGTTTCTGAAAGGTTCGCCCTTGCCGAAATGCCTTTTCAGCGCCCAGACGAGCTTAATGCTTAGGTCGGTAACGACAACCGGAATGCCCATGCTAAGTGCGAACCTAGCGTCATAGCCGTCTTGGAAAACCCTGATGGACAGCTCGGCGACATCCATCCGTTTGCCGTCAATATTGAAATCACCGAATTTGCAGAATTGGAACAATTCGAAGAATGGGATGACGACGCCTGAGCCATCTCCAGCTCTTCTGCGCGTGAGAGAGCTGCCGGCAACGTCGGACATGATATGACCTATCCAATTCGCGATGCCGCAGAATAATTTCGATTCAACAGTATGACCTTGAAGAACGATGGAATCCTTGCCGTTTGGGTGAACGGGATCGTAAAGGTCTGTCCTTACCGTAATGAGCTCTCCGTCCGACACGAAGCTCGCTGTCGAAGTGAACTGGTTGAGAATAGAGAAAAACAAACCTACAGGGCTTGGTGAATGGGCCAACGATTTCATGTGGTGGTCAATTGTCGACATGTCGAACAACCCGCCTACGTCGGCGCCATATCTTTGGTCGTAATTCACCTTGAACATTTTTTCGAGGTGGTCGATAGCGTAGGCGACGGTGCCCTTGTCGGGATCGCTCGAATCCCAGCCGCATATTCCTGCGAACTTTTTAACAGCATTATCAACCTGGTTGCCTGACCAGGTTTCGAGAGGCTTTCCGTCGCCCGGAGCACCAACGAGAAAGATATCGATCATACCGCCTATCGAGCCACATGCAACTGCCGCAAGAACGTCAGTGATGTCGCAACCAGTTGTGCGCCTCAATGAGGAAGTGATTTCTTCCCTGGTTCCTAGCAGCTGTTCGTATGTCCCTGAAACATTCATTCATTACCTCGCCGATAAGCTTTTGATAATTATCGCTTCAAACCAATTTGCGTCAATCGTATTTTCCTCACTCAGAAAAGGGCCGGTGTCCAGCAAAGAAGACACCGGCCAAACAATTCGAGCCTTGCAATTGTTACTTGCTACATGAATCTGAACACGGCCTCGACAAGCCATCTGCAGGCCACAGCCGCCCAGAATATCGGACCTATCGCCTGGTGCCAGCCCGATCGCTTTCCCGTCGATCCCTCCCGTTCGGCAAAACCAAGGCTAGTACGCACCCGAGCCTACGAAACGGCCGCCGGGGAGACCCTCCAGAAGCCTGATCGCCAGGGATCGGTCCCTGTTGTCCGCCTTTGCCAGGACTTCCTCTTCATCGGTCAGGTTCGACAGGAACGAGAACCCGATGCGAACAGACTCGCTTAGCTCCTTCGGGCTGGGAGCGGGAACGGCCAGGGCGCCTATGTCCTCAAGGTCAAATTCCCCGTCCGATCTCTCCCTGAGCCAGCGCTCGACATCGAACACCGACTTTTCGTGACCTGGCGGCCAGGTCATTGACCCGCTGTGCAACCCGTTTGAATCGACCCAGATTTTGAGGACCGAGAGCCTCCTGACGAGGTCGAGGTCCAGGCTTCTAGCCAACGGCGCTTTGCCCATGATCCATGCGAGGTCGTACATGTCGCGCGCCGTAGTGGTCCTGTTCAGCCTTGCGACCTTCTCCGCGATGTTCTCCTCAAGCCTGACCGTCTTGATCGCTGGAAGAGGGGCCGCATACTGCTTGTGGATCGGCATGGCGACCCACGTTCTCTCGACGGGCTCGAGCCACGGCGCGGGCGAGAAGTCGAGCTTCGTCGCAAGGGACGGCTCTCGGACGAAGCCGCTCTCGAACACGACGGACCACTTTCCGCGGCGCTCCCTCACGCTGTAGCGGAATGGTCCTATGGACAGCCTGTCCACTGCGCTCGCAAAGGCCTCGGCGACCTCGTCCCTGCCCAAGTCGAAATCAGATACCGAGAAGTCGAGGTCGAGCGAGAAGCGCCCCTCGTTACCCGCATAGAGCTTTCTGATCGCCGTTCCGCCCTTTATCGCCACGAAGTCGAGGTCTCCGTCGTCGTGAAGACGCTGGAGCAGGAGGTCCTGCGCCACATCCACCACCGCAGCCTCTCGACCCTGGGCCCCGGCGTTTCTCGGGGTGTGCCTCGCGATGTGACCTGGCTGTATGTTTATCGTCTTCATAGAACTCGCTCCAACTCTCTCGGGTCGAACGGCAGCAGCGTGTCCGACACCTTCCATCTCTCGTCGTTCCTGATTGCGCTTCCACGGGGGCCGAACCTCACCTTCGAGCCGGTTTCGATGCCCCTGGATATCCCCTCGGCAAGATCGGGCCTCATGCCTGAGACGAGATAGCCCGTCCTGGACCAGACGGACTGCGGCCTGCCCGCCAGCTCATCCAGCAATGGCTCCTCTCTCATCTCGTACGCGACGTCGGGAAGCCATTCGAGCGCCCCCTGCCACGATCTGACGGCACTCGGCTTCTGGGCCATGTGCACCACTATGGACTCGGGGTGAAGGCAGGGGACGCCCTTTGCCTCGACAGAGCCGATGGTGCTCTCGAACACCGAGGGGGATATCTCCCTCGGAACCTTTACCGCAGGGCGCTTCTCAAAGGAAACTTCGATGCAGGCCGGCACCCTATCGGCAAGCCCGAGCGCCCAAGCCGCCGTCTGCATCGTCAGCGCGCATTTGCAGCCAGGGTGAGAGAGCATGAACGCCTTCATGGGGAGAAGGGGGTCTGCGGTCGAGTACGGTCCCGCGCTCTCGGCTGGGGCGAACTCCCAGACCCCCCTCTGGGGGGTCTCCAGCAGCCAGCCGAGCTTCCTGAGCCTGTCTGCGATGGCGTAGCCCTGCGCTTCCACGCCCGACTGCTCGGCTATGGACGTCAGCTCGGCCATTGTGACCAGCTCGGGCCTGTCGAGCTCGAGGGCTTCCACTACGGGACTGAGCCATTGCGGTATGTAACGTGTCATAGTTATCACCTTTATCACCGATATGGTAATAAGCATTATATTTTTGGCACGTTTCGATTGCAATGCCTACAGTCCACGACACGGGAGGCGGCTCACATGAACCTGAACACGGCCTTGATGAGCCACCTGCAGAAGCCGCCGATGGCTTTGAAAATCACCCTAATCACCTTCATGATCCATCCAATCTTCCTCTTCGCTTTCAATTTCAACCTGTTGCAGCGGCTGCAACTCCCTGGCCCATGCCAGCGCTTCCCATGAAGCGCCGACTAGCTTGGCGGCGGACTCGTCGTCCATCGCGTCGTTCGACGCCCTCAACGCTTCCACCACACCCTGGAGCTGGCTTGCCAAGGGCGGTCCGCCCCCATCGGACAGAAGCAGCGCCGACGCGCAGTCGAGCCGCATGACATCGACCAAGGCATCGCCCATGCGGACGAGCGCGCGGTCACCGTCAACAAGCACCTGCTCGATGTCGTCGAGCTCGCCCGTCTCGGCGATCAGGAAGCGCCAGCCCATAGACCTTCGTCCTACGGGAATCACGCCATCATCCAGGTCTTCCTTGAATCGCGGGTCCGTTTCGTAGAAATGCGCTTGCAGCCACAAGCCCTCCTCCAGCTGGTCGAGGCGAACCTCGTAGTTTGCCAGCATGCAGCCGTCCCCGAACGGCTGAGACGGCGTGTAGGAATCTGTGTCGAACACATCCAAACGGCCGTTCCGATACTTGATCTGAACCTTCATCGGCTTCGTCCTCCCTGCTGTCTCTCCCTCTCGCGCTGCCTTGCCGCAGAAGCGCTTTGAACAGCCCTCTGGGACCCGTTCTGCCTGCTCCTGGGCTCGTACTGCCAACGCTCGGCACCACCGTTTCTGATGGCGTTTCTGGCTGTCCTTTCGGGAATCAGCCCGCGCTCTGTCGCATACTCCATAGCCGACTCCAGCTCCTCGATGCGCTCAGCGCATTTCGATGCGGCTCTTGGTTCTTCCTCGCGGTCCATTCGCCTTTGCAGGGCCTCGATTCGCCTGCCGTAGTCGGCGCTGCTGCCGATCGAGTAGCGCGCGTTTGTTTCGACCGTCTTCGCCAGGCTCCCGAGCTCGGCTATGTCGTTGAGCTCAACCGCGTCGGTTGCCATGGAGAGGATTGCCCTGGATGATGCGACATCCGGATGGTAGGAGCCGATGCGCTCGAACCGCTCCGTCAGGGCTATCTTTCCGAACGTCATGCCGAGCCTTTCCCCGGATACCTTCTTCGACCGCTGGTCGGCCAGGGAAAAAATCCAGTCCTCGCGGGGCGCGTGCGCTGAGTTCTCAGAGACCTCTACCTCCATGAGCTCCAGGATCCTCATGAACTCTCCCTCGTTTCGCGACAGCACCTTCGCGACCGACACTCGGTTGCGGATGTCGCTCACCCAGGAATATGCGCCGGCGTCGAGCAAGCCGCGTTCCGAATGGTTGATGTAGATCGCTTGCCTGGTTTGGGGTCGGGGAGGGTTTCTCGGGTCGCTCTGTCCCATCCTGCCCTTCGGCATCTCGTTGGAGAACGCGCTCAGCCCCTTCTCCTTTGCAATCTCTTGGAGGCTCCGGTTCATGTCCAGCGCGTTCGGGATGTGCAGGCGCCTTCCCGTAGCCAGGTTCGTGTTGTTCACCACAACGTGGGCGTGCGGGATTCTCTGCTTGTTGTCGTCGTGGTAGATGACGGCGACCTGGTAGTCGGAGAAGTGCTTCTTGACCCAGGCGTGCGTAAGCTCGCGCAGTCCTTCAAGGCCGATGCTGTCGCTAGGATCCGGGGAGATCACGTAGTGACGGAACGTGATGGCGCGTTGCCCCTTCCATGGCGTGTCGTTGCCATAGTCGTGGCGCAATGCGTCCATCTCTAGAGCCCACTCCACTTCGTTCTTAAGAGCGGTATCCAGTCCCTTGTCCTCGACCTCGTCCCAGGAGAGGTTGAAGAAGTCGCGCATCAAGGCCCTCCCGTTCTTCTCCAAGTAGTCCTCGATGCGGCTGCAGCCAGTGTGGCCGTTGATGGCTTTCAGCATCGGCATGGCTATCGCCAGAACCTCTCGGACTCATGGACGTCGTGGACCATGTCCTTGATCTCCTCAACGGAGCCCTGAACGAGCTCGAGCTCGTCTGCCGCCTTCGTCAGCTGCTCCTTGGCCACTTGCGGGTCGATGCCGCCCTTGTTCCTGACGAACATGGCGATGGTGTTCAAGGCCCGAACGGCTTGGTTGCAGTGGCGCCCCCAGCGAATCAATTCGCGGTTGATGCGCCCCATGATTTTCGCGTCGATCACGACGACGCGGCTCCCTCGGTCGAAGGCGTCTAGCTCGTCGGGATCCGCTATGGGAAGCCTGAGGAGGGCACGGATCGCCTCGGAGTTTGCGAGCTCCAAGGCCTCCGCTCTCTTGTCCAGGAGCTGCCTGTCCTCCTCGGTCATGCGGCAGCTCACGGTGCGCGTGTATTCGCCCATCGTTTTCTCCTTGCGTCTTGTAGGGGCCACGGGGGATCCCCCGTGAAGGAAGCGGCGGCGGTGAAAGCCGTCTTGCCGCTTCTGCATGCCGGAGGTCGGGGAGGGTTTCCCGGATGATGTTCCCATCCGGGGGTGGAAGCGCCCAGCCCCGCCTCTGGCCAAGTTCATTGCGTTGTAATACGCAATGAGTTACTTGCTACGATTCGAATCTGACGGGTTCTGCCGAGCCCCATGGGCATCGGCGAACCCTCGCACCGCGTCGCCGGCCTGGCGGGCCAGCTCGGCGATGCGGAAAATCGCCTCCGAATCCGCCGCAGAAGGGTTTCGCGGAAGGCTCGCGACGAAGCGGCTGAGCGCCTTCTCGGCGCTTGCGAGCCGCTTGTCGGCGGCGGGTTCGGAGGCCTTCATCGAGGCGACCAGCTCGGTGGTCGCCGCCTTGGACTTCGGCGACTCTGCCCATTTGTTGAACGCGGCTCTCTGCGTTGCCTCGTCGGCTTCGGCCAAGGCGCCGACGGCCTTGGCGGACAGCTCGCCCGAGTCGGCGGCGTCGCGCCATTCCGGGATGAGCCCTGCGACCTTCTCGGCCAGCGCCTCCTCGCGCTTGATGGTCTTGCCGCTGACCTTGCGGCCGGTCATCTCCTCGACGATGCGCGCCTTCACGTCCTCGGTTCTCATGCCTGTGAGCGTCGGGTCGTTGGCGCGCATCTGCTCGACCTGGATTCCAAGGGCCTTGGTGGCGGCAGCGCGCTCGGTGACGGTCAAAGAGCGGGTGAAGAAGTTTGCAGTGTGAAGCAGCACCAGGGCCTGCTCGTCGGAGACGTCGGAAGCGATCCTGCAGGGGATCTTCGAGTACCAAGCAAGACCGTCGCGTCGACCCAATCGAAGACCTGAGACCCTTGTGCCCCAACTGCCATCGCATGATTCATCGGAAGAGTTCGGGCGTCTACACGATCGAAGAGCTTAAGACTATCGTCAATTCCTAGCTGAGCGTTTTTATCCGAGAACGACTAATGGCAGGACCCGACAACGACCCTTTCCCGCGCCCCTTCATGACAGAATGCTCCCCTAACGAAACCGGCCTGGCGCTCGCGCGCCACAGCCGCCGAACATCCAACCGGACGGAGCATCATGATCAAAGAACTCGTGACCGACGAAGCCATCCTCTCGCAGCCGTGCGAGACCGCCACCGCCGAGGACGCCGTCGTGGCGCAGGACCTGCTCGACACCCTCGCCTCGCTCGACGAGGCGGCGTGCCTGGCGGCCAACCAGATAGGCGTGGCGAAGGCCGTCATCGTCTACCACGACGAGAACGAGCAGCCGCACGTCATGTACAACCCGGTTCTGAAGCAGGCGCTCGGCGCGTACAAGACCGTCGAAGGCTGCCTCACACTGGAGGCCGAATCGAAGGTGACGCGCTTCGAGCGCATAAAGGTGGTCTACGAAGAACTGGTGGACGGTGCCCTCGTCAGCCGCAAGCGCGACTTCACCGGCTGGACCGCCGAGCTCATCCAGCACATGATCGACCACTGCAAGGGCAAGCTGGTCTAAGGATACGAGCATCAAGATATCCCTTCAAGCCTTGTTCTCCTGAATTATCAGCCAATGTCTACGCTCGCCTTCTCACTCAATTGACGTAATTTGATGAAATGAGGGGGCGTGTTATCCGCGCAAAAATACCAGAGCTCCCCCAGAAAAGATCGCCCCATGAATGATAGACAACACATAAAGACAACCGTTCAGGAGTCGATTGACTATTGGTCGCGACACGTAAACGAATGCGGACTGAGCGTCGACTGGAGCGAAGCTGAAACTCACTGTTGGAGGTGTGGCTGCAAGAGAAACCTGGAGCGATGTCACATTGTGCCCCACGCCCTAGGTGGAAAAGACGAACCATCGAACATAGTTCTTCTCTGCCACCGATGCCATGCAGAAGGACCAAACGTCAACGACCCGGAAATCATGTGGGACTGGCTGAAAGCTTACGGTGTTTCATACTATGGCACGTTTTGGAAAATCGTCGGAATGAAGGAATACCGCTTCATATATAGGCACAGCGCACTGGAAGAGGCGGAGGCCATATTGGAATCTGCAGGAATCCCCGTGGATTCTCCTTTGGCACAAAAGCTTTTCAACGACCATCTCGATAGGGCAACCCAAGAAGCAAGTATTCACTACGGACAGCCATATTTCAACGCAGCCACGATGGCGGGCATATTCCGCGTGGCTCTCAAGAAAATGGCGAAGACCCTTGGCGTTGATTTTCCTTCGTTGCCGGAAGTCAGGGACATTGCACACGAACCATGGTGGAGCGAGCTGACATAGCTCAAGCTTCGCCGTGTGCCCGAAACACGACAGGAGGCTTTGACCATGATCAAGCCCATCATGACGAACCGGATGTTTCTCTTGCTGCCCTCGTCGCCCGCCACGGCGGCCGACGCCCAGACGGCGCAGGACCTGCTCGACACGCTCGCGGCGCACGCCCACGAGTGCGTCGGCATGGCGGCCAACATGATCGGCACGGCCAAGCGCATCATCGTCTTCGACGACGAGGGCACCCCGCGCGTCATGTTCAACCCGGAAATCGTCAGCCGCTCGG
>ERZ826396.2610-NODE-2610-length-14232-cov-2.910277_pt1 | contig 14232 bp, 15 predicted proteins | sample MGYA00519926_ERZ826396 | MGnify/ENA primary metagenome ERZ826396 (study PRJEB31778, sample SAMEA3449230) | human gut metagenome | biome: human gut; feature: human-associated habitat; material: faeces | place: United Kingdom | collected 2010/2012 ... | reverse complement strand
ACTCAAGTCCGGCAAAGTGATCTTCCTGGGCGGGGGCGCTACTCTGCTGCGCCGGCAGATCGAAGCGTCCGGAAAAATCGGGCAGGCGATTTTTGTGGAGGACATCAATGCCAATGCCAAGGGGTATGAGTATCTTTACCGGCTTCAGCACAGCGGGCGGTGAGTGCTATGACCGACAAGAAGGACCCCGGGAAATTCACGATTCGCTTCAACATCTGTGACCCACAGCATAAAGCGGTGATCGACCTGCTCAACCGGCAAGGCCGCAGCAAAGCGCAGTTTCTTGTCAGCGCTGTCCTGCACTATATCAACTGCAAGGAGACACCAGAGGTATCTGTTCCGGTTCCAAATCAGGCGGCACTGGAGGAGATGATCCTTGCCATCCTGGCAAAGAACCAGAGCTACCTGAAAAAGCAGCCCGAGCCGAAGCCTTCCACCGCACAGCAGGATGCGGCTATCTCCGCTGCATCCGAACCTATGCCGCCCGCAGACGGAGCAGAATTGGAACAATGGTTTGGTGGGCAGGATGGTGTGGCATCGATCCTGAACTCTCTGAAAATGTTCGAGCAGGATTAAAAGCAAAGGACCGTTCGCGCCATGCGCAAACGGGTAAACCGTTATATAAAACTCTTTATAGACAAGTAAGGTGCGGAAGCCTCCGCACCTTACTTGTAAGTATCAATACGTCCTAAACGTCCATGTGCTCGATGTCGTCACCCCATCAGCAGAAACGGCGGTTACTGTTACTGTGTATAAATCGTTTGGATGTGCTGCCACCGTCGGCGTATAAACCTTTGAAATAGAGTTTGTGTTTGTTACTGTTCCTAAATTTGTCGTTGCGCCATTCGGGTTCTTTACACTCATTGAAATAGACGAAACGGTGTGGTTAGTTCGTGCAGTAAGTGTAATTTGCGTATTCTTCGCCATAGGTGTAAGTAAAGTTGGGATTATATATGTCCGAACATAACCACAACGAGCACATTTGGAATTGGTCGAAGAAAATGTATGTGACGTGTTTGCCCCAGTACATGTGGTAACATCATAAAAATACGTTGGCCGAATTGAAACCATTTGCCCTGAATACTCCTCCGCCAAATTAAGGTTCTTTGCATTTGGCGAGTGCGCTGTGAAATAAATTTGATTGCGTGCTGTTCCAGTAGCGTTATTCACAATAACCGCATGCCCTAATGGTTTATTTCCATTTACATGGATAATGGATCCAATGAGGTTTGCTGTTCCAACTTCCGAAAAGTCAGAAGAAGCCGTAATCGTTTTTTTCACTGCGCGCAGTCTTGTTTCTGTGTCAGTTACGGAGTAGTCTATATAATCCCTAAAATATCCGCAAGAAGTCCATGCCCAGTATGTAGAGGCTGGCTTAGCATACCATTTTGTTTGTGCCGCGTTCGGTTGACCCGCTGCTATTCCTACAGTATCCTGAGGAGCTGTCCCTGCATTCACCGAGGTCAAGTTATTACTTCCTGAAAATCCTGCATAAATTGCTTGAGATGCAAAATTCATACAATCCCCAGCATCTGGTCCCGAATAATCATTGAAAATGTCAGTATTATAATATGAATTTGCCGTTGATGTTGTCGTGCTTGTAGCATATGTATAGGCATACTTCCATGCATTTTCCTTGTTGTACATTCGAGCAAAAGAAGCATTTGCCAAAACCTCTGCAACCATTTCATCCTCTGCAGGTGCGGCTGAAACTACAGAATCTTCATTTGCAGAACACTCCGCCTGTGCCTGAATGTTCTGCTTTTCTGCAGCAATTATGGACGATATTTTATATTCTGTATCCTTATATTCATTAGCAAACCAATCATACTTTGTTTCTACATTTGCAACAATCCATTCTCCATCTACTTTAATTAGAGAAACCGTATGCTCTTTTTGACTAAACGAAGAGTCCTCTGCACCCACATATTGGAAGCTTATATTTTCAAGGACTTCAATAACCGCAAAATTCCCCTGAACATCAACCCTTTGAACTACATAATCAGTGTTGAAATCTGTTCTCTGCAGGCCATTGTATTGTCTTATCGTAGAAAAATACGTAGCCTTATCTATCATAAATTGAATGTTCGCCTGCATTTTACTCACAGCGACACTAATATTATTTTCTTGCCCATCTGCATCATTTCTCAATGCCATGAACTCCGATGTTGCAAGTGTAAGTTTAGCAGGATCCACCTCAGCGTCAAGAACCGTCCCTAAAGTCAAATTCTTATCCGCATACATGTAACTGTTATACGCCCAATTAGATAAATACCGTTCTGCAGCCGATATAGCGGATGTTCCTTCATTTAACGTACCAGTTTCACTATAACTCGCTGCAACTTGGGAAGCCAAAAGAGCAAAAAGGAGCAGAACAACGCAAGTTTTCTTAATTGCTTTTTTCATACGATCCTCCTTAATCCGCAAGCCGACTTTTCTCATCATAATTGATATCACCATTCACAGTAGATACATTTACGTTTGACCACTCGATATATTCCCTTTCACGGCTTTTTGTCTTTTCCATTTCTGGTAATGCAAATGTCCTGTTTTCTATGTCTTGTTTCACATCTTCAAGCGGACCACATATTAAAAGAAATACCTCAGGGAATGAGGCTGAACCATTTGCGAGAACAGTTTCTGCTGAATTCAGATTTATTACCTCATACTCTTCATTTTCATATTTTATTTCTGTAACCATCGGAAAAATATTTGTTCCTGCTATTGTTAAGTTTCCTTCTTCGAGACTCATTTCTGTTAATGACACACAGGAAACGATCTTTGTAATGTTTCCCTCTTCATATGTCCCTAAAACCTGCACAATTGGCAAAAACACTTGATTCTTTTCTTTTTTATCATTATATTTCGCGCACACTCCATCAAATATGATTTTTGTTTCTCCCTCATATCCAAAAACAGTCGAATCAGGAGCCGGCAACTCACTTGATCTGTTAGTACATGCAGTCAGATGGAGAATCAAAATCATTCCAATGGTAAGATAAAAAACGATTTTCCTTTTTTCCATATGCTATCTTCCTCTCCTTTAAACAGCAAAAAGCGCATGAACATCCTACATAAAGCCGATGTTCATGCGCCCACACTTACGATTTTAATTCGTCCTCTCCAGAATTGAAGAGACGAATATTTTTGACCCTGTCGGCCTCTGGTATGACACATGAACTGCATACCGTACATATCGATTCCTCCATTCCTTTGAATTATGCCGTATAATCAATCTACTACGGTAAGTTTAGCATATTATATGTAGCCCGTTTTTCAATGTTTTTTTATGAGAAAAGTATGATTTTCGACCATGGCTAAAACCGAAAATCACTCCATTGATATAGAAAGCAGAGATGAGCAAAACGCAAGTTTTGCAAAATCGTGAAGCAATATATTGAGTTACAAATTGTTACAGAATCTATATATTGTATGTCACTGCGAACAAATCAGAGTTTTGCTCATCCCTAATAGAAAGCGGAGCCCCTTTTTGGTAAAGCTAGCACGCAAGCACACGATAGATAAGGAACGAAATAATTTTTCGCATCCAGCACCAGAATAATCCTGTTTACGGGACGAACTTATTTAACAAGTTAGAGAGACCCGGAAGAAGAACCATATATAGTAAAGAAATCTACCATAATTTTTTGTCCAATAACCGGGCGAGTCGATAAATCCTTGTCGATTCAGAGTGTCTGTACCATATTTTGCTTGGCACATAGAACTCAGCTGCCGAAATAGAGGCCTTTAAGCCAACCTCGTGCGACTATACTCTGAACACTACTTGTTTGCGCCATGAGCCACTTTGTAACAAGAACTGTTGGGGCAGTCTTCATTTACGGTAATGCTATTGTCCTTCAGAAAGCCTGCAAGAACTACCTGGGACTCCTGCTGAAGCTGTTTGTACTGTTTTAGTGATGTATCATCATTTTCAAGAAACTGTACATCGGATGGTCTTACGAGCAGGTAAATATAGTCACTATCACTTCCAAGTACATAGCTCTCCACCCCGATGACCGTGGCGAGATCCGCATCGCCAAATTTTTCCTTGAAGGCATCCTTAGTAAAGGCAACCAGGCTCCATACGTTGCCCATTGCCTCGTCCGTGGTATAGGCTGTTTTTTCATAGAGCTGAAAGAGTAGTGTACCGTCCTTCGCTTCTGCGGACTGTTGGATGTCAGTCTGTCGCTTAATAATTGCAATGTCCTCCCACGCTTTGGGAATGGAGAGGCTCAAGGCCGGCTGATCTACAGAAAGGATCGTTACTTCCGATGCTTCCTGGTTATCCTCATCGGCGCCCATACTAGGAGATTTATCTATAATTGAGTCAGAATTCCCACTCTCTGCGGAAGTGCAAGCACTCAGTAGTAAAATGGCCAGAATCCCACCCAGCAGTAAGCACAGTGTTGCCTTTTTCAAAATAACATCCATCCTTTCGTCTAACAAAGGTCAGTAATATAGAACTTCCGTCTTATGATCTATACATAAATTTAAATGCTGATAGAAAACTATATTTCTTGTGTAGCCGTTAAATTATGAGCGGCTCTCACTATGCAAGAGCCGCTCATATCATAGATATTAGTAGCTCGTGTGATTGCTGCAAAGATAGACAATCGTATAGCCGATAGAAGATTTGTATAGGTAACTTTCTTTACCTTGTTGCTACGATTGCCTTCCATTACATCAGCTGTGCCAGCATCATAATCCACACTTACAACAATGCCAACATGGTCAGTTACGGGCCCGCCGTTTTGCGTGTTAATGACAACAATGTCACCGACCTGGAGTCTATTGGGACTGCTTGCTGACATCGATGGTGCTAAATTTCTGCGATTGTTAGTATACCATGTGTACATAGCGGAAGTGCTTGCCATTTTGGGAACATTAGGAACAGTTCCCGTAGAAGATGTGGTCATGATTCCGGCTTGGTTTGCACACCAAGAAATAAACATGACACACCAGTCCGCATTTGCTAAACCATACCATGAACCATATTTGGTATAACCGTCAGAACCCTCTTCGTATCCTTCTTCGTCAAGTGCTGTCTGAACAAATTCGTTAAGCGCCATATTTCAGTTCCTCCTTACTATTTTTGCAAAACTCGAGTCTCAATTTAGTGACAGAAAATTATGGTACTCTTGAATGATTTATCAAAGGTTTTCCTACAAACCTTTTCCTAAAAACTTGCCCATTGGACTCACTTCCTCTCCACACAGTCATTTTGTAAATATGGCAAACCTGCTTGATATGCGCATGTGCCAAATGCCAAATTTTTATTTGTTTGTATTCGTTGTTATATGTACGCTATCTTGAAAAGCGGACAGGATTTGCTAAAATTTTCAAATAATAGTTTCATCATGGTGTCTGCGTATGGTAGAATAGCCGCAAAGAGGTTAGTATACGCATATCTCGGCACTTGTATGCCATGCCCATGTGCTGAGATTTTAGACAAGGGCTGGGATGCCAACAAGCCACAGGCAAAAAAAGAGGTGATCGAAGATGCGCCCCGACCAAGAAGAATTTTTCACTGTGCTCTACCGAGAGTATTTCAACCAAATTAAGCTCTATGCCATGGCTCATATTTCTGATCCTCACCGTGCGGAGGAAATTGCGCAGGATACATTCCACACAGCTGTTGAAAAGATTGATACCCTCATGAAAGCAGATGAACCAATCCGATGGTTAAAGCGGACAGCAAAGAATAAAATACGGAACGAGCAGAGGACCCGTCAACGGTATTTGAAGCGGTATCTCTCGCTGGATGCCCCGGAAACACCAGCAGTATCCTCCGCAGGCTCTGTAGAAGATGCGATAATAGAGCAAGAGGACAAGCAGCAACGAGCGTCCGTGGAAGAAACGATCCGACAGACACTTACACCAACGGAAATAACCATGCTGAAGCGGATAGCCATAGAGCGCGCCTGCTATTCTGATGTCGCACAGGAATTAGGTATCAGCCTATGGGCCTGTCAAAAACGGATGCAGCGCATAAGACAGAAACTATCGGAAGAATTTCCTGACCATAAAAAGAAAAAGAAATAGAAAAATGATGTCCGTTTTTCAAGCGGCGTACATAAATAAATAGAAAGGGGGCTCGGGAGATGATCGTTAAGGCGTACTACGCGGGCGGGCGCATCGACGTCTTCGACACCGACCACCACGTCGACGCGGTGCCGCAGAGAGGAAATCTCCTCGCCAACTACACGCTCGACCTCTCGGATGTCGCAGGAGACGGCATTTGGCTGCGCTCCTACTATCACGAGGCGGCAGAGGCCTACCGCGAGGAGCCGGGACCGACGGGGCTTCCTGTGGCTCGCAGACGGGACGGGTGGAGCTTCCTGGTCGCGGATGCGGATGATCTGGAAAGAATCAACCGCCTGACCGTTGACGGTGAGACGGTGCTCATCAGGGTCGCGGGGGATTTGGTGGACGCCTCTGCGCTTTCCTGGGCGCGCGAATGCGCCGAGGAGGTCGCGCCGGGCGCCCTCTCCGCTTACGCTTTCCTCGTTGGGATATCCGACGGGGGCGAACCGATCGCACCCGAGTCCATAGGCGTTCCCGCCTCCTGCTTCAGCGCACTGCTAGCGAACGAGCGGCAAGGTTTCACGGAGGAGCCCCGTTTCTAGCGCCTTGATTACTCCTGGGAAAAATGTGATAGTTTGGCACTGCTCTTTTCCCTTCGCCTTCGGGTTGGAATGTGTGTTAAGGTGGCGACGGGGAGCCCATCAGGCTGCCCGGGTACGAGCCACGCGCGGGGAAGGAACCCCTCTTATGGACAAGATGTCGAAATCCCATGAGGACTATCTCGAGGCGATCGTCATGCTCGGCGGCGCTGTTGGCTCATCAGTCCGATCGGTCGACGTTGCGAATAAGCTAGGGGTCTCTAAGGCCTCTGTGAACAAGGCAATCGGCCTTCTTAAGGACAAGGGCCTCGTCGAACAACCCTACTACGGAGACATCACGCTTACCGAAGAGGGTTCGCGTTACGGCCGCACGGTCCTCGACCGGCATCGCATGCTGTTCTTCTTCTTCACGCAGGCCCTCGGCATACCAGAGGACCGTGCCGACAAGGAGGCTTGCCTTATGGAACATGCCATAAGCGACGAGTCTTTCGAAAAATGGAGGTCCTATATCGCGTCCCTCGGACTCGAATAGCCTCGACGACCGCTGTGATTGGTCCGTGGAAACAGCAGCAGTTTAAACAGGATCCCAGGGGCACCGATACAGGCGAAGCATCGGGGCCCCTGGGCGATATTCCTGTCAGATGGTCGCCGAGGGACGTTGGCCGGGAAATATGCTGCCTGTCTGATAACAGTAGCTTGCCCAGTTTCCTTGTGATATGATTCATAAAGTTAACTATAGTAAACTTTATTCAAGGAGATGCCGATGGTTGTCGGGGTGAGAGCTCTGCTCCAGGAGGGCAGAACGTATTCGTACGGCGATCTGCAGAGCGCCTTCGGTTTGGATGAAGACCAATTTCCGCTCGCGTTCGACACTCTTGTCAGAACGCGCCGCATCCGCCTCGTCATTTTCGATCGCGGATTTGCTGCCCTGTCTCCGTTCGAACGGGACCTGCTTTGGCGGGTGGCGGGTGGAAAGGCGCAGGGGCTTCGGCATGGAAAGGAGGCCGTGTGGTCCAGGAGGCAGACGGGATTCCCTGCCGTTCCCTCCCATGCGTTCGAAGAGTCCGGGAAGGGGCGGTTTTGCGCTGCAGCCGGCCGTGAGGATTCGGCTTTGGCTGGATAGAAAGGGCTTGTTTTCGAGATTGTTTTGAAGACGTGAAGAAATTATTAGCTGTAACTAACTAATTAAGAGTCGCTTCGTTTCGTCAAGGTGATTAGCCTTAGATAACTAATGTTCGAAAGCCCGTCCCACGAATGGACGCTGAAAACATGCTTAACCGGGCGATGGCAGCTCTCCTCGTCTGGCTGTTCGTCGCAAGCGATAGGCCCCAGAACCTTCCTGAAGCCTATCGCTTGAACGTCGTAAGATATACCTGCGCCTAACTATTTGTGCTTGTAGCCAGTGTAGAAGGCCATAACCGCGCAGATCATCCCAGCCCACGCCCATATCTTGTGCATCTTCACGCCTGTCGCCTCCTCTCCTGCTTTTGGCGTACAAGGTAGAACCTTGGAAAGTACGATACGGTTGACTTCCTGACCCGGAGTCATTATCTTATAAAATGTAAACATAAGATAACTTTTTTCAAAAATGCACGGGTCTCGTTTTACGTGCTCGGACGTCGAGAAAGGTGGTCTTGCATCTATGAAAAGCCAGACGAAGTACGGTCTTCTTGTCGGAGCGGGTTTTCTTGTCGGGAGCGTCGGGCTCAAGGCACTGACCAGTCAGGCAGCGCGAAGGGTATACGTTCAAGGCATCGCCAAGGGGCTGCAGGCCAAATCGTGCTATGAAGGCATCGTCGAGCAGGCGCGAGCCCAGGCAAGCGATATTATTGCCGAAGCTCGCTATGCCAACGAGCCTGCATCTGGCGTATCGGACGTTGCGCCTGATACGCCAGACGAAGAAACGGTAGCCTGCGAGGAATCGGAAGAGGCCCAGTCCTCTGCCTTGGCGACGGCGAAGAAGTAATGCGATGCTTCATACAATCGAGCACGAGGTGCCCGGGCGCGTTCGCATTCTGCTCGATGGAAGCGTACGTCCTTCGGACGTCTCCGTTCTCACGCGCGCGCTGAGCGCGGAGGCCTGCGTCGAGAAAGTCGTGGTGTATCCGAAGATCGGAAGCGTCGCCATAAGCTATAGCGGCGGAGCAGAAGGCCGCGCCCGGACGCTCAGGCATGTTTCCGCGATCGACGGGCAGGTTATGGAGCGGGCGAGGGTCGAATGCGGCACGGAGATGGGCGCGCGTGCGAGCTCCTTGGTTACCGACCTTGCCGTGCTCGCAGGGTCGTATCTCGCGCGTCGCTGGTTTCTCCCCGCGCCGATCCGGGCGGTGGTTGCGCTCCTGCGCTACCTGCCCTTTCTGCGCGCCGCATTGCGCTCGCTCGCACGCGCGCGTCTCGACGTGCCCGTGCTCGACGCGGCGGCCATCGGCGTGTCTCTGCTGCAGCGCGATCCCAAAACGGCCGGCCAGACCATGTTCCTTCTCGATTTCGGCGAGAGGCTCGAAGAATACACTCGGGCCCGCAGCGAGTGCGCGCTCATATATTCCTTGCTCGATATCCCCGAGACGGCGCAGCTCGTGCGCGGTTCGGAGGAGGAGCGGGTGGAGACGGCCTCGCTTGTCGAAGGGGACCTCATCGTCGTGCGCACCGGCATGCCTGTGTGCGTGGACGGCGTGGTCGAGAAAGGGTGCGCATCGGTGAACCAGGCGGCGCTCACGGGCGAGCCTCTCGCGGTGCGGCGTTCGGAGGGCGATGACGTGTTCGCCGGCACCGCCGTCGAAGAAGGGGAGATTTTCGTCCGGGTGAAGTCGGGCGCGTCCTCGACGAAGCTGCGCTCCATCGTCTCCCTCGTCGAGCAGTCGGAACGGTGCAAAGCGGAGTCGTATTCGCACATGGAGAGGCTTGCAGACGGCATCGTGCCCTGGAATTTCCTGCTCGCTGGGCTCGTCGCCCTTTCCACGCGCAGCTTGACGAAGGCGTCTGCGGCCCTCATGGTCGACTATTCGTGCGCGCTCAAGCTTGCAAGCTCTATCGCGGTGCTCTCCGCTCTGACCCAAAGCGCCAAGCAGGGATTCACGGTCAAGGGTTCGCGTCATTTCGAGGCGATGGCCGAAGCCGATACCATCGTCTTCGACAAGACGGGCACGCTCACCGAGGCGACGCCGGAAGTGACGCGCGTCATCGCGTTCGGCGACTGGAGCCGCCGCGAGGTGCTGAGGCTCTCAGCGTGCCTTGAGGAGCATTTCCCTCATCCCGTGGCGCGCGCCGTCGTTCGGGCGGCGGAGGCGAGGAACCTCAAGCATCGGGAGAAGCACTCCGAAGTGGAGTACATCGTCGCCCACGGCATCGCGTCGTCCCTCGAGGGGAAGCGGGTCGTCATCGGGTCAGAGCATTTCGTGGTGGAAGACGAGGGCGTGCTGATCGAGGAAGAGAAAAGGGAGCGCATTTCGAGGGAGACGGAGGGCCTCTCTCCCCTCTATCTGGCGGTCGACGGCGAGCTTGTGGGCGTAATAGGCATCGAGGACCCGATAAAGCCGAACGTCCCGACGGTGCTTCGGGATCTGCGAAGCCTCGGGTTCGGGCGCATCATCATGCTCACCGGGGACAACGAGAAGACGGCCGAATGCATCGCGAGGCAGGCGGGCGTCTCCGAATTCCATGCGAACCTCCTTCCCGAAGACAAGCACGCTTTCGTGCGAGCCTTGCGCGAGGAGGGCGCTTCGATCGTGATGGTGGGCGACGGGGTGAACGACTCGCCTGCGCTTTCCGAGGCGAACGTGGGCATTGCGATGGGCGAAGGGTCGGCGATCGCTCGCGAAGTGGCGGGCATAACGCTCGTTTCCGACGACCTCTCTTCGATCGTTGCTTTGCGCAAGCTCTCCATGGCACTCATGGACCGCATGGGCGGCTCGTTCGCGTTCGTCATGGCCGCCAACAGCGCGCTGCTTGCGGCGGGGATCGCGGGAGCTTTGTCTCCCCAGATGTCTTCGCTCCTGCATAACGGAACCACCGTCGCGATGAGCATGCGCAACGCCGCCCCCTACCGTCTTCCCTGATGCGGAAAACGGAGAATCCGGAGAGACCGAGGAGCCGCTGTTTGGAGTGCGGCGCGGAAGCGCCTCGGAAACGCGAGGTCGCCGAAAGGATGCGCTCATGCAGAACATGGGGATCGTGGAGGATACGCTGTTCGTGCCGCTGCTCGGGAGGATCTACGCCAGCGAGCGGTTCCCGAACATCCTGCGCGACGACGCCGCCCTCTCGCTCAAAGATAGAATCCCCCGCGATATCGCGGAGAGGGGCCGCCAGACCCAGTACACGCTCATCGCCTCGGCGGCGCGCTCGGCGAACATGGACCGGATCGTGGAGGGGTACCTGGCGCGCAATCCGGAGGGCGCCGTGGTCCAGCTCGGGTGCGGGCTGGAGACGGCCGCCCAGCGCTCGGGAGCCGACGGGGTAAGGTGGTACGCCGTTGACCTCCCGGCAGTCATCGAATACCGGAGGGCCCTAATCCCAGAGTGTTCGCGTGAGGAGTGCATCGGGGCGGATGCGTTCTCGCGCGAATGGATCGAGCTCGTCCGCCTCAGGGAGCCCGACTCGCCGATCCTCGTCACCGCCGCGGGCCTTTTTCACTACTTCGAGGAAGGGGACGTCGTCCGGCTGCTAAAGACGCTGCGGGACTACGGGGACGTCGAGGTCGCCTTCGACGCCGTGAGCAGGACGGGCCTGGCGATGATGAGGGCCAAATACATGCGGCAGGTCGGTCACGGGGAGGCGAGGATGGGTTTCTGCGTCGGCTCGGCCGCGCGGCTCGCCGAGCAGGTCGGAGCCGGCCTGGTGGCCGAAGGGAAGTACTACGAATCCGTGCCCCGTGCAGGGCTCGCCGCGTCAACGAGGGCGAGCATGGCCCTGTCTGACTTCCTTTCGATGGTGAAGATGGTCCATCTCGACCCGGGCTCTTCGGCCCCCGGTCGAGATGGCGTGCTCCGTCGCTAGGCTTCGGCGTTTGAGCCCCTCCGGCTTCCAGCAGGCAATCTCTTCGCGCATTCGGATGAAGTGCCGGTAGACTCCGCCTTCCCGCATGATAGAATCATGCGATCCGCGCTGCGTGATGCACTAAAACTCATGTCGATGACCTGGACGGCGTCGGACACCGTGCTCACGCGGTGAATGTTGGTTCCAAACGTCTTGCCCCGCACGGCCTCGCGGATCCCCTTCGTTATCGGATACTCGTTCTCGGGACCGACGGAGTTGGTCGCCTCGATTAGCCAATCACTCGAGACGCTGCGTTGCGGATGGGATCGAATCTCTCCAGTCCCAGCTTCAACTCTTCGCACAGCCTCACGAACTCGTCGGCTCTCATGGCGCGCTCGCCGTTGAGGATGCGCCCGAGCCTCTTGCGGTCGACCCCCACGCGGCGGGCAAGCTCAGCGACGGGAATGCCTCGCTCGAAGCGCGCCTGTTCCATCCTGGCGGCTATAAGGTCTATGTGATCCACCGTCCTCCCGTGCGCCATCGGAGCGCTAGGGGCGCTCCGCGTCGGCGAGAGGGCGCCCCTCCTTCCTAAAGCGCCCATTCGGCGCTCTGGCGCTGAAGGCCCACCATGCGCGCGAAGAGCCCTTCGCGCGCCATGAGGTCCGAAGGCGCACCCTGCTCGACCACGCGTCCGCCTTCGAGCACCACCACCTTGTCGGCCGCCTCCACCGTGCGCATGCGGTGCGCGATCACGACGACGGTCTTGCCCGCCAGAAGGCGCGAGAGGGCATCCTGCACGCGCGTCTCGTTCTCCACGTCCAAGCTCGCCGTCGCCTCGTCGAGGAGCACGATAGGTGCATCCTTCAGGAGGGCGCGCGCGATGGAGATGCGCTGGCGCTCGCCCCCCGAGAGCCGTGCGCCGTTCTCGCCGATCAAGGTGTCATAGCCCTCGGGCATGCGTCGCACGAACTCGTCGCAGTTCGCAGCACGCGCTGCGGCGAGCACCTCCTCGTCGCTCGCGCCGCGGCGCCCCAGGCGGATATTGCCCGCAACGGTGTCATCGAAGAGCACCACGTCTTGGAACACCACTGAGAAGTCGCGCAGCAGCACCTCCGGATCGACTGAGGAAACGTCGACGCCGCCCACTCTCACATGCCCGTCCTCGGCGTCCCACAGGCGCGCTGCCAGCCGCGCGCAGGTGGACTTGCCCGATCCGGAGGGTCCCACGAGCGCCGTAACCTCGCCCTCCTTCGCCGTGAAGCTCACGCCGTCGAGCACCTTCTCGCCGCCGCCGTACGAGAAGGACACGCCCTCGAAGACCACGTCGTGGCCGGCGGGCGTATATTCCTGCGAGCCCTGGGCGAGGGGCTCCTCGTAGAAGCTCCTCATGCGCGCGCTCGCGGTCTTCGCGGCGAACAGCTCGGCGATGAGCATGAGGCACTGGTCGAACGGGGCGTAGATGCGCGACACGACCAGAAGGAAGCAGAACAGCGTCATGAAGCTGCACGAGCCGTCCAGGATGAGCGCGGCTCCCGCGAGGATCGTGGTGGCGATGCCCAGCCTGAGCACCACCTGGGCGCCGTTCACGCAGACGCCGGTCGCCAGCTCGCTTTTCACAGCCTGGGCCTCTGCCGCGTCGATGTCCGCCCGGATGCCGTCGAGGTAGCGCTCCTCCTGGTTGGTAGCCCGCACCTCGCGCACGCACTCGAGCGCCTCCTGGATGTCCTCGGAGACCGCGAGTGCCTTCATGCGCGTCGCCTTCATCAGAGGGGCGAGGAACCTGCGGGACGCGAACAGCAGCGCCAGCGCCACCGGCGCGCTCCACAGCGCCGCGACGGCGAGCCTCCAGTCCATCGCCAGCAGGCAGACCGCCGCGACGCCCAGCACGATGTAGGCGCCATAGAGCTCCGGCAGCACATGGCTGTAGGCATGCTCGATGGTCTTGACGTCGCCCATGATGGTCTCGGTGAGGTCGGCCAGGTCGCGCCGACCGAAGAACGACTGCGGCAGTTTGCGCAGGCGCTCGGCAAGGCCGATGCGCTGCCGGCCGCTCTCCTTGTAGATGACGCCGTACTGGTAGTAGTAGGCGAAGTACTCGGTGACGAACAGCGCGGCGATGAACGCGGTGAGGCCCGCCAGATATGGGATGACGTCCGGCAGCGGCGCGCCGCCCACGAGATGGTCGGCGAACGCGCCCATCGCCATGAAGATGATTCCCACACCGCCGAACACCGCGATGTTGGACACCGCGGTCCACGCCGCGCCCAGTTTGACGTTGCGCACGCCCTCGTCGGTGAGTCCGTACTTCTCCCTGATCGACATCATGCCACCTCCGCAGACGTAATCTTCCAATCGGCCGCCTTCTGGTAGTCGGACCACATGCGCGCGTACAGGCCCCCTGCGGCCAGCAGCTCGTCGTGGGTCCCCTGCTCGGCGACGCGCCCTTCGTCCAGGACGACGATGCGGTCGGCGTTGCGCACCGTGGACAGGCGGTGGGCGATCATGAGCACCGTGCGCCCCCGCGCCAGCTCGGCGAACGCCTTCTGGATGAGCGCCTCGTTCTTGGGATCGGCGAAGGCCGTCGCCTCGTCGAGCACCACCACGTCGGCGTCCTTCAGGATGGCCCGCGCCAGCATGA
>ERZ826396.2607-NODE-2607-length-14255-cov-2.315634_pt1 | contig 14255 bp, 10 predicted proteins | sample MGYA00519926_ERZ826396 | MGnify/ENA primary metagenome ERZ826396 (study PRJEB31778, sample SAMEA3449230) | human gut metagenome | biome: human gut; feature: human-associated habitat; material: faeces | place: United Kingdom | collected 2010/2012 ... | reverse complement strand
ATCCAAAGCAAAGAACTCCCGGTTCCCGGTCTACGAGGAGGAAATCGATAATATCCTGGGGATTGTACATATCCGGGATATTATGAAGTTTTATCTGGATCCGGACATGCGGGGGAAAAAGTTAAAGGAGATCGGGGACGCACTTATGCCTGTGGGATTTATTCCGGAGACGAGAAAGATCAGCCGACTTTTTATGCAGATGAAAGCCAACCAGACCCATCTTTGTGTGGTGATCGATGAGTACGGACAGACTTCCGGACTGGTGGCGATGGAAGATATTATTGAGGAGATCATGGGAAATATCCGGGATGAGTATGATGAGGAGGAAGAGATGATCCGCAAGAGCGAGGATGGCTCTTACCTGGTTGACGGCCTTTGTGGCCTGACGGAGCTTTCAGACGTCCTTGGCATCGTCTTTCAAGATGAGGATGAGGACAATGAGTATGAGACACTCAATGGTTTCCTGATTGTGAAGCTTGAGCGGATTCCGGCGGAGAAGGAAGAGTGCAGTGTTTTCTATGAGGGGTATCTTTTTGAAATCCAGCAGGTAATAAACAATATCATCCGGAAGGTGAAGATCACCAAAACGGAACTTGCCACAGAAACGAAAGAATGATAAAATGAAGAACATGAGTTTTCCTGAAAAAGGAAGAGAGATTACATACGAAGAGAGGTAGAAAGAAATGTCAGGACATTCCAAGTTCGCGAATATTAAACATAAAAAGGAAAAAAACGATGCGGCAAAGGGAAAGATTTTTACAAAGATCGGCCGTGAAATTGCGGTAGCTGTCAAGGAAGGCGGCGGAGCGGACCCGGCGAACAACAGCCGACTCCGTGACGTGATCGCAAAGGCAAAAGTAAACAATATGCCGAACGACAACATTGAGCGGAGTATCAAAAAGGCGGCTGGAGACATGGACGCCAACAATTACGAGAGAGTTGTATATGAAGGATATGGGCCGAACGGTACCGCGATTATCGTGGAGGCTCTGACGGACAATAAGAACCGTACTGCTTCCAATGTAAGGAGTGCCTTTACAAAGGGAAACGGCAATATCGGGACACCGGGATGCGTCTCCTTTATGTTTGATAAGAAAGGACAGATCCTCATTGACCGGGAAGAGTTTGAGATGGATGCGGACGAACTGATGATGCTGGCTCTTGACGCAGGTGCAGAGGATTTTGCGGAAGAGGAGGACAGCTTTGAGATCATTACTGATCCGGACAGCTTCTCTGAAGTCCGCGAAAAGCTTGAGGAGGCTGGAATTCCGATGATGGAGGCTTCGGTCACTATGATTCCGCAGACGTATGTAGAGCTGACAGATGAGACAGATATCAAAAATATCCAGAAGACACTGGACCTTCTTGACGACGACGATGATGTGCAGGAAGTATATCATAACTGGGAAGAGTAGAGAAGGCCGGAATTCGCAGTAAGGGAGGCCGTCTTATGCAGACAGGACCAGAAAAACAGATGATATCCATGTTTGAAGAAGCGATAGAGCTTTCCTCACAGTTTAAAAAGGCTACATATGAGCCGACTTTCCGTGGCTTTTTTGAGAGAAGACGCCCGGAGCTTGCCAGGATGTTAAAAGAGATCCGGGAGAAGGACGAAGGAAGGAGAAAGCAGCTCATTCAGGTTCTTGGAACAGAGGTTCCGGAGTATGCAAGCGAGCAGCTTCATAAGCTTTCGGACAAGAGGAAGAGAGAAAATCGGATCTTGGATTACAATCTGGCATTGGTGACATTTTTTATTCCATTGCTGCTCTACAGCCGGGATCCCGAGCTGGAGGCGGTGGCGGACGAGATGATTTCCTCCTGGAACCGGATTGATACGGTGACGATGAAAGTGGGTAAATCTACCTTTGAGGAGATCAACGGGGGATTCCGTAAGCGTCTTTGCTATGTGACGACCGCGGTTTGCCGGTCCTTACAGAAGCCGGATGAGTGCTACGAGCTCAAATTGCTCAGAGAGTACCGGGACGGGTATCTTGTTTCCTCCGAGGGGGGAAAGGAGACCATCCGGGAATACTATAATATTGCGCCGACGATTGTAAAACGGATCGAACGAATGGAAGAAGCCGACGTTATCTACCAAAAGATCTGGGAAGAGTATCTGAATCCATGCATCCATCTGATCGAGGCAGGAGAGCTTGCGGCGTGTAGAACCGTATATACAAATATGATTCAGGATCTGGAGCAGGACTATCTGTTCTCCTGATCCGCAGAGAAAAACAGGAGGAACAAGGATATGAATGAACAGTTTAACATTGAAACCAAATGCATCCAGTCAGGCTGGAAACCAAAAAAAGGAGAGCCGAGGATTCTTCCGATCTACCAGAGTACGACGTTTAAGTATGACACAAGCGAACAGATGGGACGATTGTTTGACCTGGAGGACAGTGGATATTTCTATACGAGACTCCAGAATCCGACCAATGATGCGGTAGCAGAGAAGATTTGCGACCTGGAGGGAGGCTATGCGGCCATGCTGACATCTTCCGGACAGGCTGCCAATTTCTATGCGGTGATGAATATTGCCGAGGAAGGAGATCATATCGTATGTTCTTCCGCTCTTTACGGCGGCACCTATAATCTGTATGCCCACACGATCCGTAAAATGGGTGTAGAGGCTACATTCGTGGATCCGGATTGCACAGAAGAGGAGTTAAATGCGGCATTTCGTGACAATACGAAAGCTGTTGTCGGGGAGACAATTGCCAATCCGGCGCTTACCGTGCTTGATATTGAGAAATTTGCGAAGGTAGCGCACGAACATGGTGTGCCGTTGATTGTAGATAATACCTTTGCCACACCAATCAACTGCCGCCCGTTTGAGTGGGGCGCTGATATTGTGACTCATTCTACGACGAAATATATGGATGGACATGCCATGACAGTCGGCGGAGCGATCGTGGACAGTGGAAACTTTGACTGGGAAGCCCACGCCGAAAAATTCCCGGGACTTACCAAACCAGATGAGACTTACCATGGTATTGTATATACCCGTAAATTTGGAAAAGGTGCTTATATTACTAAGGCGACTGCACAGCTCATGCGGGATCTGGGCTCCATCCAGGCGCCGCAGAATGCATTCCTTTTGAATGTAGGCCTTGAGACGTTACATCTTCGTGTGCCGCGGCACTGTGAGAATGCAAAGAAGGTGGCTTCCTATTTGAAAGGACATAAAAAGGTTGCCTGGGTGAATTGTGCTATGTTGGAAGGGGATAAATACCATGATCTGGCAGCGAAGTACATGCCAAACGGCACCTGCGGTGTCATCACTTTCGGATTAAAGGGTGGAAGAGATGTCGCTGTCAAAATGATGGACAGTCTGAAGCTGGCAGCAATCGTGACCCACGTATCAGATGCTAGAACCTGTGTCCTTCATCCAGCGAGCCATACGCACCGTCAGATGAACGATCAGGAGCTCCTGGAAGCAGGAGTGCAGCCGGATCTGATCCGTTTTAGCGTTGGAATTGAGAATGCAGACGATATCATCGCGGATCTGGAACAGGCACTTGCCCTCGTATAATGCATATTTAGAAAAATACCTCCGCATACTAAGCAAAAAATGTGGAGGTGTTTTTTATGGGAAATCAGGAAAAACAAGAGAAAGAAACAGAGCAGATCAAGGAGACGGGGAGTCTGGAGCTGGAGACAAAGCACGGGGACTATAAGGTCTATCTGTTGACTATTATCGGGGAGATCGAAGGGCACGAAGCAGTCTCTGGCAGTACGAAAGCAACCAAATACGAGCATCTGCTCCCGAAACTTGCCGAGATCGAATCCAGTGATGAGATCGAGGGAGTATTGATTCTGCTCAATACTTTAGGTGGAGATGTGGAGGCAGGACTTGCCATTGCCGAGATGATCGCTTCGTTAAGCAAGCCGACCGTATCTCTTGTCCTTGGAGGAAGCCATTCCATTGGAGGGCCGCTTGCTGTTTCCTCGGACTATTCGTTTATTGTGCCGAGCGGAACTATGATTGTACACCCGGTACGTTCCAACGGGATGTTTATCGGGGTGATCCAAAGTTACCGGAATATGGAGCGTACACAGGATCGGATTACCAAGTTTATTTCCAGTCATTCACGAATTACTAAAGAGCGTCTGGAAGAGCTGATGCTGGATTCGTCTCAGCTTGTCAAAGATGTAGGGACGCTTTTAGAGGGTGAGGATGCGGTCCGGGAGGGGATCATCGACGAAGTGGGAGGGATCCACGAGGCCTTTGAAAAGATTTACTCCCTGATTGATGAACGGCGGAATCAGAAGGAAATCGGGGAACGAGAGCACAAAAATAGATAATGACAGCATATTTTAAAAATGCTATAATGAAATATAGTGAAAATGGGAAAGGCCCGTCTGAAGCGGGAAAGTAATAAGGGGGATATTTCATGGCCCAGAAGACGCCACAGAAGAAGAAAAAAAGTACAACAGCAAAGAAAGCAGGGCGAAAGACTACCAGATCCACCCGGTCCAAATCCAGCCGTTCTACAAGAGCGACGAAAGCTCAGATGGAGCGGGAGACGATCGTCAGAGAGGAGATTGTAATCCTGGTATCTTTGGCGGTCTCGATCATTCTTTTGATTAGTAATTTTGGACTTGCGGGAGCAGCAGGAAGAGTGATTTCGGACTTTATGGAGGGACTTTTCGGACAGATGACGTATTTGTTCCCATTCCTGCTTTTTGCAGGCGTCACATTTTTCCTATCCAATCGGGGGAATCATAAAGCATACACGAAGCTTGGCGCCGCGGTAGTTCTTGTAGCCTTGATTTGTGCCTTTTTGGAGCTTGTCAACCGGGCGGGAGGCAGTATTGGCGAGAAGATTGCGCATTTAACGGTCCCGGCGCTGGGCGTAGTCGGCTCGTATGTGATTATTGTGATTTTGATGATGATCTGTTTGATTCTGATTACACAGCGTTCGCTTTTAAAAAGTGTGCAGAACGCCGGACGAACGCTTCAAAGTAAGGCAAAGACTGGCAGGGAGCACCGAAAAGTACAGCGTGAGGAGAAGAAAAAGGTCAAAGAAGCCAAGCGGCAGGAGCATAAGGTGGCGGGAGTTTCTTTTGATACGACTTTGGAGGGACGCAGTCCGGAGATCCAGGAGCTTGTTGTGACGGAAGAAAAAAGCCTGAAAAAGAAAGCAGAAAAGAGGGCAAAGGAGACGGAACAACAGGCGGCACCAAAGACCCAGGAAGAAGCTCCGGTCGGAGAGCTTACGATTACAAGAGCATCCTCCTATGAAGAACCGGGGGAACCGGTTCTGACGGAGGCGTTTGAGGCTGTTCCGGATCTCTCCGAGTTTCCGGAAGAGGGAATCAGTGCTTTTAAAGAGGCTGTGAATCCAAAGGAAGAGGCAAAGATCAGGACCAGAGTAAAAGCTGAGAATAAGGAGCAGGAGGCAGCGGCAAGAGAGCATGTAACCGCTGAGATTGAGAAATCCATCGCAAAGCCAGTCTCTGTATATCATGCGCCTCCGATCAGCCTGCTGACCCATGGAAAGAAGGGGACAGGCGATTCCGACGCGCATTTGAGAGAGACGGCAGCTAAGCTACAGCAGACATTAAAGACATTCGGTGTCAATGTGACCGTGACGAATGTGAGTTGCGGCCCTGCGGTGACCCGGTATGAAGTTCAGCCGGAGATGGGAGTAAAGGTCAGCAAGATCGTAGGTCTTGCCGATGATTTAAAGCTCAATCTTGCAGCGGCGGATATCCGGATTGAGGCACCGATTCCGGGGAAAGCAGCGGTCGGTATTGAGGTGCCGAATAAGGGCAATTCCACCGTACAGCTTCGGGATCTTCTGGAGAGTGAGGAGTTCAAAGCCGCAAAATCCAAGATCAGCTTTGCTGTCGGAAAAGATATCAGCGGACGGACGGTAGTGTCAGATATTGCCAAGATGCCGCATCTTCTCGTTGCGGGCGCGACGGGATCAGGGAAGTCCGTCTGTATCAATACTTTGATTATGAGTATCTTATATAAGGCTTCCCCGCAGGAAGTGAAGCTGATTATGATTGACCCAAAGGTGGTGGAGTTAAGCGTTTATAATGGGATTCCGCATCTATTAATTCCGGTTGTGACGGATCCGAAGAAGGCGGCGGGCGCCTTGAACTGGGCGGTGGCCGAAATGATGAAGCGTTACCAGCTCTTTGAGCAGTACAAGGTGCGTGATATGGATGGTTTCAATGCAAAGGTGGAAAGTGTCAAAGATATTGACAACGAGGAGGAACGGCCGGAGAAGATGCCGCAGATCGTCGTCATCGTAGACGAGCTTGCGGACTTGATGATGGTGGCTCCAGGGGATGTGGAAGAATCCATTTGTCGTCTGGCACAGCTTGCCCGTGCTGCAGGGATTCATTTGGTGCTTGCGACTCAACGGCCGTCGGTCAATGTCATTACCGGCCTGATTAAAGCCAACATGCCGTCCAGGATTGCTTTCTCTGTATCTTCTGGAGTAGATTCACGGACCATTATCGATATGAATGGAGCAGAAAAGCTCCTGGGAAAGGGTGATATGCTCTTCTATCCGGCAGGCTACCAGAAGCCGGCACGTGTCCAGGGAGCCTTTGTATCTGATAAGGAAGTGCAGGCAGTGGTGGATTATCTGCTGACAAATAATGGAAATGCTGCCTACGATGAGGAGGTTCAGACGCATATGGCAAATGCCTCAAGCGGAGCGGCCGGATCTGGGGCAGGTGGCCAGGGAGAAGAACGGGATGTCTACTTCCAGGATGCGGGATATTTTATCATCGAAAAGGAAAAAGCATCCATCGGGATGTTACAGCGGGTGTTCAAAATCGGATTCAACCGTGCGGCAAGAATTATGGATCAGCTATATGAAGCAGGCGTCGTCGGAGAGGAAGAGGGCACCAAACCAAGAAAGGTTCTGATGTCAAAGGAACAGTTTGACCAGTACATAGAGGAACATGTTTAGGGGAAGAAACGGAGGAAGGAAAATGAAAACAGACATTCAGATTGCACAGGAAGCGACAATGGAGCCGATCAAACATGTGGCGGCATCGATCGGAATCGGGGAAGACGACCTGGAATTCTACGGAAAGTACAAGGCAAAGCTCTCTGCTGAGCTCTGGGACAAGATTAAGGACCGCCCAAACGGAAAACTCGTCCTTGTGACAGCGATTAACCCGACACCCGCCGGAGAGGGGAAGACAACTGTGACGGTAGGACTTGGACAGGCAATGGCAAAGATCGGACAGAAAGCAATGATTGCCCTGCGTGAGCCGTCTCTTGGTCCTTGCTTTGGAATCAAAGGAGGCGCCGCGGGAGGCGGATACGCCCAGGTTGTACCGATGGAAGATCTGAATCTGCATTTTACAGGAGATTTTCATGCGATCACTTCTGCCAACAATCTGCTTGCAGCAATGTTAGATAATCATATTCAGCAAGGAAATGCTTTGCAGATCGATCCAAGGCAGGTTGTCTGGAAGAGATGTCTGGATATGAATGACAGATCTCTTAGAAATATCGTAATTGGACTTGGAAGCAAAATGGACGGAATGGTAAGAGAAGATCATTTTGTCATCACAGTTGCCTCAGAGATTATGGCGGTACTCTGTCTGGCGAATAATCTTCAAGATTTAAAGGAACGTCTTGGCAAGATTATCGTTGCCTATGACTTCTCTAGCAACCCGGTTACTGCCGATATGCTTCAGGCAACAGGTGCAATGACAGCTCTTTTAAAAGATGCGATGAAACCAAATCTGATCCAGACACTGGAACATACACCAGCCATCGTACATGGTGGACCATTTGCCAACATTGCACATGGATGTAACAGTGTCCGAGCTACAAAGATGGCGTTAAAACTTGGAGACATTGCCATTACAGAGGCTGGATTTGGAGCAGATCTCGGTGCAGAAAAATTCTTTGATATCAAATGTCGAAGCAGTGAACTGGCACCAGATGCAGTTGTGATCGTTGCGACTGTGCGCGCATTAAAATACAATGGAGGGGTTCCGAAAAATGCTTTGGCAGAAGAGAATTTGGAAGCATTGGAAAAAGGAATCGTGAATTTGGAAAAACATATTGAAAATATTCAGAAATATAATGTTCCGGTCATTGTTACACTGAATTCGTTTGTGACAGATACAGATGCTGAGAATGCATTTATCCAAAAATTCTGTGAGGAGCGAGGATGCGAGTTTGCATTGTCTAAAGTGTGGGAGCACGGCGGAGAGGGCGGAATTGAACTGGCAGAAAAGGTACTTCAGACTTTGGAGACAAAGGAAAGCCATTTCGCACCGTTATATTCCGATGAGTTGACACTCAAAGAGAAGATTGAGACGATTTCAAAAGAAATCTATGGCGCAAAAGGAATTGAGTATGCTCCGGCAGCAGAAAAGCAACTTGCAAAGATTGAGCAGATGGGATTTGGAAATCTTCCAGTATGTATGGCAAAGAATCAGTATTCCCTTTCTGATGATGCTACATTACTTGGCCGTCCACAGAATTTTGATATGCATATCCGTGAAGTGTACGTAAATGCCGGAGCAGGATTTGTTGTCGCTCTTACGGGAGCTGTTATGACAATGCCTGGACTTCCGAAAGTTCCAGCAGCAAATCATATTGATGTAGATGCAAGTGGAAATATTACAGGTTTATTCTAAGGAGAGATGAAATATGCCACAGATTATTGACGGAAAACAGATTGCAATGCAGATCAAAGAAGAGTTAAAAGAGCGTGTGGCAAGGCTGAAACAGGAGGGGAAATCTGTCTGCCTTGCTGTGATACAGGTGGGAAATGACCCCGCATCTACGGTATATGTGAATGGGAAAAAGAAAGATTGTGCTTATATCGGGATCGAATCGCGTTCTTACGAGCTGCCAGAAGAAACGAAAGAGGAAGAACTTCTCGCATTGCTCGATCAATTAAATCACACCGGAGATGTGCATGGAATTCTTGTACAACTTCCGCTTCCATCTCATATGGATGAATCAAAAGTTGTGAAGGCAATTGATCCGGCGAAGGATGTGGATGGATTTCATCCGGTCAATATCGGGAAGCTTTGTATCGGAGGGGATGGCTTTGACTGCTGTACACCGGCTGGAGTCATTCAACTTTTGAAACGTTCGGGGATTTCGATCCGTGGAAGAGAGTGTGTAGTTGTTGGAAGAAGCAACAATGTAGGGAAACCGACAGCGCTTCTTCTACTAAGGGAGAATGGAACTGTGACAATCGCACATTCCCAAACGAAAGATTTAAAGGAGATTACAAAGCGAGCAGACATTCTTGTGGCGGCAGTCGGGAAACCAAAATTTATAACGAAAGAATATATAAAAGAAAATGCAGTCGTGATCGACGTCGGCATTCACCGAAATGAAGACAATGTGTTGTGCGGGGATGTCGATTACGATGACGTAATAGAAAAAGTTGGCGCAATCACACCGGTTCCAGGAGGAGTGGGACCGATGACACGAGCTATGCTGATGTATAACTGTGTGGAGGCGGCATGCAAATAGGGGGTTTTTACTAAATGAAATGTGCAAAATGCGGAGCAGAAATTACATATGACCTAGGATATTGTCCGTATTGTGGCGCAGAAGTCAGAATTGTTCCAGATTACAATCCGCTGGATGATATGCTGGCGGAGCAGGTGCGGGATGCCATTGGCGGGGGAGAAACTTCAGAAAATGAACTGGAGCGTTATCGCCAGGCAGTACAGGAGAAATTAAGACAGCAGAAACAGGAAGAGCAGCAGAAACGGGAATTTGTGCAGAGAAGAAGCCAGATTGAGGCTGAAGAAGAAGCACGGAGAAAGAAACGGCTTGCGCGTCGAAGAGAAGTCAGAAGGAAGAAGAGACGTTTGTTGATTGGTATGACCGCAGCATCTGTTGGACTACTGACACTTCTAAGTGCCGGAATTTATAGAAGTTCCTATAGTGGCAAGATAAAAAAAGGATATGCATTGGCAAAGGAGCAGAAATATGATCAGGCTATCCGTACATTTGAGAAGGCAGTAGAGAAAAAGCCGGCGCGTGCAGAAGCGTATGCCGGGCTTGCGGCTGTGTACAATGCACAGGAAGATCTTGACAGGGCAGAGATGGTATTCTGGGATGCTATCGAAGCAAATCCTACCAGTGTGGAATTGTATGAAGAGATGATTGATTTTTATATTGCCACAGATCAGGAGACACAGATTCCGCTCCTTCTTGATGAGTGTGAGGATGAAAGTGTTCTTACTGCGTTAAAATCTTATCAGGTAAAGGTGCCAAAATTTAGTTTAGATGAAAGTAAGTATGATGAAGTACAGGAATTAACCTTGACATCCAAAGCGAAAGAAATCTACTATACGATCGATGGCTCCGAACCTACAACAGACAGCACAAAATATGAGGAACCGATTTCTATCCCGGAAGGTACAACGACAGTGAAAGCGATTGCTGTAAATAAAAAAGGAGTCCCAAGTCTTACGGAAGAGAAGACATATACGGTAGAATTACCTTTGGAAGATGCACCGGTTGTAACACCAACGACAGGACAGTACTATGAGTATACGATGATTGAAATTGAAGTTCCCGAAGGATATGAGGCATATTATACCTTCAATGGTGAGGTACCGGAAAAGGATTCAGAAGATTCATATAAATACACAGAACCAATTGACATGCCAGAAGGAAATACTTTGTTTTCGGCAGTGCTGATCGACAAAAAGGGACGTGCAAGTGCTGTGACAAAAAGGAATTATACACTCACATATTCTTATGAATAAGGAAGTGTAAGAAGAAAATAAATTGTTTGTAAAATAACAAAAAAAGAATTGCGTTAAATTGTTAACAGTGATATAATGTAATTGTTTAAAAATTAACAACACATATTCAAAGGAGATGCATGACAATGGCAAGATTTACATTACCAAGAGACATTTACCACGGAAAAGGGTGTCTGGAAGAACTGAAAAATCTGAAAGGGAAAAAGGCAATTCTCGTAGTCGGAGGAGGTTCCATGAAGCGTCAGGGATTTCTTGACAAAGCAGTGAACTATTTGAAAGAAGCCGGCATGGAAGTTCAGTTATTCGAGGGTGTTGAGCCAGATCCATCCGTAGAGACTGTTATGAAAGGTGCAGAAGCAATGCGCGCATTTGGTCCAGACTGGATCGTGGCAATGGGAGGAGGTTCTCCAATTGATGCAGCAAAGGCAATGTGGGCATTTTATGAATATCCGGATACATCCTTTGAAGACTTGTGTACACCGTTTAATTTCCCGGAACTTCGTCAAAAGGCAAAGTTTGCTGCAATTCCATCCACATCGGGAACAGCTACAGAAGTTACGGCTTTCTCTGTTATTACAAATTACCAGACAGGTGTAAAATATCCGCTTGCAGATTTTAACATTACACCGGATGTAGCTATCGTTGATCCTGATCTTGTAGCGGCACTTCCTGTAAAACAGGTGGCTTATACGGGTATGGACGCTTTGACACATGCAATTGAAGCGTATGTATCTACCCTGAACGGACCGTTCACAGATCCACTTGCTTTGCAGGCGATAGAGATGGTACTGGATTATCTGCCGGCATCCTATAACTGCAACATGGAAGCAAGAGAGCAGATGCATTATGCACAGTGTCTGGCTGGAATGGCGTTTTCCAATAGTTTAAGAGGTGCAGTTGATAATACTCCTGAAGGAAGAGAAGGAATGGCTTTAGGTCAGTACATAGCTGGTATGGGATTTTCTAATGTAGGTCTTGGTATTGTTCATTCTATGGCCCATAAAACAGGTGCAGCATTTTCAACCGGACATATTCCACATGGATGTGCGAATGCCATCTACCTGCCATATGTCATTAAGTACAATGCAAAAGATCCGGTTGCTGCAAAACGTTACGCAGAGATCGCCCGCCGCATGGGACTGGATGGAACATCTGAAAAAGCACTTATTAACAGCCTCTGTGAAAAGATTGATGAATTTAATGTTAAATTGAATATTCCAAAGACATTGAAAGAATTTGGAATTGATGAAAATGAATTTAAAGAAAAGGTGGCCAAAATTGCGGAACTGGCAGTCGGTGATGCATGTACAGGCTCCAATCCACGTTCTATCGATCCGGCTACAATGGAAAAACTGCTCACATGTACATATTACGGTGTAGAAGTTGATTTCTAAAAGCCGATAAAACATGAGGCAGGCGCTTGAGAAGGCACCTGCCTCATGTTTTGCAGTACTGAAAAAGCAGATGGATATGTATGACTCTTCAATAGGTACTGATTATCTTTTTGTAAATTTAGGGAAAATATTGATATTTGTTCACAATTGCATTATTATAAAGTAAGTATGAATATTTAGGAGGAAGCGAGATGTACAAGATAGTAAAGGCTGAAAAACTGGCTGACAAGATTTATCTTATGGACGTGGAAGCGCCTCGTGTTGCAAGACACTGTGAGCCGGGGCAGTTTGTAATTGTAAAAATAGATGAGAAAGGGGAAAGGATTCCTCTTACCATCTGCGATTATAACAGAGAAGCAGGCACGATCACAATTGTATTCCAGTCAGTAGGAGCTTCAACAGAAAAGATGACAAATCTGAAAGCAGGCGATGCATTCCGTGATTTTACCGGACCGCTTGGATGTCCTTCAGAGTTTGTCCACGAAGATCTGGATTCGCTGAAAAATAAAAAGATGCTGTTTGTTGCAGGCGGTGTCGGAGCAGCTCCGGTATATCCCCAGGTAAAATGGCTCAAAGAGCACGGAATAGACGCTGATGTTATTGTAGGGGCAAAGACAAAGGATATGCTGCTCCTTGAAGAGGAGATGAAAGCAGTTTCCGGAAATTATTATCCCTGCACGGATGACGGATCCTATGGACATGCCGGTATGGTAACAACCATGGTAGAAGAACTGGTAAATGAGGGAAAGAAATATGACGTCTGCGTAGCTATCGGGCCTATGATCATGATGAAATTCGTCTGTCTGCTGACAAAGAAACTGGAGATCCCAACGATTGTCAGCATGAATCCGATCATGGTAGACGGTACCGGAATGTGCGGAGCCTGCCGCCTTCATGTTGGAGATGAAATTAAATTTGCCTGTGTAGACGGACCGGAGTTTGACGGACATCTGGTAAACTTCGATGAAGCGATGAAGAGACAACAGATGTATAAGACACAGGAAGGAAGAGCATTACTTAAATTACAGGAAGGCGATACCCACCATGGTGGATGTGGCCACTGCGGAGGTGATAACTAATGGCTGATATGTTAAAAAGAGTTCCTGTCAGAGAACAGGACGCAAAAGTAAGAGCGACAAATTTTGAAGAAGTATGTTATGGCTATAATAAAGAGGAAGCTATGGAGGAAGCAGCACGCTGCCTGAACTGCAAGAATGCAAAATGTATCCAGGGATGTCCGGTTTCCATTAATATTCCGGGATTTATTTCAAAAGTAAAAGAAGGAGACATTGAAGGCGCGTATGAAGTGATCGGAGAGTCTTCCGCCCTCCCGGCTATCTGCGGTCGTGTATGTCCGCAGGAGTCACAGTGTGAGTGCAAATGTATTCGGGGAATTAAAGGGGAGCCGGTTTCTATCGGTAAACTGGAAAGATTTGTTGCAGATTATGCTCTGGAAAACGATATTAAACCGAAAAAGGCAGAAAAGATGAACGGGCACAAAGTTGCAGTCATTGGTTCCGGCCCATCCGGACTTACCTGTGCAGGGGACCTGGCAAAGCTTGGCTACGATGTAACGGTATTTGAGGCTCTTCATGAGCTTGGCGGCGTTTTGGTATATGGTATTCCCGAATTTCGTCTCCCGAAGGAAAAAGTTGTAAAAAAGGAGATTGAAAAGGTAAAAGAGCTGGGTGTGAAATTTGAGACAAACGTTGTGATCGGAAAGTCAACAACGATCGATCAGCTGATGGAAGAAGAAAATTTCGAGGCTGTCTTTATCGGGTCAGGAGCAGGTCTTCCTATGTTTATGGGCATTCCGGGAGAAACAGCAAACGGCGTATTTTCAGCCAATGAATATCTGACAAGAAGCAACTTAATGAAGGCATTTGATGATTCTTACGATACACCGATTGCAGCAGGAAAGAAAGTAGCAGTCATCGGAGGCGGAAACGTTGCTATGGATGCTGCAAGAACAGCACTTCGTCTCGGCGCGGAAGTACATATCGTATACCGCCGAAGCGAAGCAGAGCTTCCGGCTCGAGTGGAAGAAGTTCATCATGCAAAAGAAGAAGGAGTTATTTTTGATCTTCTGACAAATCCGAAGGAAATTCTTGTGGAAGAAAACGGATG
>ERZ826396.2596-NODE-2596-length-14318-cov-3.228003_pt1 | contig 14318 bp, 11 predicted proteins | sample MGYA00519926_ERZ826396 | MGnify/ENA primary metagenome ERZ826396 (study PRJEB31778, sample SAMEA3449230) | human gut metagenome | biome: human gut; feature: human-associated habitat; material: faeces | place: United Kingdom | collected 2010/2012 ... | reverse complement strand
CCGGGATTTCTTCAAAGGGAACGAGCCTGCCGCCTTTGCCTTCGACTTGAAGGAGTACATGAAGAAGGGGCACAGCTTCAAGGATTGGCTTTGTCCCGATTCGATGGAATTCCAAAAAGACCATTTCCGCTTAAACGACCGCTGGGGTCGAGTTTTGTATTTACAGGATTACGCCAGTTACATCAAGGATTCCATGATTGCCGAGCTCTGCGACATGGACCGCAGCCTGATGCTTTCCATTGATATTTTAACGGTTCCCACCGACGAAGCTGTCCGGGAAATCCAGAACAAGCTACTCGGTGTAGAAACCAATGCGGCCAACTGGCAGCGGAAGCAGAATGCCGCCAATAACTTCTCGGCTGTCCTGCCCTACGACATGGAGCAGCAGCGGAAGGAAACCAAAGAAATGCTGGACGATTTGACAAACAGGGATCAAAGGATGATGTTCGGGCTGGTGACCATGGTCCATCTGGCCGATACCAAGGAACAGCTGGACAGCGATACCGAAACCATCCTCACCATTTCCCGCAAGCATCTGTGCCAGATGAGCGTCCTGCGCTGGCAGCAGAAGGATGGGCTGGATACCGTCCTCCCTTACGGCCTGCGGAAAATTCAGGCGATGAGAACTCTCACCACCGAATCCACCGCTGTGCTGATTCCTTTCCGGGCACAGGAAATCCTCCAGAACGGCGGCATCTACTATGGGCAGAACGCTGTTTCCAAAAACATGATTGTGGCAGACCGCCGCAAGCTGCTCAATGGCAACAGCTTTCGCTTGGGTGTTTCCGGTTCCGGTAAATCCTTTAGTGCTAAAGAAGAAATCGTCAGCATTGCGCTTTCCACCAATGACGATATTCTCATTCTGGACCCAGAATCTGAATTTGGCTTTTTGGTGGAAGCCCTCGACGGCGAGGTCATCCGGGTATCCGCTTCCTCGGATACCCATCTAAACGCCATGGACATGGACAAAGCCTATGGGGATGAGCGCAACCCGCTGATTGAGAAATCCGAATTCATCCTCTCCCTGTTCGAGCAGCTGGTAGGCGCGGGCAATGTGAGCGCCAAGGAGAAATCCATCCTCGACCGCTGCACCTATGATGTATACCGGGAATATGTCGCCAATAACTACGAGGGCGAAGCGCCTACCCTGAAGGATCTGTACCACTCCCTCTTAAAACAGCCGGAGCCGGAAGCCAGAGGGCTGGCGCTTTCCTCTGAACTCTTCATCACCGGCAGCCTCAACACCTTTGCCCAGCGTACCAACGTGGACACCAAGGCGAGAATCATCGCCTATGACATCCGGGAATTGGGCGAGCAGCTGATGCCCATCGGGATGCTGGTGACCTTGGACGCCATCTTCAACCGCGTCATTCAAAACTGGAAGAAAGGCAAGACCACATGGGTATTCGCGGACGAGTTCTACCTGCTGTTCCGCTATGAGTACAGCGCCGACTTCTTCTACCGTTTGTGGAAACGGATCAGGAAATACAATGGTCTTGTGACGGGGCTGACACAAAATGTGGAGGAGCTCCTCCGTTCCGACACCGCCCGCCTTATGCTGGCCAACAGCGAATTTTTAATCCTCTTGAACCAATCCGCCACTGACCGGGATGAACTGACAGGGCTTCTGCATATTTCCGAAAACCAGCTTGGCTACATCACCAATGTGGCGGCGGGCTGCGGCCTCATCCGCTGCGCCGGGAATATTGTGCCCTTTGAAAACAGCTTCCCCCGCAGCACCCGCCTGTATCAGCTGATGACCACCAAGCCGGACGAGGCCCTGAGAGGGGTGTAACCATAGATGAAACCATATTGCGGCAGGGGACCGCCTTCGGTTCCCTGTATTCTTTTTACCGGGAGGTATGCCATTGAAAGAAATTAAAACGAAACCGGAGGGCGGGAAACCCAAGCTGCTGGACAAAGCCGCCAAGGTTCCCAAAACAGCCATGAAGGACTTATGGCTGAAATCCAAGGAGAAATCCATCTCAGAACTCAAGGAAACGCCCTTTGCCAGCCAGCGTGGGGAATCTTCCAACGCCCCGGCCAACAGCGCCGGGGACCAGATGCTGTCCGGCATGGAAACTACCGCCAAGAAAGGTGCAAACCTGACCTATCGGGGCGGGAAAAAGCTGGCCCAGACCACCGCCCGGAAGATGAAAGAAAAAAGAGAGGTTTCCCGCACCCTGTCGGAAGCGAAAAATGCTGGCGGCAAAACAGCGGATGCTGCCAAGGATACCGTTTCCAAAATACGGACAAAGAATACCGTAGCCAAGTCTGTCAAGGGAAAGCCGCAGAAAGCAGTAAAAACCGCCAGCCGGTCTGTGAAGGGTGTGCAGCAGAGCGCCAAGGGAATCAAAACTGCCCAGCATTCAGCAAAGACGGCGCAGCAGGCAGCGAAAGCGACTCAGAAAGCAGCGCAGGCTACCGCAAAAGCGGCAAGGGCAGCGGCCCAAGCAGCCAAAACAGCAGCGAAAGCGGCAGTAACAGGGGCGAAGACAGCAGTGAAAGCCACCGCCACTGCTATCAAAGCAGCAGCGGCAGCGATAAAGGGGTTGGTTGCCGCTATTGCAGCTGGGGGCTGGGTGGCTGTGGTCATTATCCTGTTGATTTGTTTAATCGCTCTGGTTGTCGGTTCCTGCTTCGGCCTGTTTTTTGGTTCGGATTCCACCGGAACCGGCACAAGCGTAACACAGGCGGTGTCTGCCCTCAATGGGGAATATCTGTCTCACATTCAGGAGATAGAGGACGCCAATCCCCATGACCGGCAGGAGATCACCTCCAACGACGGAGTGCTCTCCATCAACTGGGAGGATGTTCTCGCTGTATTTTCCGCAAAGGTTACCGGCGCGGAGGATGGGGCGCAGGTGGCCTCGCTGGATGACGCCCAAGTGCAGCAGCTGCGGGATATTATGTGGGAGATGAATGCGGTGTCTTCCAGCACCCGTACCGAAAGCCATGAGGTGGAAGTCACCGAAGTGGATGAGGATGGCAATGAAACCACCCATACCGAAACGGTGACAGAAACCATTCTGGAGATTACCATCACCCACAAAACCCCGGAGGAAATGGCCCGGCAGTACAATTTTAACCCAAGGCAGAACGAATATCTCGCCTTAATGTCGGAGCCGGAGAACCAGAATCTGTGGGCGGAGCTGCTGGGCGGTTACACAAGCGGTGGAGGGCAGATTGTAAATCCCAATACCGATTGGGTAGGTACCAGCATATTCCAATGGCCGCTGCCGTAGAGCTATACAATAACCTCGTGGTTCGGTTACCGGGAGGACCCCTTTACTGGAGAAATTGCCTATCACAGCGGAACCGATATTGGAGCGCCGGGTAGTACACCGATTCTGGCAGCGGCAGATGGCACAGTCACCATTGCCAATGCCATCGACTCCTGGGGCGGCGGGTATGGGTACCACATCAAGGTGAAGCACAACGATACTTATGACACTCTGTATGCCCATTGTTCCTCCATCTGCGTGACCGTTGGGCAGGAAGTGAAGCAGGGCGAGGTCATTGGCTATGTCGGCACCACCGGTAATTCCACCGGAAATCACCTGCACTTCGAGGTCTGGCAGAATGGGGAGCGCACCGACGCCCTCGGCTTCTTCAAGGCGAAGGAATAACGAAAACAGCGGTCTAATATACAGACCTTTACTTTCTTGACGAAATAGGTTTAATGTGTTAATCTCATAGTAGGTTTAATTCAATAGACCAAATAGGAGGAATAACTGTGTCCACGCCAAAAGTATTTGAGAGCGAATATCGCTTTTGCCTAATTCTTTGGGAACATGAACCGATCAATAGCACAGAACTGGTTAAGCTCTGCAAGGAACAATTAGGCTGGAGTAAAGCCACAACATATACGGTTATTCGCCGCCTTACAGAGCGTAGTGTTTTAAAAAATGAGAACTCTGTGGTTTTCTCTCTAATCACAAAAGAAGAAATACAAATCGCAGAAATTGATGAATTGATGAAAAAGCGATTCAGCGGCTCCCGCTCTGCTTTTCTTACGGCATTTACAAAACAGCAGAAACTAACGGAAGAACAACTTTCAGAGTTTTTGCGGATTATAAAGGAATAACAGAAACAGGGATGGTCAGTTTTTGTGTTTTGTAAGGTCAAGTACAATAACCAATTGAATTGTGTCATTTTTCCTTATTCTATAGCTGCTTTCTAGAAAATACCAAAACCAATTTGCTCCAGATATACTCCATAAACCTATGATAGAATAAAAAATTATAGTGACAAAGGAGTGAATCATTTTATGACAACACAAATATTGAATATTGTATTTTCCATTATCCTGTTACCGGTTAACTTTTGCTGTGCCTTTTGGCTTTTCAGAGAGGCCCTGAATTTAACGGGCATGACCTTCAAAGAATTTTTGGGGGTTACGTCAGATGTGAATTTACCAAGTGCTTCGGCGCATCGTGGAATGCAAAAAAGGCAAAAGTTTTTAGTTGCCTTTTTTCGAGAAAAAAGCTCTGATCCGAAAAAATCCATTCGGCTTTTGTGGACGTTCGGGATATGTACGCTTCCAGGCGCAGCCGCGCTGACGCTCGCCGTATACTGCGCAAGAGACCCTGATCATCTGAAATACGCTTTTATCGGAAATCTGCTTCTTGTTCTTATCAACATCATTATTGTTATCAGCGGAAAAATTTACAGAAAGAAACATCCGCTTGATGAGGTAATGGCTGAAAAACTGGAAACCAAACATTCCAAAGAAAAAGAAGAAGGGAAAAAGAATCGTAGAAAGAACATCATCGTTTATTCCCTTGTCGGCGTTTTTTTCTTCGGCATTTTGCTTTTCTTTATGCTGCTGATTGCCGGAGTGGATTTCACGTATATCGGGACACACGGCTTTTCAGGCAAGCCCACCTATTCTAACAGCATAAGCCGTGAAGATGTGGACGCTGTACTAAAAGAAAAGGGCTATGAGACATATGAGATTCCGGTAACCTATTGGGAACTTGACGAAAATAAGCTGATGTATGTATGCGCCGGCGTTAAAGGCGAGGACAAATTTGAATTCTACGAATATAGCGATGGCGAAACTACGGATCTCGTATATAATCAAATTTCATACAATATTTCCCCGGATATGGAGCCATCAGAACGAAAAAACCATGAAACGGAACTCCCTGACGGCAATAAGATGTTCACGGCGGTTGTGGACGGCGTATATCATCTTGTGATGTATCAAGAGGACACGGTGATTTACGCCTATTCGCCGGACTCCTTAGACGAAATCAACGATATTTTAATGCAGATCGGCTATCTGAAAAGCCGGTGATCCGAGGGGTGTGATGATGAAAAAGAAAAGACGGATCATCCCGATATTTGGAATTGCATTCCTCTTTTTTGCGATTTCTTTTCTTGCCATAGAGCTTTCAGGCTATGTCCGTCAGCTCGGACAGAAAGACTGGTATGTGGCTACTGCAACTGTGATCAGCGTAGATGAGCGAACCGAAACCAGCGGCGGACGGCACGGCCATCGCAGTCACCGAACAGTTTATGATATCCTGTATCAATATCAAGCAAACGGCAATGTTTATACAGGCGAGATTTTGAAAAATAACGTCCCCAAGAAGCTTGGTGCAACTTTAGAGATCAAGTATGACCCCGATGCACCGGAGAATTCCACCACGGCTCTGGAGCCGGCTCCCGGCAAAATAGTAATGGGCGTTATAATATTTATCGTTTTTGGGTTTCTCGGCTGCCGCATGATATGGGGGCCTTTGATGAAAAAGAAGAAAGGCAAGACGAAAGCCGTCGCTCGGCAAAGCAAAAACTTAAAAGAAAGAAACCATGGAACGGTCTCAAGCTCAGCGGAAGTTGCAGAGCTTCGGCAGCATCAAGACCGCATATTTCAGGAAGTTTGCGAAATGGTGCGAAAGCTGAAACAAAAACACCCATCTGTAGGATATGTCGTGCGTTTAGAATGTTCTGATAAGCTTGAATTAGACAGTGAACTGCCAAGCCGCTATTCCGCTTGGATATTTGTCTCTTTGAATCGGAACAGGACGATTTTGGAAAGCGGTGAAGATTCAGGAGAATGGCCGGGTGCCTGCGATGAGATCATTCGGGTAAAAAGCTTTTCCGGAAAAAACAAAAAGCTAATTGTATCGGATACTTATAACAGCTCGCTGGCAGCAGAATTAGAAGCAGTGACCGCTGAATACGAATCGACTTCTTGGGCCTATGTTGAGAACAAGGAAGCGTCCGATGAAATTTTGGAAAATGCCTGCCGTGTAGAGTGGATCGACTAAAGTGATTCCATAAAAGGAAATTCCATACATCATAAAAAGAACGATCTGAAAGAAACGAGGTGAAACAATGGACATTCATATTTTAATCATAGAGGACGATCATTCCATTTGTCAGACAGCGAAAGCCTTTTTGGAACGGGAAGGCTTTCTGGTGGACACCAGCGAGGATGGAGAACAGGGACTTAAACTGTTTTTTGACCATTCCTATCAGCTGATTATTTTAGACATTATGCTACCCTCTTTAAGCGGAATGGAAGTGCTTCAATCAATCAGACGGGAATCGGACGTTCCGGTTTTGATGATGACGGCGCTGGATGATGAAAAAAGCCAGTTGAACGCCTTTTCCTATCAGGCGGACGACTATATTACCAAACCGTTTTATATGAATGTCCTGGTAAAACACGTTGAGGCCATCCTGCGCCGCTTCGGTTTACTGAAACGCTCTATCCAGATCAGCGAGAATTTATATCTATACCCCGACAGCAAGCGGGCCGTTTATCAAACAACCGATTTAGAATTAACGGCAAAAGAATTTGATCTTATCATGCTGCTCGTTCAGGCAAACGGCGGGATTGTTACAAGAGAGCAGATGATTACCCGGCTTTGGGGCTACGATTTTGAGGGGAACGAACGGATCATTGATACGCACATTAAAAATCTGCGGAACAAGCTGCCCTTCTCTCTCATTCAAACCGTAAAAGGAATCGGTTACCGGCTGGAGGAAGGACTATGAAAAAATTTCGCATTGGGATTTTAGGAAAAACGTTGCTGTTCACCTGTCTGCTGGTTTTTGCTGTTGCCGCTATCATTGTTTTTGTTTTTTCTTCTCAGTTTTTACGCTATGCCGAAGAAAACAAATCCATAGAACGAGAAAATCAAAAGATGCAGCTTGTTTCTGATTTGACAGACCAAGAACCGGAAAACGCAGTAAGGATTCTCAAAAAATACCAGAAAAGTCATACGGATTTTTTGTTTGTGCTTTTGGATGATAATTCCCGATCTTTGCTGTGGAAGTCGGATGAACTGGCTGCGGCATCGGTGGAATGTCATACAGATGCCGTGCAAATCACCGTCCTTTTGCTATCGGAAACCAAAAGCCAAACCGAATTGCAGCTGGCCGCAAAATCGCTTCAGGAACAGCTTTCCGGCTCCAAAGAAAGCAGTTCGGTGGTTCTTCAGGAATTCGGTTCTAAAAATCCAGACATTACAATTTTGCAGCAAATAGGTTCTGACGACCAGCTCAACTTTGATATTCAGCTCGGCGAGGATGGAAAGTATGTGTTGGAGTCGGCCTTTTCCGGCTGGTCGGATTCATCCACAAACACTTATGAACGGTCTGAAAAAGAGCTGCGCTTATCAGACGGGAATTACCGGCTGCTGCTCCAGCAGAAAATCGATCATCAGGAAACATTACAGATATTGTCAGGAATTCTATTGAAAGTTGTGGGGATTTCCATTCTCCCTGCCTTGCTTGGTTCTTTCCTATTTGCAAAATGGATGACCAGACCTGTCAAACGCCTTGCAAAAGAAACCCGGAAAATGGCCGCCAGAGAAAAGATTGTATATGACAAGGTCAGCCATGATGAAATCGGGGATTTAACGAAAGACGTTCGTTCCCTTTACGAACAACTCAATCAGAGCATCCAGAATTTAGAGACGGAAATGGAACTGGTGAAGCGAATGGAAAGCAGCCAGCGCAATCTTTTTGCCGCGGCTTCGCACGAACTGAAAACCCCCGTCGCCGCTATCAGCGCCCTGCTGGAGGGGATGCTGGAGGAAGTCGGTGATTACAAAAACCATCCCAAATATCTGCGGGAGTGCCTGCGTGTTACCGATACCATGGGAAAGCTGATCGGAGAATTGTTGGAAATCGTAAGACTGGAAGAAGATATGGTTTCAATTCAGATAGAACCCATCGAACTGCCTGCGTTGCTATCGGATAAAATCCCTCTCTATCAGGCGATTGCGGAAGGGAAAAAACAACAGCTTGATGTTTGTCTTCCAAAAGGTCAGATCTGTACCGCCGACCGAAACCGGTTGAGCCGGGCGCTGGATAATATCATTCTCAATGCGCTGCAAAATACAAAAGAAGGAAAACAGATTCAGATTTGGACAGAAGAAAAAGAAGGGATGCTCTTCTTCAACGTCTGGAACGAAGGTGCATATATTCCACCGGAGCAAATCCCGGATTTATTTGAGCCGTTCTTCCGGCTGGATAAATCCCGTAGCAGAAAAGAAGGACACAGCGGATTAGGGCTTGCTATTACAAAGCGATTGCTGGAAAGCATGGATCTCTCCTATTCTCTTAAAAATACAGACGGAGGGCTTCTGTTTCAGATAAAACTTCACACTTAACAGGAAAAAGGTATGGCTTTGGCCATACCTTTTTCTCTCCATATACGCTCCAGATACGAGTGTTAGACTAAAGTAAAAGGAGCGTGTCATTATGAAAAAAATAGTATCTATTTTAATCGTTTTTATTTTGGTGATCTGCACTGCCGGATGTCAGAACAATCCATCTTCCGTTACTTCGGATACTCCCAACAATTCAGAAAGCAGCAAACCAAATTCTGTGGAACAATCAAACCATCCCGGTACGATGCGCTCGCTTTCCAGCGGAAACAAACAGGGGTATTATCTGGTGGAATCATCGGGAAACGGATACTCCAATTTAATGTATATCGACTACAAAATCAGACGCAAGATTTATTTATGCTCCAGGCCAAACTGCGGCCACAACGATCGTTCCTGTACCTCATATCTGGAAAATGATACAGGAACACCAAGCAGTTATTCCGTTTATTGCACGGATACGGATTTGTATCTTTTTTATACAGGGGTTTCCTCTTTCTTTACCGATGCAGCACCCCCTGCAATTTATCGGCTTGATCTGAACGGAGAAAACCGCAAAACAGTCTATACTGCGGAATCCGGTGCGCAGATCGATGGGTATGTAGCGCCTTACACGGACGGCGCCTGTCTTTATTTTCAGACAAAGAAAACCACCCTGTCTTCTCCCAACGAAAACGGGGTAATGGAAATGGGTAAGACAGCAAATTGCTTCACACGGCTTTATTTGGACAGCGGACAGGCCGATGATTTGATGGAGCTGCAAAACCGAAGCGTAGTGGCTGCTTACCAGGATGGATTTCTTTTTTCTGAAACCGACGGTGTTCCGGAAAATATAACAGATGCGGAAAAGATAGACGAGTATCTGCGCAATCAAAAGACGCGCATTTATTTCTATCAGCCGGCATCTCAAAAGGAGACTTTACTTTACACAACAAAACCCGGTGTTGATTTGTGGAACAGCGTCCAGCACGATGACCGGTTATTTTTCATTCATGGAGATACTATCCAGTCGCTCAACCTCAAAAATCAAACGGTGGAAACCGTGGCGGGTGGTCTTTCCGATTCTCTCGCTATCAAAAACTGCTATGACGGGAAGTTATATTTTGAACAGCGGGATGAGGAAAGTAGGGCTACGGCCTATCAGCTGGATTTAGAAAGTAAGAAAGTAACCCCCGTTGGTTTGAGGAGCAACGAGCCGGGAGGCGAACCTATTTTTATCCTTGCCGAAGCAGGGGACGATTACCTTGTCAATCATCGCTGCGACCGTACACGCAATCCCAAGGATTCCATTATGATCGATGAAAACGGCGTAGAACACAGCTACCCGGATTATATCGTCAATAAGAGGTATTACGCTTTGGTGCCGAAGTCCGATTACCAAAACAGTAAGGCGGAATACCGGGAAATCACGGAGGGATAGCGTATGCTGGAAGTTCAAAATCTTTCCAAAAGCTATAAAGGGAAACAGGCGCTTTTTTCTGTCAGCTTTACTTTAGAAAACGGCGTGTATGGGCTGCTTGGCCCAAACGGTGCAGGAAAATCCACGCTGATAAATCTGCTGACCGATAATTTAACACCGGATTCCGGAAGCGTTTTGTGGGAAGGACAGCCCATTTCCAAGCTGGGACGGCGCTATCGGGACATACTTGGATTTATGCCGCAGCAACAGGGCATCTATGATGAATTTACGGGGCGGCGTTTTTTAACCTACATTGCAGCCTTAAAAGAGATGCCAAAGAAAACCGCCATGCAGGAAATAGAGAGAACATCCCGTTTAGTAAATCTGCAAGACGAATTGGATAAACGATTGGGCGCTTATTCCGGCGGCATGAAGCAAAGAATTCTGATTGCACAAGCGATTATGGGAACGCCGAAGCTTCTGATTTTTGATGAACCCACTGCCGGACTTGACCCGTATGAACGGGTGCGTACCCGCAATCTGTTCGAGACTTTGGGGAAAGAAAGCATTGTATTGGTTGCTACTCATGTGGTTTCCGACGTAGAATCAGCTGCGGATAAAATCCTGCTACTGCAAAAAGGAAATCTGGCGGCCTTCGATACACCGAACAATCTCATTGAACAAGTTGCTCCGGGCGGTAAGCTGGAGGACGTTTATCTACACTTTTTTGAAAACGAGGAGGGGGATTATGTTCCATCTTCTTCCTTGTGAATGGTCGAAGGTCTGGAAAAAGCCGGTTTTCCTCACCTGCATTTTTGCCATGCTCGCTGTTAATATCCTTCTTTTGTGGTATACCGGCAGCAACCAGTCCATTTCCCATTCCGCCTATCAAACTGTTACAAAAGAGCTTTCATCGCTTAACGGACAGGAAAGAACAGAATGGATCAAAACGCAGCAGGAACGGGCATCTGCCTTGTACGCTTTGGAGCAAATCGAACTGCTTCAGGCCGGAGCAGGGAGTATGAGCAGTTACCAGACTGATTTGCTGATGCAGGAAAATCCAAATCTGGAGCAATATCGTGCGGAATATCAAAATGGTGCAGCTCCGAAATATACCGGCTCTTTTGAAGCGGAAAAAGCATTTTGGGATGAAATCGCGCAGGACTCTGTTACCCAGGAAGAATACGCGAACTTTCTAACCGACGGGCAAAAAGACGCCGATTCTTTATCCGGCATCTCTATATTTGCGGACGGGGAAAAAGAGAGCTATGAGCAGAAATCCATCCGGCAGACAGCAGACCAGTATCAAAAGCTATCTCGCCTATCTGTCCTGCCGGGACAATCCAAAGGGATTCTAACCGCCACAAACGCTGTATCAACCGATTGCATTCTTTTATTGCTACTCCTATTGTTCGTTGTGCTTTTGGTGGTGAATGAAAAACAAAAGGGACTTTTCCCATTGATTCGTTCTACCTCAAAAGGGAGAGCGGAAACCATGGCTGCAAAGTCGATTGTTTTTTTATGCACATCCGGCCTGCTCACCCTTTTATTCTGGGGCAGCAATTTGGTTTATTGCGCGCTCACAATGGGGCTGGATCGTTTTTTCCGGCCGGTGCAATCCATCGCCTTTTTTATTGGATGCCCATATTCCGTTTCGGTCGCAGGCTATTTGTTTTTCTTTTTCCTGACGAAATGGTTTTCCTATTTGATTTTCGGCGGAAGCGTTTTGCTCATTTCCGTGGTCTTTGATAAGGTCAGCACGGTAGGCTTTGTAACAGCGGTTGTTTTTGGGATAGAAACCATTTTCTATTTTGGAATAGCTCCGCTGTCCCCATACCGTTTGCTGCGCATTCTGAATGTTTTTAATCTCATGCAGACGGGGTACTTTTATTCCACCTATTCTACGATCAATGTATTTGGCAATCCGGTGTCGGCAGTCTTCCTTACATGGACGGTGCTGGTGTTTGCGGGAATCTTATTATTCCTTTTCGCCATCTTGATTTACTCATGGAAAAAGAAAACTTCATCTGGACCATCCCTACTACAGCAGATCCGAAAGAGATTTCCAAAACTGCGGTTTCGCCCATCTGCTTCGCTCTGGAAGCAGGAAGCCTATAAGCTGCTGGTTGTCAACAAAGGAATTTTGCTTGCGCTCGTGTTTGTGTGTTTGATTTTTCCGAAGATTACCCAGCACAGTGCTTATCTTCCGCCAGACGAATTGTATTATAAGAGCTATATGGAAAACCTGTCCGGGAAACTGACGGAGGAAAAAGAGAGCTACCTGCAAGCGGAACAGCAAAAGTTCGCAGAAGCACAAGGAGAAATTTTACGGATTGAACAGCTATATCAAGATAAAAAAATCACGGAAATCCAGCGCATCCAGTTGGAGCAGCCATACCAGACTATCTTAAATACACAGAACGCTTTTTTCCGTGTGATGCAATATTATGATCATATGAAGCTACAAAAAGAGGGAACTTTTCTCTATGACACAGGGTATCTCCATTTATTTCAAGGAAACCATGCGATTTATCTTGCACTGATAATCTTCTGTGCGTTGTGTTTTTCTAACCTGTTTTCCATGGAACTACAAAACGGTGCGATGAAACTGATTCGTACACTTCCCCAAGGTCGGTCAAACACAATTCGGTGCAAGGTGGTTTTAAGCCTGTTTCTTTGTATTGGAATGACCTGTGCCGCTTACGGGATGGAACTGTTTTCGATTCATGAAGTTTATGGATTAAACCAGTGGAGCGCACCTGTATCGAGCATTCCTTTGTTTTCGTCTTTGCCTAGCTGGATGTCGCTGTGGGAATATGTAACGATTACCCTAGCACTAAAACTGATTGCTATGGTCAGCAGCACCTTGATCGTTTTGTTGGTCTCATCCAAAAGTAAAAACGGTCTAATTGCCATGATGCTTTCATTATTTCTTTTGGCAGCTCCCGTTGCACTTTTCTGTATGGGAATGGACTATATGCAATATCTGAGTTTTTTCCCACTTACTATGTCAAATATGCTGTTAACGGTTAATGGAAGATTTACTTACGTTGCATATTTAGCTGTCGCAGCTATAAGTGCAGTTTTGTCAATGTTTGTGCTAAAGAAGAACTTCGGATTGACGAATTGAATAGATGATATTTTTAGAAAGCAGGTGGTAATGTGCAAAAAGTCAACTGGATAATCTGCCCTGTTTGCGGAAGCAAAACTCGTAATAGGATTAGAGAGGATACAATTTTAATTAACTATCCTCTCTACTGTCCGAAATGCAAGCAGGAAAACTTGATAGAAGCAAAAAATTTACAAATAGTTGTCATCAAAGAGCCAGACGCATAGACGCAGAGCCGATGATTTGTGAGATGTCTCACAGATCATCGGCTCTTTCATTTATAAAAATATTTATCAAAGTTGCTTTAACATATCTGCCTGTTGACATAATGCAATGTATTTTTGAATTTCATCTTCACTTTTATTCGAAAAAAAGTCGATCACATTCTTAGAAATATTATCCGATTGCAAGTTCTGAAATACTACTGCATCCAAGCTGATATTCAGTTCCCTTGCCAGCATCGCAACAGTCTCAAACCTTGGACTACTTTTGCACTTTTCGATTTCAATAATAGTGCGGACACACATATGCAATTTATCTGCTAATTCCTGCTGAGTCAGATTCCGCTTGATTCGTGCGGCGCGAAGATCAGCAGCAAACAAATCCAACGGATTCTTCATTATAACTCACCTCATCTATATTTTAATATGTGCTAAGGTTCATATAAATAAATATATAACTCATATTAAATGAGCTAATAATCATATTAAAAACAAAAGGACGGATAAATAAATGGAAACAGTAATGCTTTTGTGGGTTAGCTAAACACAGACACAAAAAAGAATTATCGTATAAATTATTAAAATATCAAATATATCTACAAGAAACGAGCTGTACTCATCGATGTGAGTTACAGCTCGTTTCTTATGTGTTACGGATAATTTGCAGGAAAAGATGTTATTGCATATTTTTCCCTCTATGCATTGCATTCGGATACATTTGCTCTTTTATTGAAGGATCACAAACAAGTTACCAGACCTATCTGTGTGCCTTTTTATATACACGACAATCTATTTTCGTAGGTTGCCGTGATCCTCCGATCAATCGTTTTGAACAAATCAAAACAATCGATCGGAGGAAATAGCCATGGCTTACAACAAAGCCAAAGCGGAGAGAGAATGGCTTCGCTGGAAAGAAGCAGAAGAAAAGAAACTCAGAGAACTCGGCGTGGATGAGGAAA
>ERZ826396.2594-NODE-2594-length-14327-cov-4.205788_pt1 | contig 14327 bp, 10 predicted proteins | sample MGYA00519926_ERZ826396 | MGnify/ENA primary metagenome ERZ826396 (study PRJEB31778, sample SAMEA3449230) | human gut metagenome | biome: human gut; feature: human-associated habitat; material: faeces | place: United Kingdom | collected 2010/2012 ... | reverse complement strand
TACTTACGAACCGTCCTTTGGTTCGTTATGTACCGTTACGTTTTTAGCCAAGCGCAAGCGTGTCCCAGCAAACAGCACACCCGCGGTAACAGGGGCAGAGAAACACGCCGGCAGGAAGGGCGCCGGAACCCGGAAGGATGAGTAACGATTATCCCAAACAAACATTTACAGGACAAATGCGGAAATGCCTTGATGCAAGTCGCTTTTAGACATTTTCTATAAATACTCGCAAAAATATATGAAACGATTTTTGCGACAAATTTTCTTTTCTTCTTTCTCTTCTCCTTTTTTTCCTATATAATGGTCTCAGAGGAAAGTCAGATCTCCCGCAGCGTGCGGGAAACAACGGGCGCACGCTTCACGGGCCGCCTTTCTGTTAAGAGGCAGATCGCGCTTCGGAAGCCGCCCTTATATCAAAAGAAAGCCGTTCCTCGCACAGCCAACGAAGGAAACGGCGGAATGGAGGAGTTATGCCAAAGAGAACTGACATCCATAAGATACTGATTATCGGTTCCGGACCGATCATCATCGGCCAGGCCTGCGAATTTGATTATTCAGGTACGCAGGCCTGTAAAGCGTTGAAAAAATTGGGTTATGAAATTGTGCTGGTCAATTCCAACCCCGCCACCATCATGACCGATCCGGAGACCGCTGACGTCACCTACATTGAGCCTTTGAATGTGGAACGTCTGGAACAGATTATCGCCAAGGAGCGTCCCGACGCCCTTCTTCCGAACCTGGGCGGGCAGTCCGGGCTGAATCTGTGTTCCGAATTGAACAAAGCCGGCGTTTTGGACAAATATCATGTTCAGGTGATCGGCGTTCAGGTAGACGCCATCGAACGCGGTGAAGACCGAATCGAATTCAAGCATGCCATGAACAAACTTGGCATCGAAATGGCGCGCAGCGAGGTGGCCTACAGCGTGGACGAGGCGGTGCAGATCGCAGATGAGCTGGGCTATCCTGTGGTGCTGCGTCCTGCCTATACCATGGGCGGTGCCGGCGGCGGGCTGGTTTATAATGTAGAAGAGCTGAAGACCGTATGTGCCAGAGGCCTGCAGGCCAGCCTGGTGGGACAGGTTCTGGTGGAAGAATCCATCCTGGGATGGGAAGAACTGGAACTGGAAGTTGTCAGAGATGCGGACAACAACATGATCACTGTCTGCTTCATTGAAAATATCGATCCCTTAGGCGTACATACCGGAGATTCCTTCTGTGCGGCTCCCATGCTCACCATCTCTGAAGAATGCCAGAAGCGTCTGCAGGAGCAGGCTTATCGGATCGTGGAAAGTGTACAGGTCATCGGCGGCACGAATGTGCAGTTCGCCCATGATCCCAAAACCGACCGGATTGTTGTCATCGAAATCAATCCCCGGACTTCCCGCTCTTCCGCCCTGGCCTCCAAAGCGACGGGCTTTCCCATCGCGCTCGTTTCCGCCATGCTGGCCTGCGGCCTTACCCTGAAAGACATCCCCTGCGGCAAATACGGCACCCTGGATAAATATGTGCCTGACGGGGATTATGTGGTTATCAAGTTTGCCCGCTGGGCCTTCGAGAAATTTAAGGGTGTGGAGGACAAACTCGGCACACAGATGCGTGCCGTGGGTGAAGTCATGAGCATCGGCAAAACCTATAAAGAGGCTTTTCAGAAGGCGATCCGCAGCCTGGAAACCGGCCGGTATGGACTTGGCAACTTGGAGAAGTTCCGTACCAAAACCAAAGAGCAGCTGCTCTCCATGCTGGCACACCCTTCCAGTGAACGGCATTTTCAGATGTACGAGGCGCTGAACAAGGGAGCCACCGTGGAAGAGATTCATTCCATCACCCAGGTAAAATGCTGGTTTATCGAGCAGATGAAGGAACTGGTGGAAGAAGAAAACGCCCTTCGCGCCAGCCGCGGCAGCCTTCCGGCTGACGAGCTGCTCATCTCAGCCAAAAAAGACGGCTTCTCCGATAAATATCTGAGCCAGATCCTGGACGTCACAGAGGACGCTGTAAGAGAACGCAGGATCGCCCTCGGTGTGGAAGAGGCGTGGGAAGGCGTACATGTCAGCGGGACGAAGGACAGCGCATACTACTATTCCACTTACAACGCGCCGGACAGCAATCATGTCAATTCCGACCAGCTCAAGGTAATGATCCTGGGAGGCGGCCCGAACCGCATCGGACAGGGCATCGAATTTGACTACTGCTGTGTTCACGCATCCCTTGCGTTGAAAAAACTCGGTTTCCAGACCATCATCGTCAACTGCAATCCGGAAACGGTATCCACGGATTATGACACATCCGATAAGCTTTACTTTGAACCGTTAACCTTGGAAGACGTGCTGAGCATTTATAAAAAAGAAAAGCCGGTGGGCGTGATCGCACAGTTCGGCGGCCAGACGCCTCTGAATCTGGCCAGTGAGCTGGAGAAAAACGGCGTCAAGATTCTGGGCACCTCTCCTTCCGTCATCGATCTGGCTGAAGATCGGGATCTGTTCCGCGCCATGATGGAAAAACTCGATATTCCTATGCCCGAATCCGGCATGGCCACCACTGTGGATGAGGCGCTGTCCATCGCGGAGAGCATCGGCTACCCCGTCATGGTTCGTCCGTCCTATGTGCTGGGGGGCCGGGGCATGGAAGTGGTCTATGATCCGGAAAGCATGGAAGGATATATGAAAGCGGCAGTCGGCGTCACGCCGGATCGTCCCATCCTGATCGACCGTTTCCTGAATCATGCCACGGAATGCGAAGCGGATGCGATCAGCGACGGCACGCATGCCTTCGTTCCCGCCGTAATGGAACACATTGAGCTCGCCGGCGTGCATTCCGGAGATTCCGCCTGCATTCTTCCGTCCGTTCATATATCCCCGGAAAATCTGGAGACCATCAAGGAATATACCCGGAAGATCGCAGAAGAAATGCATGTACAGGGATTAATGAACATGCAGTACGCGATCGAGGACGGCAAGGTATACGTCTTGGAAGCCAATCCGCGCGCATCCCGCACGGTTCCGCTGGTATCCAAGGTCTGCGATATTCGCATGGTTCCTCTGGCAATCGATGTCATCATGCAGGAATACACGGGCAATCCGTCCCCCATCCCGCAGCTTACAGAGCGTCAGATCCCTTATTATGGTGTGAAGGAAGCGGTATTCCCCTTCAATATGTTCCCTGAAGTCGATCCGATCCTCGGGCCGGAGATGCGTTCCACAGGCGAAGTTCTGGGCCTTTCCGAGTCCTTCGGAGAAGCCTTCTACAAGTCTCAGGAAGCCACACAGTCCCGCCAGCCTTTGTCAGGCACTGTGCTCATTTCCGTAAATAATAAGGATAAGGCAGAAGTTGCTGCCCTTGCCAAAGCGTTCCATGCAGCCGGCTTTTCCATCCTTTCCACGCAGAAAACGGCTGAACTGATTCGGGAAGCAGGCGTTCCTGCTGAAACGGTCAAGAAGCTCTCGGAGGGCAGACCCAATATTCTGGATCTGATCACCAACGGTAAGATCGATCTGATCGTAAACACTCCGGTAGGAAAAGACAGCGTCAATGATGACAGCTATCTGCGCAAGGCTGCAATCAAAGCCAAGGTTCCTTATGTGACCACGATGGCAGCTGCACATGCCACCGCTGAAGGCATACTGTATGTACAGAAACATGGACGCGGCACGGTTCATTCTCTGCAGTCCCTTCATTCCATGATAAAGTAATTTCCCGGAAATGGGCCTTTGTGCCTTCTTAATGAAACAAGAGCCGCGGACGGAAACAATTTTTTCCGTGCCGCGGCTTCTCTTTATCCCTCTATCCGTTTTCTGCCTTTATCCGTTTTCTGCCTTTATCCGTTTCTTGCCTTTTCTCCTTTTATCGTTTTCATTCTGCAAATTTCTTTTTCTACATCCTGCCTATTTCCAGTTTTTGCGCAGCCCTTTGGGATAATGATTCTTCATCATCCCTCCTGCCCACTTTCCCCAGCCTATGCTGTAATCATCCGCACAGATCAGATACCAGCCCTTTTCCCCTTCCATGCGAAGGCTCTCCCCGTTCAGATAGGAACGCAATTCCTCCCCGTCCGCATCCAGGCTGCAGGAGAGCATCGCATTCTCCTTCCGAAGTGCCAGCGCAAGCGCATGGGAAGGTTCAAAACGGTTCTTCTTCAGGCTCCCCAGGTGCAGGCCCGGCCGCAGCACCTTCAACCCCTTCAGGCTGGGCAGCTCCTCAGGCGCCAGATACAGCTGTTCCCCAAATCTCAACAAAATTCCATCCATGGGCAAATTCAGATACTGCTCCCGAAACGCGCAAAACTCCTGGCAGTCCTTTTCCTTTATCCCTTTCTCTCCATCCTGACGGCGTATCCCGGCCATTCCCGGTTCACATGCCCCCTCCTTATGTATGACGGCGATGAAATGTCCCTCTCCCCGAATCAGATGCGGCCACAGGCGCATCGTATATTCCACCCCATCCGTCCTTACAGCTGATCCTCCTTCACCCGCGTTCTCTTCCCAAACAGCCCATTCCTTCCGGCCGGGGCGAAATCCTTCCGGCAGATCACATCTTTCCACATGCAGATCCCCGTGCCGTCCAAGCAGCCTGGCAACGCTTCCCTCGTTCTCTGCAGGCGCAAAGGTACAGGTGGAATAGCACAGCCGTCCTCCCGGACGGAGCATGTGATAAGCACATTCCAGGATCAAATCCTGCCTTTCCGCACATCTGCGCACATTTTCCGGGCTCCATTCCTCGCACGCCGCTTCATTTTTGCGAAACATTCCCTCCCCGGAACAGGGCGCATCCACCAGTATCCTGTCAAAATACCCTGCAAACCGTCCTGCCAGCCGTTCCGGATCCTCATTGAGCACCAACGCATTCCGGATCCCCATCCTCTCTATATTCTCTGACAGGATCTTGGCCCTCGCCGGATGAATTTCATTACAGACCAGCATCCCTTTTCCTTGCATGTCCGCAGCAATCTGCGTGCTCTTGCCTCCGGGCGCAGCACACAGATCCAGAATCTTCTCCCCCGGCCTCGCTCCCAAAAAGGATACCGGGGCCATGGCGCTGGGTTCCTGGATATAATATACGCCCGCCTCATGATAAGGATGCTTCCCTGGCTGATCTGACGCCTCATAATAAAATGCGTCCGCAGCCCAGGAAACTGAGCCACGGCAAAAAGGCACTCTTGAGCAAACCTCTTTTGCATCTGCTTTCAAGGGATTCACTCTGAGCGCCTGATACCTTTCCTGCAAAAGGGCGGAAAGAAATGGTTCGTACTCTCCGCCCAGCATCTGTTTCATTCGTTCTTTAAACTTTTCCGGAAGCATATCTTTCCTCCCTGGTTTTCCATACGTTCTCTTCAGACTTCCATATGTACTTTACCAGATCCTGCTTCCTTTTTCCATCCCTTTGGAATGGTTTATTTTTTCAGTCTTGCCACATTCCAGCTGTGCTTTCCGAATACGGTTCTGAACTGTCCGTTTTCCACCACGGATGCACTGCTGTGCACAGGGGCTACGCAGTTCGGGTCAGCCTCGGTATTCACCGCCTTCATGTCGTCATTCGTCAGGACGATGTGCTCTGCCACCTTATAATCCGCAAACTGACGCAGATCGCAGCAAACTTCCATATCCTCTTCCAGATCCTTGTTTACCGCAAAGATGGTCAATTCTTCCTCTTCCTCGTTCCATACGCATACGCTGTCCAGGAAAGGAACATCCCCATAGGTCTTGCTCTCGTATCCGGGAGACTCCACCAGCGTATTCAGAACGGTTCCTCTTCCGTATACGCTTGCATGCATGTAAGGATAGAAAATCGTCTGTCTCCATGCGCCCGTATCGGAAGTCATGATCGGTGCGATCACGTTTACGAGCTGAGCGAGGCAGGCCACCTTCACTCTGTCCGCATGGCGAAGCATGGTGATGAGCATGCTGCCTACCAGCAGGGCATCTTCAAAGTTATAAATATCCTCCAGCTGATGAGGCGCCTGTACCCATTTCTCAAGCTTCGTATCCGCCTCGTTGCTGTGATACCACACGTTCCATTCGTCAAAGGACAGATTGATCTGCTTTTTGCTTCTCTTCTTCGCCTTTACGCAGTCTGCAATGGACAGAACAGAGGTGATGAATTCATCCATGCCTCTGGAATTGGCCAGGAATTCAGGTGTATTGTTATCGCGGTTGCCGTAATACTGATGCAGGGAAAGATAATCCACATGCTCATAGCATTCGCTCAGCACCGTCTCCTCCCAATATCCGAACGTATCGATGGTAAGGGAAGAACTTCCGCAGGCTACCGTCTCTATGGTCGGATCCATGAACTTCATCAGGCGGCTGGTCTCCGCTGCGATACGGCCATACTCCGCAGCCGTCTTATGTCCCATCTGCCAGGGGCCGTCCATCTCATTTCCCAGGCACCAGAGCTTAATATTATGAGGCGCTTCATAACCATGCTTTCTTCTCAGATCGCTGTAGTATGTGCCTTTCTCAAAGTTGCAGTACTCCAGCACATCCTTCGCCTCTTCCGGTCCTCTCGTTCCCAGATTCACAGCCATCATGACTTCAGAACCCGCTTTCTTCGACCAGTCCACGAACTCATTCAATCCAAACTGATTGGTCTCGATCACCTGCCATGCCAGATCTACCTTAGAAGGTCTCTGATCCTTCGGTCCCACACCGTCTTCCCAATGATATCCGGATACAAAATTGCCCCCGGGATAACGCACGATCGGCACCTGCAGTTCACGCACCAGATCCAGCACATCCTTTCTCATACCCTGCTCGTCTGCAAACGGGCTGTTCTCCTGATAAATCCCCTCGTATACAGCACGTCCCAGATGTTCGATAAAAGAACCGAAAATTCTTTTATCTACCTTGCCGGTAAGAAAATACTTGTCTACAATAATCTGTCCTTTTTTCATGGCTCTCCCTTCCGCCGTCGCAACATTTCCCCACGGCCGCTCTTTTTATTCTATCATAAGAGAGTGCGTCTCCTTCTTCCATCCCTTTTCTTCCGGAATATTTGACTTTTCTTCCGGTTCTGTGCTATCCTTTCTGCGAACCCCTATGGCCGCCGCAGCCTGCGGCTTTTCGAGACATCCAGCATGCCTCCTCAGCCTTTTGCTAACTTCCGTGAAAGGAGTTTTTTGATGATCACCGTCAATTTTTGTGAATACAGCCGTTTCAACCAGGACTATGACACCATTTTCCGCCCCCAAGGGAGCGGAGATTATCTGTTTCTCCTCTTCAAAACGCCCATGAAGGTTTATCTTGGAGGGGAGCTTCAGATCACCAAAGAAAACGCCTGTCTCCTCTATACTCCGGGGCAGCCGCAGCACTATCAGGCCGTACGCCGGTTCGGCAACAGCTATCTTCACTTTTCTTCCGGCGAAGATCCTTCTCACAGCTACGCGATCCCGGCCAATCAAATCTTCTATCCGGAAAATTATGTGGAAGTTGATGACTTCATCCGCCGGCTCCAGCAGGAATACCTTTCCAACTCGCCTCACCGGGAAGCTTATATCCATGCGCTCTGCACTCAAATGTTCATTTCCCTTTCAAGAAGCCTGTCTAGAACCGCCAATGTGCAGGATCAGGAAAATCTTTATCCACTCTTTCTCAGTCTCCGTCTACGCATGCTGACCGACTGCCAGGAAGATTGGAACCTGGAACGCCTATGTGGATATGCCAACCTGGAGAAGAGTCAGTTTTATCACTACTATCGCAAGTTCTTCTCCACATCCCCCAAGTACGATCTGCTTCAGGTGCGGCTTGAAAAAGCAAAAAACCTGCTGAGCAATGAAGCTCTGCAGGTCAATGAAGTCGCCCGCCTGTGCGGGTTTAGCAGCCTGGCACATTTCTCCAGGTATTTTAAAAAATGCTGCGGCTGTCCGCCCGGAGAATATGGCAGGCACCAGGGAAGAAAGACACCATAGCCATAACCTTTCAGCAGGCCTGAATGGCTTTGGTTTTCTTAAGACTTTTCTTCAGGCTTTGGCTTTCTTCAGGCTTTCCCTCCCATATACGCTTCAAGACGGTTATAAATCTCGGGATAGTCCCGCTTCAGATGAACTGGTTTCATATTTCTGTCCAGAAAGCAATGGCCCGTCTGCCCAAGCGCATGAAGCTTTCCATCCTCGCTTCCGTAGATCTCATACTTCAACGCCATCCGAATACCTCCAAAACCATCCGGAAGTACCCTGATACGAAAATGTTCCGCATACCGGAACGAAATCCTGTATTCGCAGGAAGCGCTCAGCACAGGAATCAGAATGCCCGCCCCTTCGATTTTATCATAAGGCAGGCCGATCTGCTCCAGCGCATCCGTGCGCGCTTCTTCCATCCAACGGATGTAGTTGGAATGATGCACGATCCCCATCCGATCCGTCTCATAGTAGTGGATCTTGCGTTCATAGTCTTTCAAGTTGAACATATTTTCCAATCTCTAACCTTTCCCTTTCCTTCTCCAAAATGAGCGGACGTCCTCCAGAACATCCGCCCATTTTCTTTCAAGAAGAATTTGTTCATACGCTGTGAACGGTCACGCAGAACACACCGCTGCTATATGGAACAGCGGATGCCGCGCCCTGCGAGGTATCCGCTGTCCGTGTGAGGAGCGCATCTGCGCATCCATCTTTTCTTAAATAGGGTCGCCTGCCTTGGCGGCACCATTATTTATGCAGGATAAGCGCCGTTCTTGGTATCGGCCTGCGTCATATCAACCTTTTCCTGCTGCGCCTGACGATATTTGAAGAAGTCCATTGCAACCTGAGGGAACAGCGCATAGCTGAGCACATCCTCATCCTGCTGCTTCCATTCCTTCATCTCAGACTCGATCTTCTCCAGCTCGTTCGGAATCAGATCTGCAGGACGGCAGGTAATCACTTCACCATTGCCGATAACCTTCTTCTGTACTTCCGGATCGAAAGGCTTAACCGTCTTTCCGTATTTACCGGAAAGCAGATCCTTTGTCTGGTCAGTCGCTACCTTATACCGCTCTCCCATCAGCACATTGAACACAGCCTGCGTGCCGACGATCTGGGAAGAAGGAGTAACCAACGGGGGTTCACCGAAATCCTTACGAACGCGGGGAATCTCCTGAAGCACTTCATCATATTTGTCGCTCGCATTCTGCTCTTTCAGCTGGCTCACCATGTTGGAAAGCATTCCGCCAGGTACCTGATACATCAGGGTCTTAATGTTCACGCCCAGTACCTTCGGATCCATCAGGCCGCTCTTCAGGCACTCTTCTCTGTAAGGACGGAAGTAGTCAGCGATCTCTGCCAGAAGGTTCTGATCATAGCCGCTGTCATAAGGCGTGCCGCGGAAGGTTTCAACCATAACTTCCGTAGCGGGCTGAGAAGTTCCCAGCGCAAACGGAGAAATTGCACAGTCAATGATATCCACGCCAGCTTCCACAGCCTTCAGATAGGTCATGCTGGCAACACCAGACGTATAGTGCGTATGCAGCTGGATCGGCAGTTTGGTCGCGGACTTCAGCGCACGGATCAGCTTATCCGCTTCATAAGGAACCAGAAGTCCGGCCATATCCTTGATACAGATAGAATCAGCGCCCAGGTTCTCAATCTCCTTGGCAATATTCATCCAATAGTCCAGCGTATAGGCATCGCCCAGCGTATAGGAAAGAGCGATCTGCGCATGGCCGCCTTCCTTGTTACAAGCCTTTACCGCACACTCCAGATTGCGCAGGTCGTTCAGGCAGTCAAAAATACGGATAATATCAATTCCGTTCGCGATGGACTTCTGTACAAAGTACTCCACCACATCATCCGCATAGTGACGATATCCCAGAATATTCTGGCCTCTGAAAAGCATCTGCAGCTTGGTGTTCTTGAAAGCAGCTCTTAACTTTCTGAGCCTGTCCCAGGGATCTTCATGCAGGAAGCGGAGAGATGCATCAAAAGTAGCTCCGCCCCAGCACTCTACCGCAGCATAGCCAACCTGATCCATCTTCTCAGCAATGGGAAGCATCATTTCAGTAGGCATTCTGGTCGCGATCAGAGACTGATGGGCATCGCGTAAAACAGTTTCCATAATTTTAATGGGTTTCGGGTCTGACATTTCCTTTTCCTCCTAAATTTCTGAATCGATAATATGGCATTCCGTTCCGCCCACCGGATCAGAATACTCCGAAGATAGCCATAAAGGTTCCCGCAACTACGGCAGTTCCGATAACGCCTGCCACGTTCGGTCCCATAGCATGCATCAGCAGGAAGTTGGTAGGATCTGCTTCTGAACCAACCTTCTGAGACACTCTTGCCGCCATCGGAACAGCGGATACACCAGCGGAACCGATCAAAGGATTCACCTTTCCGCCGGATATCCAGTTCATCAGCTTTCCGAACAAAACGCCCGCAGCGGTTCCAAAGGCAAACGCGATCAGACCCAGAGCAACGATTTTCAGCGTATCCGTATTCAGGAATGCTTCTGCGCTGGTGGTCGCACCTACAGATGTACCCAGCAGGATAACAACCGTATACATCAGAGCGTTGCTGGCCGTCTCAGTCAGCTGTCTCACAACACCGGACTCCTTAAACAGGTTGCCCAGCATCAACATGCCAACAAGGGGCGCCGTTGTAGGAAGGATCATGCTCACTACGATCGTAACGATGATAGGGAACAGGATCTTCTCCAGCTTGGAAACAGGACGCAGCTGTTCCATCTTGATCTTTCTTTCCTTCTCCGTGGTCAGCAGCTTCATGATCGGCGGCTGAATGATCGGCACAAGAGACATATAGGAATATGCCGCTACGGCGATCGGTCCCAGCAGAGCTGTCTGTCCCAGCTTTCCGCACAGGAAAATGGATGTAGGGCCGTCCGCTCCACCGATGATGGAAATAGCGGCAGCAGCCTTGTCATTGAATCCAAGCGCGATTGCACCGAAATAAGCAGCGAAAATACCAAACTGAGCCGCCGCTCCCAGGAGAAAACTCTTGGGGTTAGCGATCAGCGGGCCAAAGTCCGTCATAGCTCCTACTCCCAGGAATATCAGGGACGGCAGGATCGACCACTCATCCAGAACATAGAAGTAATAGAGCAGTCCTCCCGTTCCATTGGCCGCATCCTCAGGATGCAGCATGATATCCGGATAGATATTTACCAGAAGCATACCAAATGCAATCGGAACCAAAAGCAACGGTTCAAAGCCCTTGGCGATTGCCAGATAGAGAAATACACAAGCTACTGCAATCATCAGGTAGTTCCCCGGGGTCAGATTGAAGAACGCCGTTTGATGCACCAGATTGTCCAATGTTGTTACTATGTAATCCATTCCATTGACCTCCCATGTTATTCAGCCAAAACTCACAAACCTTCCTTCATGGGCTTTGGTAGTCATTCCGTCCTCTGAATTAGTTCAGAGTCGCAAGCAGGCCGCCAGCTTCAACCGCATCGCCGACAGACACATCAATGCTCGCCACGGTTCCGTCAGAAGGAGCAACAACAGGGATTTCCATCTTCATCGCTTCAATCGTAACAACGGAATCTCCAGCCTTCACAGCCTGTCCAACCTTGACATCAATGCTGAATACCTTACCGGCCGCACCAGCTTCTACACGAATGCTTCCAGCCGTTCCGGCAGGAGCTGCTGCAGGTGCGGGCGCAGGAGCTGCCTTCGGAGCCGCTGCAGGCGCAGGAGCTGCCTTCGGAGCTGCCGCAGGCGCAGCTTTCGGAGCTGCTACAGGCGCTCCCGTGGAATATCCTTCTTCTACTACTACATCATATACGTTGCCGTTTACGGTAATGGTATAATTCTTCATGGTAATTTTCCTCCTGTATCACCCATTTAAATTTTAATAATTAGATTTCCATCTGCTGTTTGCCACACGTCTGATGCTCCTTACGACAAAGCCGTCTGTTGTCGTCGCACCTTCGCTGGCAGCAATCGCCGCAGCTATTACAGCTACGAGTTCATAATCATCCGTCAAATCCGCTGCCGCCGTTTCAACAGGTGCCGCAGGCGCAGGGACGGGAGCAACTGCAACCTCATCTGAAGCAGCTTTGGACGCTTCCTCTTTCTTTCCGCCGTGGGATGCCTGAAGTTTGGGAATAATTCCAAAGCAGGCGATAATCAGGCAGATCAGAATCAGGATTACAAACACGGTTCCCATTCCGAGAACAGTATTGAGCGCCGCATTTTGCATCAGTTCTCCAAAGGAATACTGTACATTTGTAGTTATGCTGGATGGGCTCAGATTCTCATCCCAAATAAACTCCACCTCTGCGTCATGGGAGGAACCATCCACCAGGATAACAGCCCTGATCCCATCTTCGCCCAGTGACACTTCATGGCCGGTAACCGCTACCATTTCCCCCACATCCGCCAGGGCATCTGACCAACTGGTGAGCGCTGCATAAAACAACGTGTCCGTCTCATACTGGCTCTCCATCCCCTGGGCCACAATATTACGGATAGCATCAAAAGTCTGATCTACCGTAGCGATTACATCCTCTGATGTAAGGGTCTGTGTTCCGTATGTATAAGAACTGTCTGACGCCGTCTCATTCATATTTCCGCTGCAGGCCGTCATGCCGAAGATGCAGATGAGAGCCATACCTAATACTAATAACTTCTTTTTCATATTAATAGACATGCTCCTTTCAAAGTCTGCGGCCTTAAACTGTGCCGTGTTTTTTCGCAGGGCGGTCTTCTCTCTTTGTGAAGAGCATCTCAAACGCACCGATCACATACTTTCTCGTATCGGCAGGCTCAATAATCGCATCCACATATCCTCTTCTTGCCGCGCTCGTTGCGCTCGTCTGAAGGGCCGCATATTCCTTCGCACACGCTTCCACCGCATCAGCACCCTGACCATCACAGATGATCTTGGCCGCAAGGCGCGCATCCATCGTACCGATCTGAGCATCCGGCCAGCAATAGGTCATATCCGCACCGATCGCCTTGGAATTCATCGCCACATAAGCGCTTCCATAAGCTTTGCCGATTACCACATTCACCTTCGGCACCGTAGCATTGGCAAACGCATAAGTCAGGCGCGCAGCGGCCTTTGCAATCTTCTTCTCAGAACACTTGTCCGCAATATAACCGTTCACATTCGTCAGGGAAAGCACCGGAATATTGAAGGCATCACAGAACTGAATGAAGTCAGCAGCCTTCTCACATCCTGCAGGAGAGAGCGCTTCATCGAAGGTCTCCGTCTTCTCGCCTTCTTCATTATACACTTCGCTGCGGTTCGCAACAGCGCCAACCGTTACGCCGTTGAGCTTCAGGAAACCGGTCACCATTTCCTTCGCATAAGCCGCCTTCACTTCCAGGAAAGCATTGTTGTCCGCGATCAGGGACAGCGCGATGGAAGTATCTCCCACGCAATTAGCAAGGGAGGCATCGGTACGGTTCAGGTCGTCCGTGCATTCCACATAGGAGTTATCATCTTCATTATTGGAAGGAAGCATGCAAACCAGATTTCTGATCTGACCGAGAATCTGTGCCTCTTCTCCCACAAAATCTACCAGCCCCGCTTCTTCCGCCTGGAATGCAGCGCTGGAAGTATCACACTTGGAAATCTCATTGCCCAAAAGCGCATTGGGCGCATTTACGAACAGCTTCGCCTTCTTCTCTTCCATGAAGGTGAAATCAGTAAGGGCCGGAACCAGAGCCAGGCCGCCTCCGCATGTTCCGAATACAGCCGTAATCTGCGGGATTACCCCTGAAGCCTGCGTCTGTTTCATATAGATCTCACCGAATGCGTTCAGAGCGTCCGTCGCCTCCTGCAGCCTCAGGCCGGCAGAATCGATCAGGCCGATAACAGGCGCGCCCATCTTCAGCGCAAGATCATACAGATTGCAGATCTTCTTCGCGTGCATCTCGCCGATACTTCCTCCCAGTACAGAAGCATCCTGGCTGTAAACATACACAAGGTTGCCTTCAATCACTCCATAACCGGTGATGCACCCGTCGGATGGAGTCTCTGTCTGTTTCAGATTAAAATCAGTAGCTCTGGCTGTAACCATCGCACCGATTTCAACGAAACTGTTGTCGTCGAGCAAAGCGGCTATTCTTTGACTCGCTTGTGAAGTAATACTCATTTTTCAGCCCTCCATTTTATCTTCATAAAAAAATTAACATTCTCTACGGCTGCCAAGGGTTCCCTGCGGGCTGAAATCCGCACGACAGAATTGAAAAAGAGCCGCCTGATCACTCTTTTTCTTCCGTTCCTGCCCATAGCACCCGTATTTTAGTAGTATACCACGTTTTGCCTAAAACGACTAGACATAAAAGTAATTTTTTCGCCCCATTGATAATGGTTCAAATACCCAGTCCGAATGCGGCAGGCACAGCGCCCTCCGTCCCTTTCTGCCCGGCGCCATAGGTTTTTCCGGAGC
>ERZ826396.2592-NODE-2592-length-14331-cov-12.902914_pt1 | contig 14331 bp, 10 predicted proteins | sample MGYA00519926_ERZ826396 | MGnify/ENA primary metagenome ERZ826396 (study PRJEB31778, sample SAMEA3449230) | human gut metagenome | biome: human gut; feature: human-associated habitat; material: faeces | place: United Kingdom | collected 2010/2012 ... | reverse complement strand
CATGCGGACTCCAATCCGGACACCGGAGTGTCCAACTTTTTGTCCGCACCCCCTCCGCATGGGGGCAAGCGCTGCAAGAAAACTCTCAGCTTGTTGTCATGTTCATCACGGTGCCGCTTTTGGGAATTCCGATTCGCTGCGGAGGGTACGGCGATTCGCTGCGTGAGGCGTTCGGTCGCCATGCGGGTACCGGCGCGCGTTACTATGCGCTGGTGAGCGTTATGACCGCCCTTCTGGGTGTGCTGCTGAGCATCGCGGCTGTCCCCCTTTCCCACGAGGTATCTCGGACAAGCTGTCACTGTGAAAACAAGAAACTTGTAAGCACAGCTTTGAGCAGGGGATTTGTTACCTGTATGATTTGGGCTCCAACATCCGCGACAATTGCGCTGGTGGTTCAATTGACAGGCGTCGACTGGGTGGATCTCTTCCCCTCTGCTTTCGCATGTGCGCTTGTCGCCGGCGCTGTCGGTGCCTTCATGGCTTGCGCAGGGGAGAAAAGGAAGGCTTCTCCTTGCGCGATGGGAGCGAGCAAGTGTTGTTCGGATGAGCCTGCCTTGCCGAAAATCATCGAATTATGCGTGTTTTTCCTGGTCCTCATCGCCTCCATAGTTGGACTTTCCCAGATGATGGGGCTTTCCGTTATCGTTGCGGTTGCCGCGGCGTCGCTTTTCCTTCCTGTCGTGTGGATGACGTGCATCGGACGGTTGCCGGTGTATGAAAAGGAGTTCAGAGGGGATTACTTCAAAAGGAAGCTTCCTTCGGCAGGGAACCAGATAGCGCTCTTCGTTGGAGCAGGGTTTTTCGCGCAGGGCATGAGCTCTTCTCATGTGGGCGACGTTCTGATGGGGGCGCTTGCGCAGGTGGCAGGGCAAAGCGTGTTGCTGCTCACTGTGGCGGTGATCGGTCTTGTTTTGGCAACCTCGGCTGTTGGCATTCATCCTGTCGCGATCGTTGCCGTGGCGGGAGGGGCTATGAGCGCTTCCGGATGCGGCATCACGCCCACCTATGCGGCGCTTGTCTTGTCGATTAGCTGGGCGATGGGGAACGCGCTCTGTCCGGCTTCTGCGAATGTCGTCGCTGTCTCCAATTTGGTCGGGCGGTCGCCTATCGAGGTCAGTTTGCGATGGAACGGCTTGTATGTGCTGGTCGCTTCGGTTGTGTTGGTGCTCGTGCTCACCTTGCTGAGATCGGTCGGGTTGGCATAGCGTCCTTCGCTTTTCGGCAGGGAGAAGCTTTCGTTCAACGCGGCATAGGGGGTCTGGCATGGGGTTGCCACTTACTTTTCGGTGCCCTTGTGACTTTAAAGTGCGTTATTGAGGCCTTCTCCCGATGGCCATAGCATACGGTTATGCAAGGTTCGCGCGTCCCTCGCATTTTGAGGCGAGTGCGTGCGACGGTTGCGAAGGGGCAATGTCAATGCAGATGGGAGAGGGTTTCTTGACGTGCGGGATCTTTCGTGCGTCCAATCCGGAAAGGATGTCTTCGTGATCAGCAGATGCGGTTTGATGCAAAAGCGAGAGGATATGAGCGTCGAGGAGTTCCAGGACTATTGGCTGAACGTTCACGGTCCCATCGCCAGTGCCATGACGAACCTGCGCCAGTATGACCAGCATGTCGTGGTCGGTGCGGAGACTTCCCGTGCTCAGGGCCCAGTGCGCATCGACGGGTACTCGGAGTTGCAATTCGACAGCTACGGCGACATGCTCGAGGGTGTGGAATCGCTGCATGGCGAGGGGGCGAACGATGTTCCGCTGTTCGCCAACCCCCACTGCCCGATCCTCGTGCTGGCCAAGCGCAGCGTCATCAAGATCCCCGAGTACCTGCGCGGCAAGAAGCTCGTCCAGCGTGTGTCGTTCCTTGGTCGCGCCGAAGGAGTGAGCTCCGAGCGCTTCGCCAAGGAGTGGTGGAACATTCACGATCGCCTGGTGCAGACCGTTCCCGGCTGCGTGGGCTACAACCAGGACCTCGTCATCGACCGCATCGACGGCGGCGTGTCCGTATCGTACGACGAACTGCCGGTTGAGGGCATGGCTGAGCTGTGGTTTGAAACGCGGGAGGCGCTCGACGAGTTCTGCGCATCGCCCGAATTCGCCCGCGCGTCTGCGCACGCCGCGGAATTCGTCGGAACCATCGACACCTACCTGACCGAGACCTATCCCGTGGCCGTGCCTTCCGTCTAGAAAGCCGCGCCTGTCGCGCGCCAAACACGATGAACCTATTGAACGAGAAGAGGGAACGAAGCTATGAGAGCGTATGAGAAGTTGCTTGAGCCGATAACTATCGGCACCCACACTTGGCGTAACCGCATGGTCAAGGCGCCGTCGTCCGCGATGTCGTGGGATCCGGGCCAGTTCTGCAACGATCGCATCATCGGCCTGTACGACGCCATCTCCAAGGGCGGTGCGTCTGCCATCATCCTGGGTGGCATGATCTGCGACGATCCCGCCACCCTTATCGACGATGCCGACGGCGGCGTGTACACCGTGGAAACCTACCCGCTCGGCGGCCTGTACGACGACAAGTTCATTCCGGGCCTGACCCAGCTTGCCAATGTCGTGCACGATAACGGATGCGAGCTCATTGCCCAGATCTTCCAGAACGGTGCCGCCATCAAGACGAAGGGCGGGGCGTGGTGTTCGTCGACGCTGAGTGCGGAGGAACTCCCCAGTCCTGAGCCGTATTGCCATCCGACACGCGGGCTGTCTCTCGAGGAGATCGCGGCGTTCAAGGAGCGCTACTTCGCCGCTGCCGAACGTGCGAAGAGGGCCGGCCTCGACGGCGCCGAAGTGCATGCGGCGAACGGCTACTTCCTGCTGAGCTTCGTGTCGCGTGTGTGGAACCATCGCAATGACCAGTACGGTTGCCAATCGATCGAAAACCGCACGCGATTGGTGTGCGAGATTATCCGCGGCGTAAAGGAACGCTGCGGCGAGGACTTCATCGTGGGCGTGCGCACGAATGGTCAGGAGTGGGGTCATCCGGATGCCATCATTGTCGACGAAGGTGTCGAGATTGCGAAATTCTATGACGCCGCCGGAGCCGACTACATAAGCGTGACGGGCTATGGTTATGGTCCAGTTCCCATGCAGTTTGCGCTTGACTACTGGATGTACCCCTCGCCTGACGAGGATATGAAGCAGTACCTCGGTCGACTGGATGGAGAGGGGCTGGCTATACCGCCGGCGGCCGCCATCAAGCAAGCCGTTTCTGCGCCGGTGTTTGGCGTGGGCTTTGCGACGCCGGAAAAGGCCGAAGCGGCACTCGAGAAGGGCGAAGTCGATCTGGCCATGTTTGCACGCGGGCTGTGGGCCGACCCCGATATGCCCAATAAGATCGCGGAAGGGCGTGCGCAGGACATCCGACGCTGCAACCATTGCGCGACATGCGACGAGCTTCGCATGAACGAAACGCCGCACCGCCGCTGCCGCGTGAATCCGGCGTTTCTGCGCGAGCGCGAAATGGCCGTCACTGCTGCAGAAGTAAAGAAGAAGGTGCTGGTAGTGGGTGCCGGTGCGGCGGGGCTCGAGGCCGCTCGCGTCGCTGCCGAACGCGGTCACGAAGTCACGCTCTGCGAGAAGGAATCCGTTTTGGCCCTTGAGCTCAATCTTGCGACTATGGTGAAGGGCACCGTATGCGAGAACGTTCCTGCGCTCATCGACTGGTTGACGTCCCAAGCGAAGAAGACGCCAGGGTTGGTCATCAAGACCAAGACGACGGTGACGCCCGACTACGTGCGCGCCATGAAGCCCGATGCGATCATCGTCGCCACGGGAGGGGTGTACGGCACGCCTGATGTTCCGGGCATCGATCTCGGCATAGTTTCTACGGTTCCCCAGCTCACCCGCCTTGCGGAAAAACCGCTCAAGCTTTTCGGCGCAAATGCCATCAACAAGCTCTCGCAGATCGCCCTGCCGGGCATCGGCAAGAACTGCGTTGTGCTCGGCGCGCAAATCGAAGGCGTGCAGGGTGCCATCTTCCTTCGCAAGCGTGGCAAGAACGTCACCGTACTCGAGGATCTGGACACGGTGGGCGAAGGTCTGCCGCCGCGCTATAAGAGCCGCTCGCTCAAATGGCTGCAAGATAACAACGTGGATATCGTCACCGGTGTGGAATACCGCTCTATCGACAAGCGCGGTATCGCATACGCCAAAGACGGCGAAGAGCGTTATCTCAAAGCGGACAGCATCCTCGTGTTCAAATCTCCCGGCTCCGGTTTGAGCTTGTACGATCAACTGAAAGACCTGGCTCCCGAAGTGTATCCCATCGGCGCATGCAAGGGGGCGGGTTCCACGCTCATGGTCGATGCGGTGGGCCAGGGTCGTGCTGCTGCGCTCAGGCTGTAATCGGGAGACAAGGGGGAGTTGCGTGAAAAGCTACGAGAAGCTTTTGTCTCCGATAGAGATAGCGCCTAACTTCGTGCTGAAGAACAGGATGATCAAGGCACCGCAGTCATCGTGGCGCTGGAATGAGGACTGCACCGCAGACGGCAGCGACGCCATCGCCATGTACGAAAACATGGCGGAAGGAGGCGTTGCGGCCATCAATGTCGCGGCAATATTGTGGGAGCCTGCGGGCGGTATCTACCTAGGTGCCTACGATGACAGGTTCATTCCCGGCATGATCGAGCTCAACGAAGCCGTCCACAAGCATGGGTGCCTCACCATTGGGCAGCTGCACCACATTGGCCCGTCGGCCGGCCCGAATCCGAACGGGCCGGCGCCGATCTCCTCGTCGACGCTTTCCGAAGACGAGATGCCGGTCCCCAAACCATGGTGCCAAGCACCGCGCGGCTTGACCATCGACGAGATCCACGAAAAGCAGCGTCTGCAAATCGAAGCTGCCGTGCGCTTGCAGAAGGGTGGATTCGACGCAGTCGAGGTGCATGTTGCGCACGGGTACTTCCTCGACAGCTTCGTCAGCCCATTGTGGAACAAACGCGACGACGAATACGGATGCCAAAACGTTGAGAACCGCACGCGCATCGTGCGCGAGATCATCGAAGGCATTCGTGAGGCGTGCGGCCCTGATTTCGTGATTGGCTGCCGTTTGAACGGACGCGAGTTCCATCCTACGAAGCAGGGAATCACCGCCGAGCAGGCCGCCGAGAACGCGCGGGCTTTCGTGGAAGCTGGCGCGCAGTACATCAGCGTCGCGGGGTACGGGTACGGTCCCACGCCGTTTCGCTACTGTCCCGACTACTTCGCTTATCCCGAGCCCGACCCGTTCATGGAGCCGTATATGGACGAGTATCGCGGCGTGGGGCTGTGGACGGCTGTGGCACGGCAGATCAAGGACGCCGTGGACGTGCCGGTCATCACGGCGGGTCGCATGGACGAGGATTTGGCCGAGCGCGTGCTCAAAGCCGGTGATGCCGACGTCATTGCGCTTGGACGCACGCTGTGGGCCGATCCCTGGTTTGCTCGAAAGGTGCAAGAGGGCCGCACCGATGAGATCATGCGCTGCACGCGCTGTGCAAGCTGCGAGGATCCGGTGACGCAGCCTCGCATCTGCCGTGTGAACCCCACGTTGGGCCAAGAACGCCAGCTTGCCGCTCGACCGGCTGAGAAGAAGAAGCGCGTCATGGTGGTGGGTGGCGGCCCTGCTGGCATGGAATGCGCATGCACGCTTGCCGAGCGGGGGCACGAGGTGACGTTGTACGAGAAGTCAGGGGCTTTGGGCGGTCGCACCAAGTTGGCGGCCATGATCAAGAGCGGTGGATGCGAGGAGGTCATGCACATTTACGACCGCCTGACTGCCATGGTTGAAAAATCGGCTGTTAACGTGAAACTCAAGACCGAAGTGGACGAGCGCCTCATTCGTCGAGAGGCTCCTGATGCGGTGGTTTTGGCCAATTCGTCACCCTATTACATTCCCGACATCCCCGGCATCAACCGCAAGAACGTGCTTGCCATCCCCTTGATGTCGAAGCTTGCGCAGGTGCCGCTCAAGATGTTCGGTCCGGACAGGCTTGCCTCTATGAGCGAGAAGTTCTTCCCCGTGGGCAAGAAGATCGTGATATGGGGGGCCGGGGCCGAAGGTGCCCAATGCGCCGAGTTCATGCGCAAGCGCGGCAAGGACATCGTGTTGGTTGCCGAAGACGGAGACGTGGGTGGATTGATTCCGATCAAGTACAAGGAACGCATCGCACCGTGGTTCGACCGTCAAGGCGTCCGTGTTGTGCGCAACGCCACGGTAGCCGAATTCGGCAAGCGGGGGGCGTTGCTGAGGTTTGCCGAGGGCGGCGAAGAGCTGGTGGAATGCGATTCCATGATGGTCATGCTGCCCGAGCGACGCGATGCGGCGTTCTTCGAGATGGTTTCGACGATCGTTCCCGAAGTGTACGAGATCGGGTCGACGCTCGGCGGCGAGAACGCGTTTTTCAAGCATGCGTTTGCCGACGGTCGGCGTGTGGGTTGTCTGCTATAAGGCATCATCTCGCGTTCCATCGTGTTGGCGCGCGACTCGGTGGAACGCGGAATGCATGAAGAGGATCGAACTTGATTCGCATTGAAGGAGGTGGATGTCGAACGGAATTGGGATTTCACGCGAGATTAACCGCTTTTCATTTCGGAATGCAATTTCGAAGGCATGCAAGGAGGAGAACGTATGTCAGTTAAAACGTATCGCCGTGGGGTCATACTGATCTGCGCGGCCTTGTGCGGTGCGCTGACGGCATCGCTGAACATTTGGAGTATCTTTCAGAAGCCTTTGATGGAGGCTTACGGATTCTCTCCTCAGTCGGTGTCGTTCGCCTACACTATCGTCATCGCCATGATTGGCCTGAGCGGTCCCATCGGTGGATGGCTGCAGCGCAAAGCGCCGGCTCATATCATCATGACCATTGCTGGCATCGGCTTTGGCCTCGGCTGGTTTCTGACGGGCTTCGCCAGCACCATCCCGGTTTTGTATGTTTCGTTCGGTCTTCTGGTGGGCGTGTGCGACGGCATTTGCTACAACCTCGCTCTTGCTATCGCCACCAGGTGGTATCCCGACAAGCGCGGATTTGCCAATGGGGTCGCCCTGGCCATCATGGCTATTTATCCGCTGTTCTCGGCTCCGGCGGGCAACATGATCATCGAGAACTTTAATGTCAGCATCGCTTTCAATATTGTGGGTGTGTTCTGCATCGTGGGCTTCATCGTCTTGTCGCGCTTCTTGAAGATGCCTGCGGCTGATTACAGGCCCGAAGGGTGGGTTCCTCCTACCGAAAGCGACGCCAAGCATGTGAAAAACTACACCTCTGGCGAAATGCTGAAAACCCCGTTCTTCTGGACTTTGCTGCTCTTCTTCGGAACTGTTGCATGCACGGGCGTGATGATGCTGTCCACCGTGTCTTTGGTGGGCCAGGTTCAGGCGGGCATGGATGCGGCCATGGGCGCTCTTATGGTGGGAATCTTCGCTGTTGCCAACGGTGCGGGCCGTTTGGGCCTCGGTGCCATCTCCGATAGGCTCGGACGCTTCCAGACCATGTTCGTCGCTGTGGCCGTGACGGCGGTCATCCACCTGTTCTTGTTCGCCAACGCCACCAGCCCCCTGGTCTTCATCGTGGAGGCGTGCCTTTTGGGCATTTGCTTCGGCGGCATCATGGCCATCATGCCGTCCGTATGCGCGGATGCCTATGGTCCTGGCAATGCGGGTCAGAATTATGGCTTTATGTTCATCGGCTACACGATGGCGTCGTTCATCGGTCCTGTGATCTCGGCTAACGCTTTGGCCACCACAGGCAGTTACAGCTCGGCGTTCCCGATCCTCGGAATGCTGTGCGTTGTCGGCCTCGTGCTTTTGGCGCTTGCGTGGATGTTCTTCAAGAAGATGAGAGCCAAAGAGGAAGTGGGCGCGTAAGGCTGCGAGACCTGGTTGAGAGAGCAGGTCCGAAGAAGTCGCGTGTTTTGAGCGCCAAGGTGCGCGACTGTCGTTGGGATTGCTGCCGGGATCGCTGTTGGAGGGAATGGGTTTCCATTCTACGGAAGGAGTTCGATATGATTTCCAGGATCAGTTTGCTGAAGTGCCGCGAAGGAGTTTCCGAAGAGGCGTTTCGTGAAGCGATGATGGGCAATGTGCGCGAGGTTGTTGCTTCCATGCCCGGGCTCAGAAAATGCGAGATCAATTTTGTCACCGATCGTCAGCAGCGTTCCCATTTGGGCCGTGGAGCCATCGATATCGATGGGTTCATCGAGATGTTTTTTGACAGCTACGGCGACATGCAGGAGGCGTATCGCCAGTCTGGCGATGCGGTGCTGGCCGCTTTGGAGCCGATTGTCGAAACCCCTCTTTCCACATTGGTGGTCGTGAAGAAGAAGGATACGCTCGTTCCGGCTTATCTTGACGGGAAGGCTATCAAGCGGGTTTCCTTCTGTGATCGCAAAGAGGGCGTCGACGCTATGACGTTCCATGACGAATGGTGGTACACCCATTCTGTGCTCGTGAAGCTGATGAGCGGATATTGCGGATACAATCAAAACCTCGTTGTCGATCGTTTGGTGGCAGAAAAACCCGTTCATTATGCCGATCTGCCCGTCGAAGGCATGGTGGAGTTTTGGTTCGAGGACATGGACGCTTTTAACGAATGCTACAGCACGGTGGGCTTCAAGTTGCGGGCGAGCGTTCACGCAGCCGAGTTTATCGGCACGGTGACGACGTATTTCGTCGAGGCTGTTTCTGTGGAGTTGGCGAAATAGGCAGATTGGCGGCTGCGTTGCGAAACTCGGCGCAGCGCAGCCGCGATTGAGGAAAGGCGGGATTGCGATGAAATCGAAGCGATCAGAGTTTTTCGACGAGGCTGTTGTCTCCGGGCCTGGCCAAAAGGAATTCGAAGAGCGAGTCTATGCTGAGGCTCAAGCCAAACGGTGGCCACGCGTTGCCGAAGGGCAAGGGAAGTTCGAGGGCCAGGTGGCTGTTGTTACGGGCGCGGCGGGCGGTCAGGGCGAGATGGAAGCGAAGATGATTGCCCAGCAGGGTGCGAAAGTGTACATGGTCGACATCGAAGAAGAAGGGTTGAAGCGCGTCGAGTCTGCTATCGGAGCCGACGGCGGGGAGGCCGTGGCGGTTCTCATGGATGTCGCCGATGAAGGGATGTGGCAGAAGCTTGTCGAAAAAGTGCTGAACGAGAGCGGTCGGCTCGATGTGCTGGTGAACAATGCTGGCATGTGCCAGAACGGCACCGTCCTCACCGAGACGCGCGAATCGCTCAATCGCATCATGGATGTGGACTGCTGGGGAGTGTACAACGGCATGCACTACTGCGCGCCCGCCATCATAGAGAGCGGTGGAGGCGCTATCGTGAACACCTGCTCGTACCAAGGCACGCATTTCGGGCCGGGGAGCTTCATCGGTTACGCGATGGCCAAGGCGGCTGTTATGGGAATGACGCGTGCTGCCGCCACTGATCTGGGGACGTACGGCATTCGAGTCAACGCTGTCAATCCCGGTTTGGTGCTTTCGGGTATGACGCTTCCTCGCGGTCAGAACCGCAAAGGATTGGTGGAGGCGTCCTCTATGAAGCGTTATGCACTGCCTGAGGAAATAGCGTCTGTCGTTGTTTTTCTCGCCTCCGATGATTCGAGCTTCATTAACGGAGAGTTCATCGCAGCCGACGGCGGGGCTACCACCTATCTGCATTTGGCGACTGCCGACGAGAAATAGCGGCATGTCGAGGAGGAGGCCGGTTGGGTCGGCCTGCGATGGGGAAGGGGTGTATCATGGCTCGATTTGACAACAAGGTCGTGCTGGTGACTGGGGCGGCGAATGGGATCGGACGCTGCATGGTCGAGCGTTTCTTGTCCGAAGGGGTCGAGGGCGTTGCCGCAGTTGATATCGAATGCCGCACACTCAAAGACGTTTTTGCCGATGAGCGTCGCGTCCGTACGATACCGTGCGACATCACGGACTACAACGCCGTCCATCGCATGGTCGATGAGGTGATCGAACTGTTCGGGCGTATTGACATCCTCATGAACAACGCCGGCATCAGCATGAAAGATGGCGAGAGGTACGGCATGCTCACCTGTCCTAAAGAGGCGTGGGACAGCGTGGTGTCCACGAATCTCAACGGGTCGTTTTATGTGGCGCAGGCCGTCGCCCAGCGCATGGTGAAGGCGAACACGAAGGGCGTCATCGTCAACACGTCCTCGAACACGTTTCGCTTCATTCCGAAGTATTTGGGAGCGTATCCCGCTACCAAGGCGGCCATTGCCGTATTCACCAAGCAGTTTGCCAAGGAGCTTGCCGAATACGGCATACGGGTCAATGCTTTCGGGCCGGGAACGACGCTTACTCGCATGAGCGAGCCTACTCGGTCGAATCCGGAGATGAACGAGCAATTTCTCAGGGATATTCCCATGCACCGCTATGGCGAGGTGAGGGAGGCTGTGGACGTAGCGTTGTTTCTGGCTTCGGAGCAGTCGTCCTTCATGCTGGGGGAGACTATCTTCGAAGATGGCGGTCAAAGCCTTTGAGGGTTCGACGCGATGACGATGACAAGGAGCGTGACAATGGAAAAGCAACGGTTCGTGGACAAGATCGCATTGGTCACCGGGGGCGCCAACGGCTTGGGCCGGGGCATGGTGGATCAGCTTGTGAAAGAGGGCGCCCAGGTTGCCGTCTTCGATATCGAAGACGACACGATGGAGGAGGCGTTCGCACACAACGACCGCGTATGCTGCCTGCATTGCGACGTGCGTGATTACGATCAGGTGCAAAAGGGCGTTCGGGACGTCATCGAGCGGTATGGGCGCATAGACGTTCTGATGAACAATGCCGGCATCATCCATCGACAGGGATTTCTCGAATGCAGCAAAGAAGGCTGGCTTGATGTCATGGATACGAACCTGAACGGCGTGTTCTACGTTGGACAAGCCGTTGCTCGGACGATGGTTGATCTTGGCGTCGAAGGGCACATCGTGAACACGTGCTCGAACACGTCTCGCAAAACCGTTGCCGGCGTGACCCCGTACGGCCCGTCAAAAGCCGGCGTGAAAATGCTCACGCAGATCATGGCGCTTGAACTCGCGAAATACGGCATCCATGTGAATGCGGTCGCGCCGGGAACGTCGCGAACCCGCATTGCCGCCGGAACGATCAACGATCCCGAGCGAAGCGCTGCATTCTTGGCCAAGATGCCGTTCGGGCGCTATGGCGAAGTTCGCGAGATGGTGAGCGTTGCTTTGTTCCTGGCTTCGGAGGACGCTTCGTTCATCACAGGAGAGACGATTTACGAAGAGGGCGGGTTCAGCCTTCCGTAAGGCAACGTCGGAAAGGGGATGGCATGACAACGTTGGAGGATCTTGAGCGGCGAGTCGGCGATTTGGAGGACATCAGGGCTATAGAGCGGCTTCAGGCCGAGTACTGGGACGCTCTCGATGCGAAGGATTGGGAGGGCTTGCGGGCTTGCCTTGTCGAAGATTTCGTGTTCGTCAATAACACGACGGGAGGGCGTTACGAGGGACGCGAGGGAATGATCGCGACGATGCAGGCCAAATTCTCCGATGGCGTCACGTCGAGCCATCACGGTCATCATCACTGGATCGATCTGATTGGCGATGGGACGGCTGTTTCGCATTGGGCCCTTCAAGACGATCTGTACGACGCGGGGCATGGCGGCGAGTTTGTCGGCCGCGCTCATTACGATAACGCGTACGTGAAAATCGACGGGCAGTGGCGTTTTACGAAAATGTCTTTGACGTATCTGCGGGGAGAAGCCTCTATCAGGAAAAGCTCGGAGGACTGCGCCAACGCGTACAAGGTGTTCATGATGTAGAGGGCGATGCGGGGCCTGTTGGCGTTGGATGTCAGAGGGGGTCGAAGTCTGACGTGATTGGAGACGTGGTCGGGTGCGGAGGGCGTTCGGCCGCAAGCACTGCGGCACGCGGTCGGGTACAATGCGGGCGCGGTGCAGACACGACGGATTCCGGAAGTGTCCGCCTCGTTGGAGGCGGGCACTTTTTCGTGCGCTCGGGGATTTGGGGTTGGAAAGCGGCTCTTCGGAAAGCAACCCTTTCATCAAGCCGATGTCGAAGCGCAGTTTTCGAAAAGGCGGGGACGGCGGGATGCCGGGGGATGGGGCGGGGCGTCGTGCGAGTCCTTTCTTGGAAAGCTTTTGCGCTCAGAGTCCGCTCGTGCATTCGCGCACCCGATTCCGCTCCGAACCCTCGGCCCTCTCTTCGTTCTCGCCCAAGGTCGAGCTTCGACTGCTTTCGCTGGAGGCCGTGCGACGCGTGATCGGGTACAATGCGAGCATGATGCAAATGCGGCAGACGCGGGAAGGGGCGGGCATGTTGGGGGTGCGGACGGCGCGAGCCGACGAGATCGGCGCGGTCGTGGAGTTCTACACAAGGATGATCGACGAGATGCGCGGCACGGACTTCGACGTGAGGTGGAGGCACGGCGAGCATCCTTCCGAGGGCTTCCTGCGGGCGTCGGTGGAGGCGGGCGAGGTGCTTGTGGGCGTGCTGGGCGCAGATGATCCCGACGCGTCTGCGGCGGTGGGTGCGTCGCGTCTCGCGTGCGCACTCGTTATGAACGGCGAGGCGGATCCCGGCTACGAACAAGGCGCGTGGCAGGTGGAGGCGCCGCCGCAGGACGTGGCCGTGCTGCACGTGGTGGCCACGCTGCCCGCGTTTCACGGACGCGGATTCGCGCGTCAGCTGGTGAACGCCAGCGCGGACGTGGCGCGCGCGTCGGGCAAGAAGGCCGTGCGCCTGGACACGTTCGCCGCCAACTTGCGCGGACGCCGGCTCTACGAATCCTGCGGCTTCGTGTGCGTAGGCGAGTGCCCCCGCTTCTATCCGGGCATTGATCCGACTCTCCCCGCCGCCCTCTACGAGCGCGTGCTGTGACCTCGCATCGCCCGCATCCGGCGAAGACCCCTCGAAACATTTCGCCGTTCGTTTGATGACCGCGTGATGACGCCCCGTTTCGCCCGCAAGCCGTGCTATCGTATGCGGATGATGCAGTCGCGCGGCCAAAGCGGCGCGCGAAGACGAGGTAAGGAGCGCGCATCCATGGCGATGGTTTCGGAGATCTACGGCTCGATGGTGTTCAACGAGCATACGATGCAGGAGCGTTTGCCCTCGGCGACGTACAAAAGCCTGCTCAAGACCATCAAGGAGGGCCAGCCGCTTGAGATCGAGGTGGCCAACGTCGTCGCGCACGCCATGAAGGAATGGGCCATCGAGAAGGGTGCCACCCACTTCACCCACTGGTTCCAGCCGCTCACCGGCATCACGTCCGAGAAGCACGACAGCTTCCTCGACCCCACCGACGACGGTCGCGCCATCATGAGCTTTTCTGGCAAGGAGCTCATCCAAGGCGAGCCCGACGCCTCGAGCTTCCCTTCCGGCGGTCTGCGCGCCACGTTCGAGGCGCGCGGCTACACCGCGTGGGATCCCACCAGCTACGCGTTCATCAAAGACGAGGTGCTGTGCATCCCCACCGCGTTCTGCAGCTACACCGGCGAGGCGCTTGACAAGAAGACGCCGCTTCTGCGCTCGATGCACGCCGTGGAGGAGCAGGCAAACCGCGTGCTTGCGCTGTTCGGCTGGGAGCGGCAGCACATCGTGCCCACGCTCGGCGCCGAGCAGGAGTACTTCCTCATCTCCGAGAAAGATTACGCCAAGCGCCAAGACCTCGTCATGTGCGGCCGAACGCTGTTCGGCTACGCGCCGTGCAAGGGCCAGGAGCTGGAGGAGCACTACTTCGGCGCGATCCGCCCCACGGTCAACGAGTTCATGAAGGAGCTCGATGACGAGCTGTGGGCGCTCGGCGTGTCGGCGCGCACGAAGCACAACGAGGTGGCTCCCGCGCAGCATGAGCTGGCGCCCATCTTCACGAATGTGAACCGCGCCATCGACGAGAACCTGCTCACGATGGAGAAGATGCGCCTTCTTGCCAGCCATCACGGCCTCGTGTGCCTACAGCACGAGAAGCCGTTCGATGGCATCAACGGCAGCGGCAAGCACAACAACTGGTCGTTGTCTGCCGGCAAGAAGAACCTGTTCGACCCCGGCGAAAGCCCCATGGACAACCTGCGCTTCCTCGTGTTTCTCACCGGTGTCATCCAGGCGGTGGACGACTACCAGGAGCTTTTGCGCATGTCCGTCGCGTCCGCTGGCAACGACCACCGTCTCGGCGCGCACGAGGCGCCGCCGGCCATCGTCTCCATCTTCTTGGGGGACGAGCTGGACGCCATCGTGGACGCGCTCATCGACGGACACGAGTACGCGAGCGCCGAGAAGGTGGCCATGGACTTGGGCGTGGCCGTGCTGCCGAACTTCCTCATCGACAACACCGACCGCAACCGCACCTCGCCGTTCGCGTTCACGGGCAACAAGTTCG
>ERZ826396.2591-NODE-2591-length-14336-cov-11.461592_pt1 | contig 14336 bp, 14 predicted proteins | sample MGYA00519926_ERZ826396 | MGnify/ENA primary metagenome ERZ826396 (study PRJEB31778, sample SAMEA3449230) | human gut metagenome | biome: human gut; feature: human-associated habitat; material: faeces | place: United Kingdom | collected 2010/2012 ... | reverse complement strand
CCGAGCGCAAGAAGAACGCCCGCATGGTGCTGGCCGAGGCCGAGAAGGACATCTCGGAAATGCTCTCGGAAGCTGCCGAGGTCTACGGAGGCGAGGGCGACGCCCTGCGGCTTCGCACGATGCATCTGGCCTACGAGAGCGTGGAGCAGTCCGGCGGCACGCTCGTCGTTCCCAGCGCGTTTTCCGAGGGGTTCGTGGACCAGCCTGCGACGCGGCAGGGAGATCGGACGGGGAAGGGCGGCGCGAAGGCGGGCGTCCCGGCGGCGAGGGAGGGCTAGCCGCCCTTTTGCGCCCTGCTCGGGGAAGGGGTCGCTTGCGCACGATTCCTATCGGCCTCGCGGGATTTGGCACTTCTTGAGCGGGTTGGGGGTTTGCACACTCGCGCGCTCCGTGGGTTCTCGCGCGCGGTTCCCGTCGGTCTTACAGGAATTTGACGCGTCTCGGGCGGGTTGCGCACTCGCGTGGCCTTGCGCACCCCGCAGGCTCGCGCGCTGCTTCGCGAACTCCCTTTGCAAGCCTTTCCGCACAGATGCGCCAGACGTTTTCGCCTCTGTTCGTTTGCCGGTTTTCGCGCTCTCGGCACCTTTCACGCCTGTCCCGATGGGCCGTTTTCTCTCCTGCGAAAGCTTACGGTAAAGAATTGAGAGAAATTTTTCCATATTGTACCGTTTGCCTGAATTTCAGGCGTCGAACCCGAGATTTTGCGCCAAATTGCGCTGTTTTGAGGTTGAAAAGGCCTTTTATAAAGGGTTTTCGCTCCCTTGCGAGCCTCGTACGGTAAAATATCAAGCAATTATTTCAGTTTTGTTACCGTATCCTCGGAAAGGAGCGCACGGTGATATATCAGCAGCTTGAAAACGCCCTTGCTCAGCTTCAAGAAGCGCGCACGCGCTACGAGTTCGAGCTTGAAGGGATGCCCGACGGCAAGCTCGTCCATGTGAAGGCGGCTGACGGCGAGCGCTACTACGTCGAAGTGCGCGACGGCGAGCGCCCGTCGCGTCGGGGCATCACGCGGCGTCCGGATCTCGTGGCGACCTTCGCGCGCAAGGAGTACCTTCGCAAGGCGCTGGCCGTCATCGACCATGACGTGCGCACGCTCGAGCGCGCCGTGCGCCGCTACAAGCGCTTCGACCCTGAGGAAGTGGTGGGAAGCCTGTCCTCGGCCTATCGGGATCTGCCCCTCGATGCGTTTTACCATCCCCTTGTGGACACGGTCGCGCTCTCCCTCGACACGACCGACGAGCAGCGCATCGCGTCGCATGCGGCGTGGGGCGCCGAGGCATCTGGGCCGAGCGACTACTTGCCCGAGGGCCGCACTTTGCGCACGTCGCGCGGCGAGCGCATGCGGTCGGAGGCCGAGGTGCTCATCGCCGAGACGCTGTACAGCTACGGGATCCCCTTCCGCTACGAGCAGGAGCTCGAGGCGGGCGGCGCGACCTTCCATCCGGATTTCACCTTCGAGGGCGCGGGCGGCAAGGAGTTCTACCTGGAGTTCTGCGGCATGATGGACGATCCCGCCTACGTCGAGGGCCATAAGCGCAAGCGCAGCGCCTACGAGGCGGCGGGCATTGCGGAATGGGACAACATCATCTACCTGTACGCGAGCGGGAACAGCATGGACATGATGTACGTGGACAGCGTCGTGCGAACCCTCGTCGTGCCGAAGCTCTAGCGGGGCGCCGCGACGCGGTCGCTGCAGGCTTCGGGTTTGCAGCTGGTTGCCGCTGGTTTCGCTCGGTTGATTGCCAGGGCAAGTGTAATGCCCTTGCTTTCTGCGCGTCCAATGGCAATCAACCCGCTCAATGTCCGGTAAAACGCCTTATGACAGGCTGAGTGCCTGTCATTTTGCATGAGGTTTGACAATCGACCGTTGGTTGCACGTCCAATGGCAATCAACCTCTGGTTGCAACTCTCTCGAAAATGCCGGGTAGATTTCCTCGAAAATGCCAAATATAATACCTCGAAAATGTCGATTAACTCCGAGGACGGTTGAAATGCGGGATGGGCTTCGCTATGGCTCCGAAAAACCTGCCGGCTATCTTCCGCGCGTTGTGGATGCGCGCATACGTTCGTTGCTTGATTTGTTCGGCGCGGTCGAAGTGGCGGGGACGAAATGGTGCGGAAAAACCTGGAGCGCTCTCGCGTTCGGCGAAAGCGTGGTTCGCATAGACGATGAGCGTGTGAAAAACCTGGTAGCCGCAGATCCTGCTTTGGCTTTGGAAGGTGCGCAGCCTCATGTCGTCGACGAATGGCAGGAGGTGCCTTCCATTTGGGACGCGGCGCGTCGGGCCATCGACGCATCCGGCTCTCGAAAGGGAAGCTATCTTTTGACGGGCTCTTCCACGCCTGAAAAAGACAAGGTGACGCATAGCGGCGCAGGGCGTATCGCCCGCGTCTGCATGCACACCATGAGCCTTTGGGAGGAGGGGGCGTCGACGGGTACAGTGTCCCTTAAGGGTTTGTTCGAGGGGTCGTTCAAACCGGATCTCGTCGACGGTTCGGGTTTACGGTCGATCGCTGAATCGATCTGTCGAGGTGGGTGGCCTGCTCTTGTAGGAGCGAGCCCGGATGCCGCCGCCGCGACGGTCGAGCAATATCTCGACGCCCTCTTCGAGGTGAGCGTGCCGAGGAAAGGAGGAGTTTCCCACACTGCACGAAGGCTGGCTGCCTCGCTTGCACGCAACGTCGCGACTTCAGCCACGCTTGAAACTCTCGCCGCCGATGCCCGTGGCGACGGACGGTCCGCGCTCTCGCGGGAAACGGTATCGCTGTATCTCAATGTCTTCAAGGATCTCTACTTTGTCGAAGAGCTTTTCGGTTGGGACGCGCCGGTGCGTTCGAAGTCTCGCGTGCGGAGCAAGCCCAAGCGATATTTCGCCGATCCGTCCATTCCGGCCGTGTTGCTTGGCATGAACGTCGACAGGTTGCTTGCCGACGCCCAAACGTTCGGGCTTCTGTTCGAGTCGCTTTGCATCCGCGATCTGCGTGTGTACGCATCGGTCTTGCCGGAAGCTCCTGCCGATCCGTTGCGATATTACCAAGATGCCGATGGCCTGGAGGTTGATGCGATCATCGAGCTTCGCGATGGCCGATGGGCGGGCATCGAAGTGAAGCTCGGCGAGAACAAGGTCCCCGATGCCATTGCGAACCTCAATCGCCTGCGCAGCAAAGTTCGGTCGAACCCCGCTGCTCGCAACAACGAACCGTCTTTCATGGCGGTGGTGACTGCCAATTCCCCTTTTGCCCGTTACGATCATGAAAACGATGTGTACGTGGTGCCGATCACCTGCTTGCGTTCTTGAACATCCAGGAAAACGCCTGATCATCTTGACAAACATAGCGATGCAGTCTAGCTTTGCAGCAGTTCGGGGCAAACGCCGGGGAAAACGTCGTAGGATATGGGCGTGTCGCAGGAGTCGTGCGAACCCTCGTCGTGCCGAAGCTCTAGCGGCGTGCCGCGATGCGGTCGCTGCGGGCTTCGGGCTGTGCTCTGGTTATGACGGGTCGCAGCCTCAGACCGCGACTTCGTCGTAGCAAAGACCGCGCTCGCGGAGCATCCAATCGAAAAACTCTTCGCAGTCCATTACTTTGATGAGGCCGCTCTCGAAATCCGATGTGTTGCGCGTGATGAGCGCGTCCGCTTTTATGTTCAGCGCCACCTCGAATAGCAAAGCGTCTTCGGGGTCTTTCCACGACGATGCAAGCATCCGGTCTATCTCGCTGTCACTTGCGGGGTGGATGTTGACGAACGTTCTCAGGCCGCGCAAGCGCTCCAAAACGAGGGGGATGAGGGACTGCGCTCCTCCTTCGGACAGGATGTAGATCAGATCGGTTATCTGAGAGGATGACATCCAGAGGTCGAACTCCCCTACACGACCTGCGATCATGAGAAGCCGCGCCTTTTCGTAGTAAGGCTCGCGCTCGTTGAGGTAGTCGATGACGATGTTCGTATCGAGGAGCAGCTTCGCTTGGGCCATGGCTACATCAATCCTCGTTTCTGCAGCCGCTCGATGCGAATCTCCCGATCGCTCATGGCGTCGAAGCGCGATGTGCGTTTTTCCGAGAGGGAATCGACGAACTGGGCCGCATTATGCCAAGCGGTCGCGAGAGGGGAGACCGATTTCCCCGTGAGGAATTCTGCGCTTCCGTCTGAAATGACGCGGTCGTACAGCAGGTTGATGGCTTGCGAAGCGTTCAGCCCGTCTCTCTGCAGGATGCGTCCTCCCCGTGCTTTTTTCTCCGTGGTCATGCGTCCGGTAACCATCGCTTCGCTCATAGCGCGTACCTCCTTCTTGCCTCTAGTATATATGTACAACAATAAAAGTACAACTGAAAATCGAAAGATAGGGGAGGGATTTCGGCTCTCCCGGCTCTCCTGTGGGCTTCTGACTGCGCTCTTCCCGGACGTTTCGCTTCGAGGCTTTGCAGCAAGCTTCGAGCTGCTTGGCGCTTCATGGTTTTCCCGACGACCGCGCCGCATTTTGATCGAGGGTCGCGTACGGCAGCGATGCGGCGCAGACACGACGTGCCGAACATGGGCGCGGGGTCGACATCTTCGGTTTCAACGGCGTCAAGCAGGGTAGCGATGCATTCCCTCACTTTCACAGTCATCTTATAAAGCACCAGATCAGAAGAATTATACTTAAAATAGTATAATTCTTTGTCATATTCTGTCATACATCTATCTTGATAATCATAGTGACGTATGGCAGACTACGAATCAGAAGGAATCGGCCGATTTCTGACAGGGGGACAAACGGAGCCGCGCGACGTGCGCGCCGCGCCGAAGGGGGATGCTGTTCGCGAAACGCCCACCTTCATCCGAGATGCCCCAAGGCATTCTTGCGAGAGAAGAATGAAGGAGGAGGTATGTCAGAAACGAAACGCCCGCCCGCGCTCACCCGTCGAGGCTTCCTGAAAACCACCGGCGCCGCAGCGGGAGTGGTGGCAGCGGCGGGGGCTGGTGCTCCCATGCTACAAGCGTTCGGGGCTGCGTACGAGTCGGGCCAGAAGGAAGGCGGCGGGGAGCAGATATTCAGGAGCGTATGTCGTCCCAATTGCTTTGGCTTTTGCCATCTGAACGTTCATGTTCGTGATGGCAAGGTGGTGAAAACTTCGCGTGCTCCGTACAACGAAGATTGCTATACCCGCATTTGCCAGCGAGGGCTTTCCCATGTCTACCGCATCTATGATCCTGAGCGGTTGCAGCATCCCTTGCGTCGTGCAGAGGGGACCGAGCGGGGCGCAGGTGAATGGGAGCGCGTGAGTTGGGACGAGGCTCTTTCGGAAATCGCCGAGAAGATACAGTCGATTCAATCTCAATACGGCGAGAGCGCCGTGGCGTTTCTCACCGCATCGGGCAATCAATCCGCTGGCATTACGAGTGCGTACAGTCGACTTGCCGCGTTGCTGAACGCCAGCAGCGTTGGCGCTTGCCTCGACATGGGCAGCTATTACGGCATGCAAGCAGTTGCGGGTCTTTACATCAGCCCGCTCATGGGGTTGCAGATGTGGGAGGGCAATGAACCCACAGATGCCAAGAACGCAAAAACCATCGTGGTGTGGGGTGCGAACATCACCGATGCCCAAGTGCAAAACTGGCATCTCATCAAAGAGGCGATGCAGGGTGGGACCAAGCTTGTCGTCATCGACCCTGTGTTCACGCAGGTTGCCTCCAAGGCTGACAAGTGGGTGTCGATTCGTCCCGGTAGCGACACTTTGTTGAAATACGCGATCATGAACGTCGTCTTGGAAAAGGGCGCTCAAGATGTCGAGTATCTACGGCAACATACCGTGGCTCCTTTCCTCGTCCGCAGCGACACGGGAATGTTTGTTCGTCGCAGCGATACGGGGGTCGATCCGGTGCCGACAGGCGTTGTCGATGCCACAACGGGTAAAGAGGTCATGGACGATCCGTACATGGTGCTTTCAAACGGTGCGCTTGTCCCGGTCACTGAAGCCTCGGAGCCCGAGATTGAAGGAACTTACGATCTTGAGGGTGTGCCGTGCCGCACGGCTTACGAGCTTTTGAAGGAGGAGATCCTTAAGCACACGCCTGAAGAAGCATCGAAGATCACCGAGGTATCGGTGGAGGACATCTACGAGTTGGCCGACATATGCATGGACACTCCTGTATACCATTATGAGGGATATGGCCCGCAAGCGTACAACAATGGGGCACATGCCACTATGGCCGGGTTGACGCTCTGCGCGCTTTTGGGGAACCTGGGCAAGCCGGGTGCTTCGTATGGCGCGTTCTGGGGCGTTCACATGGGGGTCAATTCCGTTTATACCGCGCCTAACGGACCGAGCAAAGGTTTTTCCATCCCCAGCGTCGATCTGAGGAACGTGGTGGAGACGGGCCAGTTCGCGGGTCAAAAAGCCGATATCAAGATGCTGTGGATGTACTCGGCCAATCCGCTCAACACCCACACCGACACGCACGCTTGGACCGACGTCATCATTCCTGCGATGGATTATGTGGTCGTGGCCGATTCGGTCATGACCGACTCTGCGCGCTACGCCGACATGGTTTTGCCGATAGCGCAATGGTTCGAGTTGGAAGAGGTGGCGAACGCGGGGCAGTGCTCCTCGTTGCACCATAACGAGAAGGCCATTGAGCCGTTGTACGAGAGCAAACCCGACACCCAGATCGTCTCCGAATTGGCCCAGAAACTTGGTTTGGGCGAGTATTTCACGCTCAGCAACGAGGAGATCCTTGAGGAGGTGTACGGCACTGACGCAGGGAAAGCGCTCGGCATAACCATGGATGACCTGCGCGAGAAAAAGCAGATCCGCTTTATTCCCGGAGATGCTGAATCCGATCCTCATATCGCGTACAAAGACGGTGCATTCGGCACGACGTCGGGGCGTTTCGAGTTCTATCGGGAGGCGCCGATGGTGCGTGCGCTCACGACGAAGACGCCCACATCCGAGGAGATCGAGCGCGAACGTATGCCGCATTGGTTCCCTCCGCTTGAGGCGTGGCCGGAGAACGAATTGTACAAGAAATATCCTCTCGTGCTCATGAGCGAACGTCCGCGTTTTCGTGTGCATTCCCAGTGGTTCAGCGTTCCGGTGCTGCGCGAGCTCGACCCTGAGCCTTACGTGAAGATCAACCCGGTCGATGCCGAGGCGCGTGGCATTTCGGACGGGGATTACGTGGAGTGTTACAACGATCGCGGGTTCGCCGTGGCCAAGGCGGTGTTCTCGAATGCGATCCGTCCTGGCGCGCTCGTATACCCGAAAGGCTGGCAGATGACCCAGCACAAAGCCGGAGGCTGGTCGGAGCTCAGTTCGACGGAGTTTGACGCGTTTGCCGTGAACAACAATTTCATGGACGTGCTTTGCGAGGTTCGTGTGTGGAATGAAGGAGGTGCCCGGAAATGGCTGAGAGGCTTGGCATGGTCATCGACATGAAGGCGTGCATAGCTTGCGCTTCGTGTGCGGTGGCATGCAAGGTGGAGAACAATCTTCCCGATGAAGTGTGGTGGAATCGCGTCCTTACGGACGGCGGGGAGAATCCCGACACTCCGGCGGGCGTTTATCCCGATCTGACGATGAGCAACCTCGTCGTGGCTTGCCAGCACTGCGATAACCCCGCGTGCGCGAAGGTGTGCCCGGTGGGGGCCACGTACAAGGATCCCGAGACGGGGGTCGTGCGTCAGGACTACGACAAGTGCATCGGTTGTCGCATGTGCATGTCGGCGTGCCCCTACACGGGCGTGCGCAGCTTCAACTGGGAGGAGCCGAAGCACGTAGTGGGCCATGCTCTCGGGGATGCGGATGTTCCTGCGCATCAGAAGCACGTGGTGGAAAAATGCACGATGTGCTGGCACAGGTTGGCCAAAGGGCTGCAGCCCGCATGCGTAGAGGTGTGCCCTGCCCGCGTGCGCTACTTCGGCGACTTGAACGATCCCGATTCCGAGGTCTCGCAGCTGATCAGGGAGCGGGAGTACAAACAGCTGTTGTCGTCGGAGGGAACGAATCCTTCCGTGTACTACCTCGTGTGAGCGATAGGAGAACGTCATGTCTGATACGAGCAAAGCCCCTGTCGCAAAGTTCGGGGGCCGGGGCCTCAACATCGCCATCGCCGTGGCGGCTGCCGTGACCGTTGCGGGGCTGGCGCTCTGGGGCGTGCAGCTGTCCGGCGGCCTTGTGCAGACCGGCATGCGCAACCTGGATTCGTGGGGCCTCTACATCACCATGTTCATGTTTTTGGTAGGCCTGTCGGCTGGGGGCCTGATCATCAGTTCGGTGCCGCGCGCTTTCGGCATGAAAGGTTTCGGGGGCATTTCCAAGATAGCCGTATGGACATCCGTGTGCTGCACGGTGCTTGCCGTGGGCTTCGTGGTGGTCGATCTCGGCCAGCCCCTGCGCCTGTGGGAGCTGTTCGCATACTCGAACCTGGGTAGCCCGCTCATGTGGGATATCGCGGTCATCTCGATCTACCTCATCTTGTCCATTGTGTACCTGTGGGCCACGCTGCGCGCCGAAGCGGGCAAGGTGTCAGAGAAGGCGCTGCGCGTGATCTCGGTCATCGCGCTCGTCACGGCTGTGCTCGTGCACTCGGTGACGGCGTGGATCTTTGGGCTGCAGCAGGCCCACGAGTTTTGGCACACCGCCCTTCTGGCCCCATGGTTCGTGTCGAGCGCGCTTGTATGCGGAACCGCGCTCGTGCTCGTCGTGGTCATCGCGCTGCGCAAGGTTGGCTATCTGGAGCTCGAGCAGGGCCATATCGTCAAGCTTGCGAAGATGTTGGGCGCGTTCGTGGCGGTCGACCTGTACTTTTTCGGCTGCGACCTTCTGACCTCCGGCTTTCCTGGCGGTTCGGGTGCCGAAGTCGTCTCCATGCTCGTTTCCGGCCCGCTCGCTCCGTTTTTCTGGGTTGAGATCGTGGGGTGCGCCCTGTGCGCCGTGGTGTGCTTCGTGCCGAAGCTGCGTACGAATCCATTGATCGTGACGGCGTCGCTGTTGGCGATCATGGGAATCTTTTGCAAGCGCGTGCAACTGCTCGTGGGCGGATTCCAGCTGCCGAACCTGGATTATCCCGGGCTGGTGAATCGCTACACCGTCACCGACTGGACGTCGGGGATGGCGGGAGCTTACCAAGGCATGGTGTATTGGCCGACGCCGCTTGAATTTGGCGTGGCTTTGGGCGTGGTCGGCCTGGGTGCCCTGCTTCTGTTGCTGGGTCTTAAGTTCTTGCCGCTCAGGCCGGTCGATCAAGCCCGCTGACGAGAACGTTTCCGGAAGGGGCGCGCCGCCGCCGCGCCCCTTCTTGACTGACGAGGTGAAGCCATGGCCAAAAAACTGTTTGTGACGCTCGCTGCGTTTCTGCTGGTCGGCGCATGCGTGTTCGTGGCGGGGGCGGTGATCGATCCGTCAGTGGGACTTCCGCAGGCTATCGAGCCCGACTCCCCTTGTCCGGCTACCGGGTGCGCGTCGGGCGCGTGCCACGGCTTCGACGACGTGCCCGAGCCCGACGGCGTGCACGAGATGACGTGCCCCGAAGCCTCGTGCGCCTCGACCGAGTGCCATGCGTGGAACTCGTTGACCACGCGCTATCACCAGGCGTCCGATGCGAGTTTGAACCTCTGGGTGCTCGCCCCTGTGGCGCTGGTCGTCGGGCTCGTCTTGATCGTGCGGAAGGTGGGATGACGGGCTATGGACAAGAAGATATTCGCCGTCGATGCGGCGTGCCTGCTGATCTATCTGGTAGCGGCGAATCCGGCCATCACGGGCGTCGGCGTTCATGAATGGCTGGGGCTTGGCGTGCTGGTCGTGTTTTTCGCGCACGCTGCGATGCACGCCGACTGGGCCATCGAAACGGCCAAGTCCGCTTTCACAAGTCCCTCGTGGGCAAGGGTCGGGAACCTGGTGCTCGATGCGCTCATCGTCATCACGTTCATGACGGTGACGGTGTCGGGCATCATGGTGTCGGGTGCGGTGCTGCCGGCGTTGGGCCTGTATGCGACTGGTTACTATTTCTGGGATCCGCTGCATGCGATTGCGGCGAAGGTGCTGTTGGCGTTGCTGCTTGTGCATGTGGTCGTTCACTGGAGGTGGCTGGTCGGCTTCTTCAGGAACGGGAGAAAAGACCATCGCGGGGAATGAGGCTGCGGATGGAACCGCGTGGTGGATGCGCGCTTCCATCCGCAATGCCTTGTCGCGTGTGCGAAACTGCCGGGTCGTGCCCCGTGCTCTAGAACAGAAGCATCCCGTCGATCGTCATCGAAATGCAGTTGCCGTTGGGCTCGCAGATGAGCCGAACGTTCGTCGTGGCGGGGTTGCCGGAGCCGTCGAGGATGCTGACGTCGTTGACGTACTCGTAGCCGCCGCCCTCCTGAGGCGTTACCGTGGCCGTCGTGGAGTCGACGCTTTGGTACGTGTAGAACGTGTTGTTCGCGAACAGGGAGGGTATCTCGGCCTCGAGCGCGGCGATGGCCTGCTTCTGAGCCTCGTCCGCTTCGTCGTCCTTGTTCTCGCTGGTCTCGGTCTGCTCGGGAGCGACCTCCTCCGGCTCGCCTTCGCCTTGCTGCGCGAGCGAGGCCTGCGCGCTCGGCAGCGTGAGGTCCCAGGTGGCCTCCGTGGCCCCATCGTTCCAGAACAGGCGCTCGGATCCGTATTGGTCATCGAAGGAGAGCGTGCCCTCGGTGGTTCCTCCGGCCGCCACCTCGATCACGTTGTCGGCGAACGACGAGCTCGTCGGCGGCATGCCGAACGACAGCAAGCACTCGGTTTCAAGCGAGAGCGGGCGTCCGTGGCTTTTCACCTGCACGTGTGCGACGAGTTGGCCGCCGGAGCGGTCGATGGAGGCCACCGTCACCTCGTAATCCTCCCACACGGCCGTCTCGCCGACGGCGAGCTCCGAAAGCTTGTCCTCGTCGGTGAGCGTGTAGCTGTCGCCCGAGGTTTTGTCGGTGCCGGAATCGCTTGGGGCGACCGGGATCTCGGCGTCGGAGCTGCAGCCGAGCAGCGTGCAGGATGCGGTTACGGCGAGGGCGGCGGTTGCGAGGGCGATCTTTGCGTTCACTGCGAACCCTTTCTCGGTTTGTCGCGCTATGGCGGGCCGCTTGCCTTGCCGCGGCGCGGACGGCCCGCCGCAACGGCGCGCAGCTTTCGTTTCGCCCTATCATATCAGTTCCGCGTTGTTCGTGCGCGATTTTGGCAAGGTGGATGGGATTCGCCCGTGCGGCAGAGGGGAAGAAAACGCCCTCCTGAATCGACACGGAGTGCGGGCGTTCGTGCGAGGGATGGCGCCCGCCCGGCGCGGTTCGTCTGCCGTCTTCGTTCCCCGATGCGCTTCCTTCGCTATAATGAAGGTGTTGCGAGGGCGCATGCGACGAGGACGAAGGGGGATGGCATGGTCGATCGAGGCGAGCGGGATGCGTCGCACGCCGTGCACCGCGTGGGTCGGCCCATCTCGTTCAGCGGTTACGTCGACGATTTCGACCAGGGGGTTTCCGCCATCCAGTTCTCGCTTGACGACGGGGCCACGTGGACTTCTTACGACACCGACGGGGCCGTGATCGACAAGGGCGTGAACTGGCACTTCGACTACACGCCCACGCGGCCGGGACGCTATGTGCTCAAGGCGCGCGCCGTCGACAAGCGCGGTGTCGCCTCCGTGCTCGTCTCCCGTTTCGCCTTCGAGGTGCTCCCATGACCGCCGCCCCGGTCGTTTCGGTTGCCTCTTCGGTTGAGGTGTTCGGCCGCTTTCGCGTGCGCGCCGTGGGCGGCGGGCCGCTTAAGGGCGCGCGGCTGTTCCGCTCGTGCGAACTCGTCGGCATCGATGCGCGCGAGGCCTCCGTGCTCGTCGACATCCTCGGCATCCGCGCCGTGTACGACATCCGCAACCGATGGGAAGTGGCCGCGCATGCCGAGCCCTGCCTTATCGGCGCGAAGACGGTCTCGCTCGAGCCGTCCACGCAGCGGCGCAGGAAAGATGCGTCGAAGCGCCTGGTGGCCGGCGTCATCGGCGCATACGGCGCGCCGGAAGAGCGCATGTGCGCGAACTACCGCCGCTACGTGCGGGAGTATCCGCTTATCGGAACGGCCCTGCGCGCCATCGCAGCCGAGGGCGCCTCGGCGCTCGTTCACTGCGTGAACGGCAAGGACCGCACGGGCGTGCTCTGCGCCGCGCTCATGCGCGCGGCCGGGGCGCACCTCGATGACGTCATGGCGGACTATCTGGCCACCAACGCGGCGAACGCGGATCGGATCGAGAGCGAGGCCGCCGAGCTGGGCGCGGGCATGACCGACACCGAGCTTGCCATCCTCCGCTCGTTCCTCGAGGCACGCCCCGCCTACCTCCGCGCCTTCTTCGCCGAGGTGGACGCCGTCTTCGGGTCGTTCGAGCGCTACGTCGCCGAAGGGCTGCGCCTCACCTCCGCGCAGTGCGAGCGCCTGGCCTCTATGCTCGCCCGCGCATAATGAAGGCGCGAGGGGAGTGGCAAAGTGGGGCAGGGGGTGACAGGGGTGTGACAGGGGGACGGGGATAATGTCACATTCCTCGAAGCAATAAAACGCAGTAAGGTTTTTGGGAATGTGACATTATCCCCGTCCCCCTGTCACACGACGTTTCACCATCTCGGAACATGTGGCGTCATCCCGTTCTTTCGTCGCATGGTCGCGCGATCCCAGCGCCCGCGCCGATGCGATTTCTGGCGGGTTTTTACGGAAATCCGCAGTCGGAGAAGGGGCTTGGCTGCCTTTCTTCCCCAAGCTGCTCATGTGCAATCGATTGACCTGCGGAAACCGAAATCCCCTCGCGCACGGAGGCTCGAATTCGCGAACGCAGAAGCGGATTTCCGTCAAAACCCGCCACGAAACCCGGATCGACGCGCGCTCGAAGCGATGGGCGACCCGCTCCCGTGCGCCGCCGGGCTGCCTCCCTCGCGCAACCGAGCCGCCTCCGTTCGCTTGCAGGCGGTTCCCCTGCGTCCGATTCCGTGATCGGCTCTGATCGAGGCATCCGATCCCGCCCGAAACCGCGCCCCCCGCGTTTGCGCCTCCTATGCGCTCGCGCACTGCGTGTGCCCGACCCTCGCTTTCGGCTGCGGACGTTCTTCGCGCGCTCGCCATCATTCGCCCGCATCTGCCCTTCCCGGCCCTCCCTCCCTCCGCACCCCGCCAAGCAACGATCCGCTGTCGGACAACGCCTGCGAGAACGCCGCCTCGCCCAACGGTCGTCCCTGCTAAAAGCCCAAATCAACAGCAAATTTCCACAGTTCGTAAAAATTTTTCTTGACATTGCTTGACACGCATCGTATTTTGATCAACTGCGAATTTTTCGCATAGGTGCGGGTGCTCATGAAGGAGGAAACGCCTCGTGGCTCAAGGAAAAACGACTGATCAGACCAGCCTTTACAGAGATCGGCGAAGCTTCGCGAAGATCCCGGACGTCATGGACGTCCCGAACCTCATCGCCATCCAGACGGAAAGCTTCGAGTTCTTCAAGGGCGAAGGTCTGGCGCAAGCGTTTAGGGACATCAGCCCCATCGAGAACAGCACGAAGGACATGTGCGTGGAGTTTGGTCGCCACGAGTTCGGCGAGCCGAAGTACACGGTCGACGAGTGCAAGGAGAAGGACGTCTCCTATCAGGCGCCGCTGTTCGTCGAGATCCGCTTCATCAACCGCGAGACCGGCGAGATCAAAGAGCAGGACGTGTTCGTGGGCGATTTCCCGCTCATGACCCCGCGCGGCACGTTCATCATCAACGGCACCGAGCGCGTCGTGGTGTCCCAGCTCGTCCGCTCGCCTGGCGTCTACTTCGCCGCCGAGCGCGACAAGGCCTCCGACAAGACCATCTACAACGCGAAGGTCATCCCGAGCCGCGGCGCGTGGCTCGAGTTCGAGACCGACAAGCGCGACATCCTGTCCGTGCGCATCGACCGCAAGCGCAAGCAGCCGGCCACGCTGCTCGTGCGCGCCCTCGGCCTCGCCGAGTCGCGCGAGGAGATCATCGAACTTCTCGGCTCGAGCGAGATGGTGCTGCGCACGCTCGACCGCGACCCCGCCACCACGAAGGAGGAGTCGCTCATCGAGCTGTACAAGCGCTTCCGTCCCGGCGAGCCTCCCACCATCGACTCTGCCCGCACGCTCCTCGAGGGCCTGTTCTTCAACCCGCAGCGCTACGACCTGGCGAAGGTGGGCCGCTACAAGATCAACAAGAAGCTCGGCTTCGACCCGGACTACGAGGCATCCACCCTCACCGACGAGGACGTCGTGCGCACGATGCAGTACATCGTGGCGCTGCACGAGGGCCAGGAGGGCTTCCAGACCGACGACATCGACCACTTCGGCAACCGCCGCATCCGCACGGTGGGCGAGC
>ERZ826396.2590-NODE-2590-length-14355-cov-3.586224_pt1 | contig 14355 bp, 15 predicted proteins | sample MGYA00519926_ERZ826396 | MGnify/ENA primary metagenome ERZ826396 (study PRJEB31778, sample SAMEA3449230) | human gut metagenome | biome: human gut; feature: human-associated habitat; material: faeces | place: United Kingdom | collected 2010/2012 ... | reverse complement strand
GTATTGGGGACGGTTTCTCCATTTTCCCAGCGGGAAACTGCCTGACGTGTAACGTAAACTTTTTCTGCCAGTTCTTCCTGAGATAGCCCTTGCTTCAAACGCAGTTTTAAAATAATATCCTTCGTTTCCACTCCTTACTCACCTCCATACCCCCACTATACCAGGGCGTTCTACAGAAGAAAAGCAACCCTCTGTTGCGCCTGTTCTCTCCAAAAGACGCCTTTATGGAAAATCCTTATTTTCGGTATTTCCCCGGATTTATCTTTGGCAATAGAATCGACAAAATCACCGCAATTGCAACAACTCCTATACCACTACAAAGGATATAGTCATTCTGGTTAAAGCTGCCATAAAGCAGAAGAAATGCTCCTACTCCACAAAAAATGATGCACCTTCCAAAAAGATGACACATTTCCTCCTCATTATAAGAGGCTTTTTCTTCTTCTCTCATTGTATTCCATCCGTCCAGAAACCAGGTGCCTTTTTGATGATAAATATTCACTCCCCACAAAACTGCTCCCCAGGGAATCAAAAGGGTAAGTATCATTCCTAAAATACTCATAAGCGCCGCCTCCTAAATATAAGTTTACAAACCAAAAATCCTCAGCATTTTATATAGCATGCTATTATTTGTTTCTTGCGAAGCTTTAGTTTTATATCTCTTTTGTCTGCAATGTCTTGAAATGCTTTTACAACATACAAACCTCTTTCTTTTTCCGTAGCTTCAGACAACTCATTATTTTCCCCGATCTGCCGCAGGATCTCCCGAATATCAGGAAGGTCCAATAAGTTGACCGCTATACAGAAAAAAAGTTTTTCTGCGTCCGTTATTGTAATTTGCAAGAAGATAATTGAGTATTTCTATTTTTCGTTTAAATCCTTTCATCATACATTCCTCTTAAATGCCGTTCTATTGTTCCCAAAATCATATATCTGCTTCTATAAAATGAACTTCCGATCCATCCCAGTATTTTTTACAGACTCTGTCTTCCTGCCCGTCAAGGTTTAATTGATACATGCGAAAAGTTACCAAGATATCCTTAGGCTGCCACTGTTCTTCATAGGAATATTGGTATTCCATTCCAATCCTCTTCATCACGCCGCCGCTCCTGGGATTGTTTCTGTCATGCGTCGCCGTAATATACGGGATCCCGTCTTTTTTCAACTGTTCCGTCACCGCCCTTGCCGCTTCCGTCATAATACCCTGGTGCCAGAATTCTTTCCGCAGGCCATAACCAAAATCGTGGGGCTCTTCCATATCAACATGTATGTATCCGACAGGAATATGATCCTTTTTCAGGCAGACAGCATAAGCATAGGCCTGTGGCCGGGTATATTGTGCCATATACCTTTCCTCGAAAAGCTTCCGCGTTTCCTCCATGCTTTTTACAGGAAACCAGGGAAGAAACCGATTGGCCTCTTTATCACTGTAAATCAGATACATAGCTTTTAGATCATTTTCTGTAAATTTCCTTAATATTAGCCGTTCTGTTTCAAGTGTTGGCGTATTCATTTCTGCCTTTCCATATTTTATCTGTGTCCAGTTTTTATATATTCTATCAAAGCTTCCACATCGTCAAAATCATCATAATCGCCATTTATACCTTCACGGTGATAGACGATCCCATTCTTCTCATTCCTTTCCAGACAGTCCAGGAGCCGATCTTCCCCATATCTTCTGACAAACTCCGTAAAAGCATAGGGTTTGATCTTGCTTAATAGCCCCTTTGTGCATTTTTCATCACACTCATAGCAATGTCCGATTTTTTTAGAAATGGAGCACTTTCTGTTTTCGCACCAGTCCTTATCCGGACATTCTCCTGAATCACAGCCCGCACATGCCACATTTTCAGAGCACAAACAGCAGGCAAGTCCACACCTTGCGATCCCCAGTTCTCGCTTCATCTGAAACCTCCCGTTAAACATCTGTATTTTTTGATTTATCGTCTTCCGCCATTTTCTGCGCTAATACTGCAATGTGTACTCTATATATCCCTGTTCTTCTCCATATACAGTAACTATAACCTGCTCCTCTTCCCATCGTATGGAAAAACTATTCTCTGAAACATTCTTCCCGTCATTAGCCACCGAGAAATCTTTTTCACGGATCTTTTCATCTTCTTTAGAATACAAAACAAGCCGGCAGTCTGTGCTCCCGTAAGGCCAGGCCGGATCGCCTACCTGATCAATTTCCAGCCGGTAAGTCCGATCCGCCGAAAAGCTATCAGAGATTACGTGAATTTTGTATTCTGTCACATATATGAAACCGGCTACCAGAATCCCCATAAAAACTGCTGCCATCCCCAGCATCACAAAGATTCCTTTTATAATTTTCCTGGGTTTCAAAGACATGAATTCCTTTCACCTCCTCAGACTACATGCATTTACAAACTTCACAGGTACATTCATCCGTTCTGCCGTTTGTTCCGGCGTCAAGCCGCTGTCTAAGGACATTGTTGGGATGATTTCTCTATTCATCTGATTTCATTCTATCTCAGCTTCTCTATGTTTTCCATATAGACAGAAACCTCTCCACAGTTTGGACATATAGCGACTTTCGGTTTTCCCATTCTTCCTCCAAATAGCTTATTCTCGTCGGAAGAAAGTATAATGCCATATCCTGCCCCTTCCACCTTTATCGCACAATTTTCTTTCATCTCACTTCCACAGCGGATACACTTCCTCATTTCGCACCTCCAGATTAGATTTTCTGTTTTCATTATACCGTTTCTGAATGATATTGAGAAGATGCTTTTGTTTTGCCAGGACCCCAAAACACAAATAGGGACAGGGGCTAACGCAAATGGGGACAGGGATAAACGCAAATGGGGACGTACACCAATGCCAAAAGTGTACGTCCCCCATCGTTCCATTACATCTCTATCAATTCATATTCCCGGGATCCGACGCCCAGATCCGCAGCCGCCTCAATAGTATGAATTCCATTCCGGCTGTTCACTCTTTCCATAAAGTGATCCCGTCCCGGATCATCAGAATGGATCACAAGATCCATGCAGGCCTGATCAATAGCTACCGGATCCGTAGATGCCAGGATTCCAATGTCTTTCATACATGGGTCCTCTGCTACCTGGCAGCAGTCACAATCTACGGATAGATTCTTCATTACATTGATAAACGCAATCTTTCCTTTGAAATGATCCACCACGCTCGAAGCTGCATCCGCCATAGCCTCCGGGAACACCACATTGCTTGCATGCTGCTGCCAGGTTTCAAACCGATCCTCCGTCTTTCCGGCTGAGTGGATCAGTGCCTTTCCAGCCCTGGATGCACAGCCGATAGCAAGCTGCTTAAGCGCCCCGCCATAACCTCCCATAGGATGGCCTTTAAAGTGTGCCAGAACCAGCATGGAATCATAATTCTCTATATTTTTTCCCAGCTTGTTCTCTTTTAGTACTTTTCCATTCGGAATCGGCCAGACTATATCCGGTCCCTCTGCATCCATAAGATCTACATCAAAATACTTTGTCCATCCGTGCTCCTCCAGAAGTTTCAGGTGCGAAGCCGTGTTATCACGTACACCACCTGCAGCATCTCCATAGGCGGTATTACATTCCACGATCGTACCGTGAACTGTTTCCACCATAGGTTTCCAGAATTCAGGTCTTAAAAAGTTCTGATTTCCTTTTTCCCCGGAATGAACCTTCACCGCTACTTTTCCAGGCAGTTCCAGCCCCATTGCCTGATACATTTCAACAACCTTTTCTGGGGTAATCTCCTTTGTAAAATATACTTTTGATTTCATCTTCCCTCACCTTCCTGCTTTTTGAACTGCATACATGCTTTATTTTATCTTAATACCTAAAGTTAACTTAAGGTCAAGATATTTCAATAATTTTCAACAAAATTATTTAGGTAATGCATTTTGAGCATTTATTACGTCAGTTCCGAAACAGGACTGATTCTTATCTGCACAGCCAGCAACGGCTGGTATCAGGAAGGGAGAAACTCCGAAACGCCGGCGTCCAACTGCAAAAGCAGCCGGGCGCCGGCATTTCTTATATCATATCTCTTTTTACTTGATAAACATGGCGTCTCCAAAAGAAAAGAAGCGATAACGCTCTTTCACCGCCTCCTCATAAGCCGCCAGCACATGCTCTCTGCCAGCCAGGGCCGACACCAGCATAATCAGCGTAGACTCCGGCAGATGGAAGTTGGTAATCAGACAGTCCAGGATCTTAAAGCGATATCCCGGATAGATGAAGATATCCGTCCATCCGCTCTGAGCTTTCAAATGTCCGTTTTCATCCGCGGCAGATTCAATGGTCCGGCAGCTGGTGGTTCCTACACAGATCACACGGTGTCCGTTTGCCTTCGCCTGATTAATCTTCTCGGCAGCCTCCTCATCGATCTGATAGAACTCCGAGTGCATATGATGATCAGTGATCTCATCTGCCTTAACTGGCCGGAAAGTCCCAAGTCCTACATGAAGCGTCACTCTTGCAATATCCACACCTTTCTTCTGAATCTCTTCCAGCAGCTCCGGTGTAAAATGAAGCCCGGCCGTAGGAGCAGCAGCTGATCCCGAGTGTTCAGCATAAACTGTATTATACCGGTCCTTATCCTCCAGCTGATGGGTAATATAGGGCGGCAGGGGCATCTGTCCCAGCTGATCCAGGATTTCCTCAAAAATCCCTTCAAAAGAAAACTGTACCAGACGATTGCCTTCTTCTACCACATCAATAACCTCTCCTACCAGAAGACCGTCGCCGAAACTGATCTTCGCCCCGACTTTTGCCTTCTTTCCAGGTTTCACTAATGTTTCCCAGATATTATTTTCTTTCCTTTTCAACAATAATATTTCTATCTTGGCATTAGTTCCTATCTTGGAACCAATCAGTCTTGCCGGAATCACCTTCGTATCATTGATGACCAGACAATCTCCTTTTTCCAGATAATCCCCGATCTCCCGAAACACATGATGGGAAACAGCCCCGGACTCTTTGTCTAAGACAAGGAGTCTGGAGCTGGAACGATCTTTTAAAGGATCCTGTGCAATCAGTTCTTCCGGCAGATCATAATAAAAATCCTGTCGTTTCATCTTTAAGAATCCCTTCTGTTTTCTTCTCCCGCCGTATCAGGCTGTTCCTCCCGAGGCGGCTGTGTATTCTGCGGCGGATATCCAGGCATTGGCGGCATAACTGTCTGCCCTGGTCCAGGCATTGGCGGTGCCTGATATCTGGGGTACACCGGAATTACCTTTACTCTTTTTGCATAGATCACTCTGGTATCACAGAGGATGTCATGAAGTCCTCTTTTTTCCCGGTCAACACCGGCAATAATATACCCTATCCCCACAGAAAGGCTGCATAAGAAACGGCCGATCGTCTCCCGATACACCACATTAAGCAGCGTCAGCTTTTGTCCATCCGCACTGACTACCCTAAGATTCATTGCCCTTTTCCCCAAGGTAGTGCCCGTCAAATAGGTGCAAAGGATGAAATAAAGCACCTGAAAACCATAGAGCAGGATGTCCTTCAGCGTATAATGAAAAAGGATGTTTCCTCCAAGCCAGGTGCCGGACAAAACCGTCATGATCCCGGACAGGAAAAGCCGTACAAACAAAAGCCCGAAAAAAACGATGATGCTGTCGATCACATATGCGGCAAGCCGGACCCAGAATCCTGCATACTCCGTATCACGGCTACTGTAACTGTTCTGCATAGTACATCGGCACCCCGCTTTCCATTTCTTCTGCGGTTTCTGTCAGTATCTGCGCTTCGGATTTTGGCACGATTTCTTCTGCCTTTGCAAACAGCGAAGACCATACGCTGACTGGTGTTTCCAGCTCATAAAACTCATCCGTGCCAAGTTCCTTGCTCATGGCGTCCTTCATATCTTCATAGAGACTGATCTCATCGATCAGTCCATTTTCCTGCGCCTGCTTAGCCGTATAAGTACGTCCATCCGCCAGCGCTTTGACATCATCCTCGGACATACTTCTGCCCTCAGATACAATACCTACGAATTTATTATAATATTCGTCTACCTGCGTCTGATAGATGGCAATCTGCTCATCCGTCAGCTGGCTGCTGTCTTTATTTTCCCCGCTGGTGATGCTGACATAGCGGATTCCCAGTTTTTCATACAGCCCAGTCAGATCGTAACCAGACATGATCACGCCAATGGATCCGGTCACGGTATTGGGATTTGCATAGATCCTGTCTGCCGCCATGGAAACCATATATCCGCCGGAAGCCGCATAATGGGCCATATAGTCCCATACCGGGCGATCCGTTGTCTCTTTATATTCTTTCAGTTTCAGATAGAGTTCCTCTGACTCATAGACTGTTCCTCCCGGTGAGTCCACATACAGAAGGATGCCTTTATTGTTTGAGTCCTCCATCAGACGGTCAATATACTCCAGTGTCGTCGTATGCTGGTAGCCGCTGTCCAGGGCTCCGGTAGACGTCTGTTCCTGAATTGTTCCCTCCACGCGCACGACAGCGATATAATCGCTCAGCGGCGCATTAAAGGTATAATTCCCGGTAAGCAGGGTCTCCACACTGCTTTCCAGCATCCTTTCTGACACCGCATTCGTCAGCACGCTGGATACACCTACTGCGATAAATAAAACTGCGGCAATGATGAGGCCGCCGATCTGTTTTTTCTTCATAGCCGTCACCTCATTTTATTTCCGGAGTTCGATTCCCATGCCTTCCAGTGTTTTCAGGATACGTTCCATCGCTTCTGTAACCTCGGCATCTTCCAGGGTCTTATCCTTTGCCCGGAATACAATAGAGTATGCTAAGGATTTGTAGCCGGCTTTAATCTGTGCACCCTCATATACGTCAAACAGTGCGTAGCTTTCCAGATAAGCTCCTCCTTTTGCCTCGATCACTTCTTCCACCTGTCCGGCCAGAATCTCTTTTGGCATTACCATACTGATGTCCCTGGTCACTGCCGGGTATTTTGCGATTCCCGTATATTTGCGGTCAAAGGTTGCATATTTTGTTACTTCCGGCATATCTAAGACAGCAATATAAGCTCTCTCTCCAATGTCGTAGGCATCTGCTACGTCCGGATGCACTTCTCCCAGATATCCGATCACATTGCCTGCATACAGGATATTCGCCTGGCGGCCGGGATGCAGATACGGCCTGTTGCCGGCCGGGTCATATGACTCTTTTTCATGAAGTCCTGCCTTCTCCAGGAATTCTTCCACTACACCCTTCATGCTGTAGAAATCGCCATCTCCATACATTCCCAGGGTAAACTGCATCCGCTCTTCAGGAAGCTCTTTTAACGGAAGCTCTTTTGGCAGATATACATTTGCCAGCTCATAAAGCCTTACATTTTTATTTCTCCGGTTATAGTTCGTTGCAAGAGAGGACAGCATACCATTCAGCGGCAGTGTCCGCATGATGCTGTAGTCCTCGCCCAGAGGGTTCATGATCTCTACTACTCTGCGCAGTTCGGAATCCTCCGGAATCTGCAGCTTATCAAATACCTTTGGGCTTTCGAAAGAATAGGTCATGCCCTGGCTGAAGCCGCAGAATTCTGCGATTTCTTTTGCGATATCTTCTACCCGCAGCTTAAACGGCAGCTTGCCCATGGTAGACTCGCCACTTGGAAGCGTGGTCGGGATATTGTCGTATCCGAAAAATCTTGCCACTTCCTCTGCCAGATCTGCCGTACGCAGAAGATCCTGACGGAAGGTGGGGATGATAACTTCATTTGTTTCCTTTTCGTAAGACAGTCCGATTTTTTCAAAATATCCCAGCATATCTTCTGCTGAAATATTGGTTCCCAGAAGGACGTTGATCTCATCCGGCTGGAATGTGATCCGCACCGGCTCTCTCTTTTCAGCGTAAACGTCTACCATTCCGCCTACCACTTCTCCGGCTCCCATCTCCTCTACCAGCTGGCAGGCACGGTCGATGGCCGCCTGTGCATTATTGGGATCCAGTCCCTTCTCGAATTTGCCGGAAGCATCGGTACGAAGCCCTACCTTCTTGCTGGATTTACGGATATTGGTTCCGTCAAAGCAGGCCGCCTCAAACAGCATGGTGTGTACGTCGTCAGTGATCATGGAGTTTTCTCCACCCATGATACCAGCAATTCCAATGGATTTTCTGCCGTCACAGATCATCAGGACAGATTCGTCCATCTGACGCTCCTGTCCGTCCAGGGTAGTGAATTTTTCTCCCTTTGCCGCTGTACGCACGATGATCTCCCGATCCTCGATGGTATCCAGGTCATAGGCATGCATGGGCTGTCCGTACTCTTCCATCACATAGTTGGTGATGTCCACCAGGTTATTGATCGGACGGATTCCTACAGAAGCCAGTCTTCTCTGCATCCATTCCGGAGATGGTCCGATCTTAATATTCTTTACGACTCTGGCGCAGTATCTGGGGCAAAGATCCGTATTTTTTACAGTAACCTTGATATAATCGCTGGCATCCTCGTCATTTCCGGTAGGCGTCACTACAGGCGGATAAAATTCCTTTCCGAACGTAGCAGCTGCTTCTCTTGCGATACCAACCACACTGAAGCAGTCCACACGGTTGGAGGTCACCTCATACTCAAATACCACGTCATGAAGTCCCAGCACTTCCACTGCGTCGGCCCCTACTTCCGTGTTTTCCGGGAAGATGTAGATGCCTTCCTCCGGTGCTTCCGGATACATGTCACGGTTAGAGCCCAGCTCTTCGATTGAGCACATCATACCGCAGCTTTCCACGCCGCGAAGCTTTCCTTTCTTAATCTTGATGCCGCCTTTGACGCGGCTTCCCGGCTCATGGCCTCCGGCCACACGGCCGCCGTCCAGCACGACCGGCACCTTATCGCCCTCATGCACGTTCGGCGCGCCCGTCACAATCTGGATAGTTTCTGCTCCTACATTCACCTGGCAGATGATCAGTTTATCTGCATCCGGATGCTTCTCGATCTTCTCGATCTGTCCTACCACGATCTTTGACAGATCCGCATCCAGTTCTTCGTATCCTTCCACCTTCGTTCCGGAAAGTGTCATCGCATCCGTATATTCCTGCGCAGTCACGTCAAGATCCGGGACATACGCTTTGATCCATGATAATGATGTATTCATATTCTTCTCCTTTCAATGGGGACGTAGTACATTGCAAAAGGGGTACGTCCCCAATCCGCTTTCCCCCTGTCCCTTTTTGCAATTTGGGGTGTCCCTATTTAAAACTGCCGTAAAAATCTGATATCGTTTTCGTACAGAAGACGCATATCGTCAATCTCGTATTTCAGCAGTGCGATTCGCTCCAGGCCTACTCCGAAGGCGAATCCGGAATATTTTTTGGAATCGATGCCGCACATTTCCAGCACGTGCGGATGCACCATGCCGCAGCCCAGGATTTCGATCCATCCGGATCCTTTACAGAACCGGCAACCTTTGCCGCCGCACTTGAAGCAGGATACGTCCACCTCTGCGCTCGGCTCGGTAAATGGGAAATGGTGTGGACGGAATTTCGTTTTGGTCTCCGGTCCGAACAATTCCTTTGCAAATACTTCTAATGTCCCTTTCAGGTCTGCAAAGGAAATATTCTTATCAATTACAAGACCCTCCACCTGATGGAAAGACGGAGAATGAGTGGCGTCCACTTCATCAGAACGGAACACGCGCCCCGGAGAGATCACGCGGATCGGCAGTTTTCCCTGTTCCATAACACGGGCCTGCACCGGAGAAGTCTGGGTTCTGAGCACGATATCCTTATTTATATAGAAAGTATCCTGCTCGTCCTTAGCCGGATGATCCGCCGGAATATTCAGCTTCTCAAAATTATAAAGATCATATTCAATCTCCGGACCTTCCACTACCTCATACCCCATGCCGACAAAGATCCTCTCAATCTCTTCCAGCGCAATCGTATTTGGATGGCGGTGACCCACCATGTTTTTCTTAGACGGAAGTGTCACATCAATAACTTCCTGCTTCATTTTCTCTTCCCGGATCGTACGCTCCATTTTGCGGCGGCTTTCCTCCAGCACCGACTCAATTGCCGCTCTGGTCTCATTGACCAGCTGTCCCACCTTCGGGCGTTCCTCCGGTGCAACATCCTTCATTCCCTTTAATACAGCGGTCAGCTCACCTTTTTTCCCCAGGAAGCGTACCCGCACATCATTTAGTTTTTCCGGCATATCAGCCGCTTCTATGGCTTTCAATGCTTCTTCTTTGATGTTTTTCAGCTTTTCCTGCATCTTCTTTTCCTTCCTTTTCTGTAAAATAAAAAAACGCCCCTTTAAAAGGGACGAGTCCAACCCGTGTTACCACCCTGATTCCTGCTTTCCATTCCTGTAAAAACAGACACTCATTACTGCGTAACGTGCATCAACGGCATCTTCTACTCTGTTTTAAAAATTTCAAAGACGCAGCTCACGTGGGAAATTCGATCGCCATCTGAACCCGGGGAAACTTTCAGCCCACCGATCTCCCCTCTCTGCCGGAAAATGGTCCTCTACTGACACGGTCATCGCTTTTTTCTATCTATACGAAACTATTGTATCCAGAAGTGCAGCGGATGTCAAGAAAAATCTCCCGTCACTCCGGAAAGATCCTCATATTCAACTCTCCGCCAAGCAGGATACAGTACATACAAAAATACATCCACAGCATAATGAGCACAATCGTAGTCAGACTCCCGTACATACTGGAAAATCCGGTAAACACATCTACATATACAGAAAATATCCAGGAAATAGCCATCCAGCCTATTGCAGTAAACACAGCACCTGGAAGCTGCCTTATAAACTTATCCTTTCGGTTCGGAAGAAACTTATAGATCAGCAGAAGAAATGCAACCAGAACGATAGGCGTCAGCACTGCCCGCAGTTCGATCATACGGTCGGCAAACTCCTCAAAAATGGGGATGTGTTCTGCAATAAAAATATTCAGAGAGTTACCAAACACCGACAAGAGCAGTAAAAACAGGATGACCAGAAGGAACATGACGGTATATAAGGTAGACCGCAGCCTCAGGATCAGATAATTACGGGTCTCCCGGCAGTGATAGACACAGTTTAGTCCTGTTGTCATGGCAAGAACACCCTTGCCCGCCGACCAGAGCGCCACAATGATAGTGATCGGGATAATCCCTGTGGACTGGTTATAGACCTGATTGACGATAGTTGCCATCATGGAATCCACAGAGGTGGGGAAAACCTGCATTACCGCAGTCATCACATCCGCCTTGGTGACAGGGGTATACTGTACCAGAGTCAGCAAAAGCAAAATGATCGGAATCATACACAGCATAAAAAAGTATGCTGACTGTGCCGCATACGCTCCCACGTGATTTGCTCCGATTTCTTCGGTAACCTCTATGATTTTCTGATAGATTTCCTTAACTCTTTTCATAGTACCCTTCATTTTACTTGATTTTTCCGTTTTTGTCTATTGAAAAAAGCATCCCCATCTATTACTATATAGATTATACATATAATTTTCTTACTAAGGAAGGTAGAATCAATGGAGCTTTTGAAGGAACGGATTTTAAAAGATGGCGTGGTAAAACCAGGCAATGTACTGAAAGTAGACAGCTTTCTGAATCATCAGATGGATATTGATCTGATCAACGAAATCGGAAAGGAGTTCCGCCGACGGTTTCCAAGTGAAAAGATCACCAAGATCCTGACCATCGAGGCTTCCGGCATCGGCATTGCCTGTATTGCCGCTCAATATTTTCATGTACCTGTAGTATTTGCAAAAAAGGCTCAGAGTATCAATATTGACGGCGAGGTTTATCATACAAGAGTCGAATCCTTTACCCACAAAAAAGTTTATGATGTAATTCTCTCCAAAAAATTTCTGGGTCCGGAGGACCATGTGCTTGTAATTGATGATTTCCTGGCCAACGGATGTGCTCTGATGGGACTTCTGGATCTGATCCATGAAGCCGGCGCATCCATCGAAGGAGCTGGAATCGTGATCGAAAAAGGATTTCAGCAGGGAGGAAAGCTGATCCGTGAAAGCGGCGTTCACCTGGAGTCTCTTGCCATCATCGATTCCATGACAGACACCGGACTTTCCTTCCGGTAGACCATTTACACTTTGCTGATCGCAGAGCCGCCATAAAACGATATGGCGGCTCTGTATTTTTAATCTTATGCCCCGATTTCAGCCCCCTGGTAAAAAAGTGTGAGGATCTCCTGATAATTTTTCCCCTTTTTAGCCATCTCATTAGCGCCGTTCTGGCTCATGCCGATTCCGTGCCCATACCCGCCGCCATGAAGGACAAAAACATCCCCCCTTTTTTCTATCGTAAAAAAGGCACTGGGAAGAAGGGGCTGGCTTTCCGTAACTGTTCCGTCCTGTTTCGTGATCTCATACCCGCTTCCCCCAAAGGCCCTGCGGATCTTGTTTTCTGTTTCTACAGAAGCGCTCCCCTTCTCTCCGGTAAAAGTTACCTTCAGGGCCACACCACCCGGTCCCGTCTCCGATATCTCCACATTCGTAAGCACCCCCAGATCCTGACCTAAATTAAGTCCCGCCAGATTAGACAATGTCTGTACCGGAATCCTTGCTTCCCAACGGTACCATGGCAGATCCTTTTCATAATCTCCATCCTGATCCTTTACTTCCACGGATGTCAGATACCGGTTCGTCTCATCCGGAGCCGTCCCCCAGGCCTCCAGGCTGGTCGTCTTTCCACAGGAAGTGGAATAATAATAGGTGGTCACAATCTGTCCCTGATACCGCACTACCTGCCCTGCCGTTTCTTCCACAGCCTTTGTAGCCGATTCCTGAACGGCAGAATTTCCATACACCTGATAATCAGTGCTGTCATTCACATGGGCCTCATATTCCGGATAGCCATATTCTGCCATCTGCCGGAAGGCATAGCTCCTGGCGCACACAGCCTGTGCCTTTAATGCCTCCAGCTCATAGGATGCCGGCATCTCGCTTGGCACCACCCGGCACAGATAAGACTCCACAGGAAGTTCATTGATAATGACGATTCCTTCCGCTGTAGTGCGAAGCTCCAGCACTCCGGCATAGGACGGCTGTCCACACCCCCGTTTAATACTGGCAAAAGTCAGATCGCCGCCGTCCTTTGCTTGGATACGCACCTTCCCGGTTGCAAATCTCCCGTCATCCGGCCGAAGTGTCAGCGGCTGCCCTGCTTCCATCTCTTCCGTTCCCTGCCCGGACTCAACCACCAGTCCTCCTGCCGCCGTTACCGTCACTTCCGGATGAGCAATATTCTCGTAACCGGTACTCATGATCAGCACCCGAATATTGGGATTCCCCATTTCCCCGCCGATGTCCTCTCCCGTGCTTTTCTTCTCTTCTCCCTTTTCCTCTTTTACTCCCCCTCCCCTGTCCGTTGCCCAAGGCTCTTCCTGTCTTCCCTGATCCAGAAGAAGAGCCTGCAGGCCACAAATAACCAGAAGACAGATCCCAAGTGCCGCCAGGTATCCGCCCAGTCTATGTATTCTCCTATACAATCCTAATGACTCCTTGTCCTTTCCTTTCTCTTATATGTATGAAAAAAGACAGCCGCATATGCGGCTGCCTTTATCTTTTGTATGTCCCCAGAATGCCGTTTCCCGTATTTTGACTCCTAGCCGCAGCCAGGTGGGTGTCCGCATCTGCTTTTCTGCCTTCCCCTCCTAAAATGGGGGCATGACATATTACAGAGATAATAAGAGTCCCGTTTAAAGTTTTGTAGGTTCAAAATTACAGGAATTATCGTGCATCCCAGGTTTCCTAAAAGATATTATACTCTATTATTCCCCGGTTTTCAACCCAAATATACGCCACTCCATTTCTATGATAAACCATTCCTTTTCTTTTTTGGCATGAATGGAAATCCCCATACGCTCGCACAATGTTTTTGCAATGGAAAGACCAAGGCCGGTGGATTCCCGGCCGTTTTCCACCGTATAAAACCGCTCAAACAGCTTGCCCGCCTCCACTTCATCAAGCTTTGAAGCATGATTTGCAAATTGCAGGTTCCCGTCCTTGTGCAGGACGATCCGAAGATCTCCGTCGCTGTATTTTACCGCATTATTGATAATATTCCCGAAAACACGAAGAAGGGCATCCCGGTTGGCTATCTTAACGACCGCTTCTTCCGGCATGCTTATGAAAGGTTCTATCTCTTTTTCCTTTAAGACTGCATAAAATCCCGCCAGGCTTTCAGCCAGCACTTCTCCGATGTCTACTTTCTCCCTCTCCTGATATTTTTCAGCAGAAACGATCACCGAGTACTGAAACAGCTCTTCCGTCAGCTTCGTCATTGCCCTGATCCGATTTTTCATAATATCAAGCGCTTCTCTGACTTCCGGCGATACTTCTTCCCGGTCCAGGAACTGCATATATCCGCTCAAAGCTGTCAGGGGTGTGCGAAGATCGTGGGAAATATT
>ERZ826396.2581-NODE-2581-length-14422-cov-3.432101_pt1 | contig 14422 bp, 9 predicted proteins | sample MGYA00519926_ERZ826396 | MGnify/ENA primary metagenome ERZ826396 (study PRJEB31778, sample SAMEA3449230) | human gut metagenome | biome: human gut; feature: human-associated habitat; material: faeces | place: United Kingdom | collected 2010/2012 ... | reverse complement strand
CCTGCCGTAATCAAAATTTTTAAAATCAATTCCCAGTTCAAAAAAGAACCTCCTTTTTATGATATTATTGCGGGATGTAGCCGGTGCGTTAAATGGAAACCTGCTCCCACATCGTTGGAGCCGTGCCCGGTATCCAGGTGCAGGGGGTCATATCCGACTTGCATAGCCACAGTTGATCCGCATAGCTGTAATACAGCCCGGCCTTGCAATCCATCCCATACACCCAAGGGATGGGATCAGCCGTTGTCCCAGCGTATGCCGGTACAATCGGGCGGTAGACGGCCAGCATCCCCTCCGCATCTGGCGGACGGTTATCGGTGGGCATGTTAAGCACCCGGTACAGCTGGCCGTTGTAATTGACGATCATATCCCGCTTGCAGGACTGCCAATCCCAGGCGGGGTACAGCAACGGAGCTTGTGCTGCAACATCATCCGGCAGGGTTTGCGCAGCGGCACGGAGCAAGATCTCCCGCTGCTCTGCAAGCGCTTGGTTATATGCGCGCAGCTGCTTATATAGGCTCACAATTTCCTGTATCCTTTCCGCGTTCATTTTGCTCATCACCCCTCCAAAATATTTAGCCGCATCGTTTTAAATAAGTCCTGATACAATTGTATCATTACCTCTGTAGATGCTCCGCCTATGTCATACACGCCCTGCAAATCTGCTATCACACAATATCCTACCTCATTGTTGTATGCATACAATTGCCCGAAATACATGGTGAAGGGTGCCACCCCAGAGACCGAAAACATACCGGGAACCTTAATACACGCGAGTTCATCGTCTACACCGTGGGAATATCCCCCCAAGATACGGGAAAACGTATCGCGATCCATGTCCAGCGGCGCGTACATGATTTTAAGCGTCTCATCTAACGTCCACTCCAGCGGGACGTCCTGTGTAGTAAAGGAGGAAGAACTCCCGGAGCCCCCGCCGCTTCCGTTTTGGCCTTTTAAATTAGGGGTAGTAATGGAGCCGTTTTTATCGGTGATGGTAAGTTTATATTCTGTGGACGTATTGCTTGCAACCGCCACAGTGGGGCTTACCCCGTCTGTGCCGTCCCTGCCGTTGGCGCCTGCTGGGCCTGGATCGCCTTTTGGACCCTGTATGCCGGGCTCTCCCTTGGGGCCTGTTTCCCCCTTGTCGCCGCGCGGAATGGTAAAGTTCAGCACCGGGGCGGAGGCTGTGCCGGAATTGGTGACGGTGGCGTTTGAGCCAGGCGCGCCGGTGGTTGTTTCACCGACCGTTACGGAAACACTGCCGCTGCCCGCGCCATTCTGCCCTTTCAGGTTTGGGGTGGTGATAGATCCGTTTTTGTCGGTGATGGTGAGCCTGTACTCCGTGCCTGTGTTGATTGCGACTGAAACAGTGGGGCTCACGCCGTCCGCCCCGTTTGCGCCGTGTGGGCCCGGCGTGCCTTCGGCTGAAATGCCGGTATCCGTATCGCCGGTCATCCAGTGCTTCGTGGCGCTGTCGATATGGGGCGTGATGCCGGGCTGGCCGGGTGTGCCCGGCGCACCTGCTTCACCCGGCTCCCCCTTTTGGCCAGCGGCGGAAACGCCGGTATCCTGGGAGCCGAGAAACCAGTTGCCGTTTGCCCCAATGTGGGGTGTGATGCCGTCCCGCGGGGAAGAGAGCGGTGTGTCAGCGGCGGATTCCTCCCCGGAAACGGCAGATTGGAAGCTAAGGCGAGCCCGGGGCGATTTGCAGAGCAGCACTTCCTCACCGTTCTTTTCACGGCAGCCCTCCACATTGAAAAAGAGGCCTTGCGCATCCGTTAAATCGTGCCAGAGCTTGCAATAAATCAGGTTGCCGGAGCGGTATGCGCGGTCGCCCTCCGTGGCTTCTGTGATCCGATTGGTTAAAATGCGCTCCTCGTTGCCATACCGGCAGAAGGCGAGGCGATAATATTCAATTTCAGAAGCCCCCATTTCCTCCGGCAGGCTGATGATGAGCTGTGTCATCAGGTGTTCGCCCCGTCGGCCGGCCAATGTGCCATCCGGATAGGAAACGGATTGGTTGGTGAAATCAATGCGTACGGTTCGCATGATGCGTTCATCCTTTCATGTTTATGGAATGGGGGAATTGCTATGCCTGCGGCTCGGAAATATTCGGAGATGCCGGTTGCTGGGCAAGCGCTTCCAGCTCGGCGAATGCGCCGCGTAGCTGCGCCATGCGCTCCCGGCAGGCTTTGAGCTGCCTGCTCAAATTCGATTTTTGAAGCGTCAGGCTGTTATATTCCTGCTGGAGTTCCGCCTTGCGGCGGGTAAGATATTCTTGCATAGTATATTTCCTCCACTTGGTTATTCTTTCGTTTCGCTCCACCAGCGTTCGTCTGTTCCCGGCTCTGTGGTGTTGCCGTCGATTTGTGAGGTATATTGTTTGCCGTTGTGCGTCACCTTGTCGCCGGTGTTGTAAGCGTCATGCGCGCCGGAGGGCCGCACCCAGGCGGGCCATTCGTCCGGCGTGACCTGCGTCCAGAGGGTGGGCGCGGCGCTGGGCCAATTGGCCTCCCGATCCCAGCAATCCGCATTTGCGCGGTAAAGGTTCCCCTCATGGCGGCGCACGCTGCGCGCGGGGATCAGACCGCCATCCCCGCACAGCGGATCAAAAACCGATAAATAATCCCCGGATGAAAGCAGCTCATCCGGGGCGCTTTGCGCAAGGGCGATATAGCTTGCCCGCATGGCGCGGGCTTCGTCGATGATGCTCATGCGTTTTCTCCTCCCATCAGGATATTGGTTGCGGCGGCGAGCTCGGCATAGGAGGGGGAGGGCAAGTCTTCCTCCACGTCGTCTATGCAGTCCGCAAATTTTTCAGCGATTTCAGGATAGGAATCCGCGTCCTGCGCCTTCATTTTAATCTCCTCGTAGATCATGCGGAGGATGTCGGGCAAATCTCCGCCAATTTGCAAAGGGATTTCTCCAATATAATAATCGCAGATGATTTTGCCCTCAGCCGCTGCCTCTTTGCTCGCGTAGACGCATACGGCATAGTCCCAGGCTTTTTTTCTCGCGCTGAATTCCGCGCGTGTGACTTTTAAATAGGCGTTTGGGACGTGAAATCCATAACAGGTTTCAACGTCGGATTTTATAAATGCCATTTTGCGACCTCCTTATCTTGGCTCAACCGCGATCCACTGCACAGCGGTATAGCCGTCTGCTGTTTTGGTGTTTCTTTGCACGATGATTTTTACACTGTTGGCCGTAGGCGGTCCGCCGACTGCCGCTTGGACAGTGTACGGGGCCCCGGTTCGGGGTGTTACAATAACGCGAGGCGCTTTCGAAAAGGCTGGTGAAAAGTATACAGTTGTTTCTCCGGTATAAATACTGCCGGACAAGGAGCCGTTTGGCACCATTGCTTCGCCGCTTTGGAGGTTAGCAGCGTGATATAATTTATAATAATGGTACTGTAATAAGGCAATCTGATTGTAATATGGCCCTGAATCACTTCTTACACCGATTTCATGTCCGTTAGTTGCGCTAGCATATGCTGTCGCGGATGCCACACAATAATTTGAATAGTTATTTAATGAAAACACAGGATGCTTAGTAGACCCTAAATGATTGCTTGAAATACTTATATCGCCGTATTTAGATGATATGCCTAAATTGTTATATGACTGTAATACCAAACCGTCGATGAGATTTACAGCTACACCACCTAATAACGACCCCTCTTTATAAAAAACCAAACCATTGCCATCAGAAGTCCATTTGCTTTCTAGCTTTGTTGTATAGGTCGCCCCATTATTAGTTGCAGATGTGGTGAAGTTGCCTGTCATCTCCGCATTCTTACCTACTATCTTCCCGTTCTCCAGATCAAAGTACGAACTCCCATCCTTCGACTGCAACCTCCCCGCTTTGATCTGCGTCGCCGTAATATTCAGCTTTCCATCGCTTCCCAGCCACATCCCGTCCGCCTGCGTGGGGGAGAGGGTGTTGACGAGATAGGAGCGGTCTTCCGGGGCGGGCGTCCAGTCGGTGGCGCGGTCGCCCACTTCGAGCTTGCACCATTTTAGTGTTGCTTTTCCGGCACGGCTCCCACCGTCAGGGAACAGATAAGCTGTAAAACGGCAGGTATCCGTTTTGTTGGCTACGAATGTGAGCGTTGCGATGCTATCCGATGTGGTATTAAGACCTATGCTGTTGGATAATACCCAGTCGCTCGAATAAATATAGCAAGCTAGTTTTTTTCCATCTGATAAAGCTTGTTGGTCAATATGACCGCAAAAGGATAGTGTATATTTTTGCCCCTTAATCAAGTTTGCGGTGAGTGTTTTTCCTGAAAAACCATAAGCATTTGATGTTTCTTCTTTTTTAGAGTTGATGATCATATTGACCCCATATGTCGGGTCGTCGGGCGCAGGCGTCCAATCCGTGGCCTTGGAGCCTTTCTCCAGCTTCATTTTTTCATATCGGATAGCGTTGCCGGAAGTGCTTCCGTTGACACCAGCATAGATAATCAGTGTGTTGGTGTCTCCATCATTCGGAGATGTAAACGTGATTTGCTGCTTACTGTCCGACACGCTTAAATAACGGGTGAATACCGGGTGATTGTTTGGGAAATCGTAAACTAATAAGGCGACCTGCGTTGCGGTTCCCGCCACACGAACAATTTTCTCCACACTGAACGTGTATTGCACCCCTTGCTCCAGTGTGCATAGCTGCATATGGGTGTATTGATCTCCGCTGGCGGAGGTCAGAACGCGCGATACGCTATCCTTAATGTAATTCCGGCTGCCGATCTGCAAATTGTTGATGTCCCCCTGCGTCGCCACCTGGTTCCCCGTGATGCTTAGGCTTTTGACGTTGAGGGAGACGTCGCCGTTCTCATCCACCCGGAGCGTGTCCGTCACGCCGTTATTCACCGTTAAGCCCTTTGCGTTGATCAGCCTGCCCTCAATCTCCCCGCTCACCTTCAAATTTTCGCCGATGATCAGATCGCCCATGAGCAGCTTCGCATTCAGGCCGTACATGTAATTCTTCCCGTCCGGCGTGGTCGCGCCGTCGGGCAGCAGGTTTTTACCCAGCACAGTCTCCGTCGTTTCGAAATCGTCCGTGGAGAAGGCGATGGTATTATTTGTGATTTTCAAAACCTCAGGCTCGTAGTCGCCGGTTGGAAGGCCGTCTTCGCCGATGACCGCCCTGCGGCCGTTGATGCCGGAGGCGTCGATGACCATCACCTGGTTATCCGCGTTGACCACCATATTGTGCGTGAGGTTGATCGATTCATCCTTCAGCTCCGCCAGATGGTCGAGATCGTCTTTTTGCTGCTTAAAATCGAAGGTGGTGCGCAGGTATTCCACCGTGCTTGCCGTTTTGGCGATGGAGCCGCCGACGAGATCGTTGAACAGCGCGCTCGGGTCGCTGAGCTTATAGCGGTTGCCAAAGGTGAGGGAGAGGGAGCGGCCGTCATAATCCACCGCCATTTCAAGCAGCAGGAGGCTTGCAATATCCTCCTCGCTTAGCCGGATGTCGATCAGGCAGCCGGATTTGAGCTGGCTGGTTAAGTGGGCAAACTCCTTTTGAAACACGAAGCTCGCGGTTTCCACAGAATACTCATAGCGCGGGGTGGAGATGGTTTTGAGCAGGCTCTGCGCCTTGTTGTAAAGCTCCAGCGCCTGGGCCTGCGCCTCTTCATAGCTCATGTTATCCTGCTTTGTGATGTTCTCTTCTGTATACGCGCCCTGCTGGATGAAGCGAGAGAGCACCTCCATCTCCGCCGGTGTGAATACAGATTCTAAGCGCACCTGTTTTTGGAGCGCCAAAAGCTTGTCGTTCTCTGTGTTGAGCTGTGTTTGAATAGAAGAGAGCGCGCCTTCCGCCGTGCTCAGCGCCGATTTTGCAGCTAGGATTTGCGGGTGAAGAGCTTTGAGATTTGCATTTTTGATATCCTGTGACGCCGTATCGCTGATGATGGCGGATTGCTGCACCTGCAAGTTTGAAAGCTCCTGCTTGAGGCGGGTGATCTCGCCTTCCTTTTCGGCTTTTCGCCCCTGAAGCTTGCTGATTTCCGCACGCTGCACCTGAAAGGCGCTGTTTTCTGAGCTCGTGAGGGCGTCCACATGGGCCTGCCAGCTTTTTACCTTTTCGATCAGCGCGGCATCCATCCACTCCTCTGTGGCGTAATAGCTGAAGTTATAGATCAAGTTGGTGCCCAGCGGGTTTACGCTGAGGATGTCGAGCCCGTTGCCGCCCTTGACGAGCAGGGCGGTTTTGATCTCGTCGGATTTGGTGCGCAGGGTCAGCCCCTGGAGCACATCCTCCGTGGAGAGGCAGATATCCGTGCGGTTATCGTATTGATAGCGGTCGTAAACACGGATGACGCGGTTCAATATGTCAAATTCAAACAGGCATTCATACGCCTCCTCCAATTCCGTCATGAGGAAGGCATAAACCGTTTGATCGGTTGTGTCAAAGGTGCGGGAGCGCGCGGCAACGGCGGCGGGGATGCCGTCCGTATCCAGCCGCCAGGAGGGGAGGCGCTTCATGATATCTGAGAGCAGGGAGTTTTTCGGGTCGCTGTCGTCTCCGCTGTAAAACCGGTAGGTGCCTTCATAGTAGCCGAGCTGAATGTTGTTCAGCTCATATTCGCAGGAGGAGGCCTCCACGGTTTTGAACGCGTCGTTTCCCTCTTCGGAAACGGACACATCCGTGATGACGAAATAGCCGATTCCATCCACCAGGAGGTAGCGAAAGGGATCCACCTGTTCATAGACGGGGCAGCGGCACTCCTTTGCGCCGCGCTGGATGGTGAAGGAGAGATCGGATAGATCGTTAAACCGGATATTCATCTGCCGGTCCGAGAGGTTCGAGAGGATGCCGAGCGCGCGGCCATCCGGGTTGCAGAGCGTGATCTGCGGGATTTCAAAATTCCCGAAGGAATCAAATTGAGCAAGCAATTATATCAGCCTCGCAATCCTGTATTGAAATGTGAGCTTCTGTATGTCCCCGGTCGCGGCAAAGCGGTTCAGGCCGGGGAGCAGGCGGAAGAAATTTTTGTTAAAGCTGTTATAGATCGGCTCGGTCGAAAGGGTGGAGCGCACCTCCAGCGTTTCCGGCCGGAGCGTGATGGTGTGCGGCGTGGCGTTGAGGCCGGTAAATGCCGTTTGGCGGTTTTGATCGGTCACGTTTTGCAGCATGACGCTGCCGCCCTGCGTTCCGGTTTGTAGAATAACCTCCGGGTAGAGATAGCCCTTGTAAACGGACGGGTTCTCAAACGCCATCTGCGTGCCGATCTCCGCCGCTTCGTATATGGCTTCGCCATCCTCCCAGCCCCAGGGCGCGTCGCACAGCAGGGTGGCCTTGAAGCCGACCGCTCCATACTTGCCGTTTACGCCGCCCTCGATCTCCTCCACGGCGTGGAACACACAGTTGAGGTAAACGCCGTCGTATTCGTCGGAGAGGGGTTCGAGCTTGCGAAACGCTTTTTCATGAAAAAGCCAGGCGTAAACCTCGCCCACCTCCGCGTCTGACAGCACGCGGTCGGATACGATCTCCACATCGAAAGAGAGCGGCTCCTCCCATGTATCCTGCTGGAGAAAATGGTGGTGTGAAAGCCGGTTATATTGCGTGGAATAGGCGGGGCCGCCCATTCTGCGCCGGTCGGGGGTGAGCTCCACCTGCGCGAAAAACAGCCCCCAGATGGCGGAGGACTGGTTGTTGTAGTTGAAATACTTTCCGGAGAGATGCATAAAAAGCCTCCTTCATCCATCCCCCGGGGCCTGCCGCTCCGGGGGATGTGTCAATATCTGTCGTCTGGTTATTTAGAATCCATTACCCCAAATGCTTTGGGTTGATCGTATGGCCGCTGCGCAGGTATTTCTTATTCGCCTGCGTGAACACCTTTTCCGCAATGCGGTTTTCCGCCTTTTCGAGCGCCTTGACGGTTTCCATATCCGCATTGCCCTCTACGATCACCTTGGAATCGATCTGAATGCAGGGCGCGGCGCCCGGGGCAAAGCCCGCGCCGAAGGCGGAGGAGAGCTTGGCCATGCTTTGGTTGAGGAAGGCGGCGGGGTTCTGCGCGAGGGCAATAATGCGTTCGGTGAGCGTGCTGTTGAGCACCCCGTCGCCGCGTGAAAGGTGGGTGAGCCTGCCCTGCACGGGGTTGCGGATAATTAGCTCCGGCCCGGCCTCGTCCACCAGCGCAAGCTGATCGGAGGGGATGAAGGGGGAGCCGGAGCGGTAGCCCTTCACGTTCTTTTTGTCGACCCACGCGATGGTGTTGCCAATTTTTGAGGTGGTGCCGATGGCAACCTTCCCGTTGGCGATGTTGGTCACGTAGAGCTTCTGGTTCCAGCCCACGCCCGCGTTCTTCGCCATCGTGCTCCAGGAACCCACGCGTTTGCCGGAGGAGGAGGCATAGGCCGCTGCGTCCTTTGTGGTCACGCTCGCTCGCCCACCCTTGACCGGGGCCTTGGCGGCGGACGAACCGCCGGAGGACGCGGCGGGCTTTTGCTGCGCGGCGGCGCTGGGCGTTTTGACGGGCGGCTTGATGTCGCCAGGGTTTTCGGAGATTTTGATGGCGTTTGCCTGCGTGCCGTAGGTTTTGAGCGCATCGGTGGCGGCCTTCCACGCGTCGGTCACGGTTTTGTTGATGCCGTCGCCGTATTTCGCGTTCCACTCCATCAGCTCCTGGTAGACGGTTTCGCTGCGGGTCATGATATCCGCCATGGCCTGATCGCGCACCGCGCCCTCGTTATCGAGGAATTCATCAATCTTCTCGATTTTGGCGTTGTTCTGCTCTTCCAGCAGGGCGTATTCCTCATCGAGCTTTTCCTTCTGCCGCTCGATGGACTGCTCTTTTTCGTATTCCTCAAGGTCCTCCTGCTTTTCGGCAAGCTCGGCGCGCAGCTCGGCCTGCTCGCGCTGGGAGGCGGCGCTCGTGTCGGCGGAGAGCTCATTCAGCCGCGTTTCGATCTCTGCGATATCCGCGCGCTTTTTGGCGGCGGTTTTGGCGTAGTCGTCGGCTTCCTTCTGCTTGTCGAGAGCCTTTGCCTGCGCGTCGTAGAGCTTTTTGTAGCCGTCGAGCTCGTCCTCCAGCGCTTTCTTTTTGAGCTCCTGCTCCTTGCGGATATACTTCATGCGCATGTCGACGATATCTTCAATCGCGTCGGCCGCGTCTTTGGCCTTTTTGGCCTCGGCCTCCTGATAGGCCTTGGTCTCCTTGTAGATCTGCTGCTCAAGCTTACGCAGGTCTTCCTTCTTCTTGGCAAGCTTGTTGTAGGCGTAGGTCAGGTCGGCGATCTTCTGGGCCTGGTTGTCATCGTACTTGCCCATGGCCTCCTTGTAGGAGATCTCATCAAGATAATCGTCGAGCTGCTGCTTTTCATAGGCTTCGCGGGCGGCGTAGATTTTCTCCTCAAGCTGCCAGCGCTCGGATTCCTTCTTCGTGAGCCTGGATTTCGCGTTTTCCAGGGCTTTGATGTAGCCAAGCTCGTCGTTTTCGTATTTGCCGATGGCTTTGAGGTGCTCGATGCGCTTTAATTCGTTGTCGAGGGCTTCGTTTTTGTAGGCGGTTGAGCCGGAACCGTTGCCGCCGGATTTTTGCATACCGTTAGAATTTCCGTCGTTTGTCTTTTTGAAGCCACTCGAATTGCCTTTGCCGGTTGTTTTGATTTTGAAATCTTCTGTAGTAATCTGTGTTGCTTCAATATTTGCCTGCAAGTCATTGCCGAAGTTAGAAATAGCGGAACCAATGCTTTGCATAGCAGCGGCGGTATTCCCAGTGGCTTCAATGCTGAAATCGACCTGGGGGATTTTAAATGGCCACCCCTCCACCTTTTGAAAGTCGATTTTTGTGGCGCTCAGGCGAAGCTCAACTTTGAATTTTGCAATAATTTCGCCAAGGTCTTGAAAGAGCGTGGCAACACCTTGGGCCATGGAAGAGATTCCCTTATTGGTATTGGCCGCGATCGCTTGCGTGGCAATGCCTTGATTGCTGACGTTGTTTGTCAGGCTGGCGGCGATCTCTTCGGAGGTGGAGCCCATCGTGTTCCGAATCTGGTCGGCCATCTCACCGTTGCTGCTTACAATATAGGCAAGGTCTTCGGCCACAATTGCCGCATGCTGGTTAAATTCAGCCGATCCCATTTGCAGGGAGCCGGAGGTCATCATTTGCAGGGAATAGATGCTGTCTTTATACTGCTCCACCATTGCGCAGCCGTCGGCAATGGCAGTTTGGGCGCCCTGCATGGCGGAGATGGATTCCTCCGTCATGCTGCCGCTTTCCGCCCAGGCATCGCCGTTTTCCATCACCGTATCAGATAGAGAGGAGACAAGCTCAGCAATCGATGTGAAGCCATCCAGATAATCGGAAATGTCGATTTGATTGGCCTCAAAATCGGCCATCAGGTCGGAGAGGCCCTGTGCGGCTTCCTGCGCGGTGGAGGCAAAGAGCGCAGCCTGCATGCCCTGCGCTTCTTCCAAATTGTCCGTATATTCGCTGAAATCTACGTTTTCCAGCTCGCTGTTGAGTGAGTTAAAGTAATCCTCCGCGGAAATTTTGCCGTCTTCGAACTGCTCCTTGGCGGATTCCATACGCTCATACACCTGCTCGCCAAAGCTGCGCAGGCCCTCGTCCGTCACGTTGGACATCGTGGAGCCGAACACCAGGAAGGCCGCCTCTGCCGTATCGCCCTGCTGCGCCAGCTCATAAAACTGCTTGGCCATATCGGCGGTGCTGATGCCCGCGTCGGCCAGCGCGTCTTTCAGGCGTGAGGAGGCGATGCGGTCAAAAACGGCTTCCACATCCTTGCCCTGTGCGGCGGCTTCGAGGAGCTGATCGCGCACGCCGGTGTTTTCGGAGCTGTTGAAAATGTTTTTAATGCGGTCTCCCAGCGGTGTGGTTTTGGTATCAAAATCAATGAAGAGGTCGAGCAGATCGCTTACCTCTTTTTTCAACGGATTGGAATCGGCAAAGGAGCCGGAGAGTTCCTGAAGGCGCGAGATCATATCCGTCAGGGATTTGGTCTTGTCCGTTTTTTCCTCCTGAATGTCCTCCAGCTGTTTCTCCGCCTTTTTGAGCTGCTTTTCATCGCCGGTGGCTTTCAGACGCGCGATGTCCTCATTCAGCTGTTTTTCCTGGGCAGTGAGCGATTCCAGGTCTTTGATTCGGTTTGCAATGGCCTCCTGATAACCTTCGCCGCCTTCTTTGAAGTTGTTGTATTCCTCTGTTGCGGCGGCGTCGGTTGCAACTTTGCCCTGGTTGGCAAGGGCCTGCTTGATTTGAAGCTGCTGTAGCAGGTCTTCGTTTGCCTGCTTGAGGCGCTCGTATTCCTCCTGCTCGAAAATGGTCATCTCGCCCTTGCCTTCGAGTTCGTCCATGCGCTGGGCGGTTGTTTCCATTTCGCTTTGGATGGATTCGATCTCCCCAACGAGGGATTCATAGCTTTCGCTGGCGGTGTTGGTGGCCTCTTGCAGGTTTTCCTGCTTGTGTACGGCCTCATCAATTTTTTGCACAAGGAAGTTGAGCGCTACGCCCGCAAGCATATTGATCGCGCCGCCCGCCAGCGCGGAGGCTGCGGATTGGGCGACCATTGCGGCGGTGGAGGCTTTGGTGGCCGTGGCGGCTTGAAGCTGAGAGCTTTTGAAGTTGTCCACGGAAACGGGCAGCCCCTGGCTATTTTGAGCGAGGTTTTTGGCGGCTTTGGAGGCGCTGGCGAGATGCTTTTCAAAGGCTTTTTGCGGATCGATACCAGCGTTAAGAGCTCCATTATATTTTTCTAATGCCAATATATCGCCGCGCAAATCACTGCTGAGCTCTGCGCCGGCGTTGATTTTTGTGGCGACGGATTTAATCAACCCGTCGCCCGCGCCGACCGCCGTCTGTTTGGCGACGTTTGCGGCGCTTGTGAGCAAGTTGCTGTTCTTTCTGTTACTTTTGTGACCATGATGAGATTTATTTTGACAAATGTTTATGCAGTTGGTATAATATTCCTGATCTCAGGTGAGAGGCTAAAATCAGGGTGAGAGATAATATGATACCAAGTTTAAGAAAGGTGAATAAAAATGAATCAAGTATATTATTGTCCAGTATGCGGTTTTGTGATAAGTGACGAAAGCGCCGATTGCCTAGATGCTTCCCTTAAGAAAAAATGCCCGGAATGTAAAGGGAAAATGATGGCAACGGGGAAGGAATACAATTCTTTTTGGCAGAGGTCTCCCAACAAGGACGATTGGTGTGACGCTCTTGAGAATTTGGAAGAAACCGTGCGCGAGGAATATGTCTACGATAATCCTCAGTTTAATCAAAAGAAATATGAGAAACGGGAGCAAAAGGATCAGGAGCGCATTGCACGCAACCGAGCCGGGCTAAGCCCGCTTGATAATCACCCCAAATGCCCCACCTGCGGCAGCGAAAATCTCTCGCGCATCAGCGGCATTGGAACGATCTCGATTTTTGGCAATTTCGGCATCACCAATGGGGACGCGGGCAAAACCTTCAAATGCAACAACTGCGGCTACCGCTGGTAATTGCCGCCTTGCTGATGGCTCCACACCTGCCGTATTTATACATACTGTAAAACAGGGCTGCGGATCGAAACGATCATTGCTATCAACTCCTTTCCTTGTGTCGGGCGGCTGTCCGGCCTGGCCTCGGCTTCTCGCCGGGGCTTTCTTGTTGCGGGAGTTAGCAGCCTGTGAGTTGATTGCGGTTTGTTTTGTTGCATTTGTAGCCAGAAGGGCCTCTGTTTTGACGAATATTTATGCAGTTGGTATATGGTTATGGCTCCACACCCGTAGGGGCGAACCGTGTTCGCCCGTTGATAAAAAACAATGATTGCGGGCGAACACAGTTCGCCCGCAATCTACCATATTTATACATATCGTAAAACAAAAACAGCCCCGGTTTCCGCCGGGGTTTTCTTGGTGCGAGAGTTAGCGGTCTGTGAGTTGATTGCGGTCTGTTTTATAATATTCTGATTTCCCCTTTTAAAATATCTTTATCTTCTTCAAAGGTCCTAGCCGATGCTGGGGCCTTTTTTTGTCTTTCGAGCAACATTCGGAAAATATTGGGGAGCAATGCAATTATTTGAGCAACTTATTATCCATAAAGAGCCCCTCTTCATTTGTTTTGGTCATTACAAAATATGGAATATGATTCGTTCTTTATCCGCAATTATATCCTCAACAAGATACAATTTTTATTGTTCTAAATTTTTATTATTTATTTTTTTGACTGCAATTAAATAAAAAAAATATCTTTAAAATCATTTTTTAAAAATTCTCTAAACCAATTTTATGGGTTTTTGTATTGCTTAATATCCGACAAAATATAGGTAGTTTCTATCGAATTATATTTACAACTTTTGTTAATATGAGGAGATAATAAAATTTTTTTGTCTTATCCACACTCCCTAAAAAAAGATTATATTATCTTATATTAGAAATTAATAAATATCACTATTAGGGGAAAATATGGATCTATCATCTATTACAAGATGACAATATATTTCTAATAAGTCAATATCTATACATATTTTGAACAAAAACGTACGCATTAAATTGTAGTGACTTACAGAAATTGGAATTAGTGAATGAAATGTGTTGAAAAATGATACAGGTATGGTTTATTATTGTGGGCGTGGCTCATGACAAAAAGATAAAGGAGAGTTCAAAAATGAAGACAGCAAGTTATCGAGTTGTTCGGATGTCTGTGTGCTATCAAGATGTGGAAGAAGAGGTGATGTACGGAATCGAGGCTATCTGCCCAGAGGAGGGGAAAGTATTAGACCGGGTTTGCAGGATTTCTGAAAATGAGGCAGAGGTTCAAAAGCTCTCTGAGATGATGAATCAGAATGAGCTGTCGCTGCGTCACTTCCGCTGTGTCGTTGACGATTTCAGGCATTAAGCCGGGTTTTGCGTTGCTTTTAGAGCGGGTAGCCTCTGCTCTCACACAGGGGCTTCCATCGGGCTCTCTCATCATGGCGGACAGGTCTTTCAGCCTGCCTCTCGCATTTCATGGTGTTATTGTGCGAGTACGGACTGGATCTTCACCCTCCCCGGTGGGAGGGGAGCAGCTCAGGCCCCAATGTTGCCACTGCGGCCGTTACAGTCTCTACGGATTCCGGGGGCGTTGCCGCCGCCGGCCTTTCCTCGGTCTGAACCACTGCTGGCCTTTAACCGATACAGCTGCTTTCTCTGCCGCATATTACTATGCGGCACAGGCAAACATTTCATTACCTGCACTGCCGCTTGAGGCGGCGCTGAGCTTCCCGCCCAGGGAGATAAGGCCTTGCACGCTGGATAATCCGTCAAGGCTTTCCCGCAGCCGGTTGAGCTTTGCTTGAAACTGCTCTGCTTCGGCTGAATTTTTTTGCATCCAGGCGCTTAGTTGATCGGATAAAACGAGCCTGTCCGTATCCAGCGCCACGGAGAGTGAGAGAGATTGGCCGGATAGCAGGCCTTGCGCCTG
>ERZ826396.2576-NODE-2576-length-14452-cov-10.731194_pt1 | contig 14452 bp, 11 predicted proteins | sample MGYA00519926_ERZ826396 | MGnify/ENA primary metagenome ERZ826396 (study PRJEB31778, sample SAMEA3449230) | human gut metagenome | biome: human gut; feature: human-associated habitat; material: faeces | place: United Kingdom | collected 2010/2012 ... | reverse complement strand
CGTCCTTCGCGCGCATGGACAGCGCCACGTCGCCGATCGCGCGGAAGATCGCGTCTGCGCCCACCGTCTTCGACACCGCCACCACGCGCACCTCGCGCGGGTCGCGCCCCGCCTGCGCGCAGCATGCGGCCAGCTCGGCGAGCACGCGGTCGTATCGTTCTTGAAATCCCATGTCATCCAACCTTCCGAAACGCCACCGCGCCATGGCGCCCGCAAACGCCGCCCTCGGCGCGGAAGGAGTAGTACCTCTCGGGCGCGCATTTCGTGCACGCATCCGCGCACGCGATGCGCCCAGGAGCGACACCGGCCGCCACAAGATCGCGCCCGAGCGCCATGGACAGATCGACATGCCTCTCATCGGGGCAAACATCCTCTCCGAAACGCTCAACGAAACGCGCGCGCACGTCCTCGCCCGTCTCGAAACACCGAGGGCAGATGTGCGGGCCCACATACACGTTGTAACCGGCCGCCGCATGGGCACCCAGCTCCGCGACGTCGCGCTTCGCCATCAGGCGCACGGCCTTCGGCGCGATGCCGTTCACGACGCCGCGCCACCCCGCATGCACGACCGCGAAGCGGCCGGTGGGCGACACGATGACGACGGGAACGCAGTCCGCGAAGCACAGAAGCGCCGCCACGCCCGGAACCGTCGCCACTACGGCATCGGCTCCTGCGCGCGCTTGGGCCCGCACGGCCTCCACGGCGCCGGGCGCGGCGTCGTCCACCTCCGCCACGACGTCGCCATGCACCTGGCTCGGCACGACGAGGGGCAGCCCTTCGCCGCCGAGCGCCTTGAGCACGATCGAGCGGTTGCGCTCGACGGCCCGCGCGTCGTCTCCGACGTGGCCCCCGAGGTTGAGCGAGGCGAAAGGAGGGGCGCTCACGCCGCCCTCGCGACCGGTGAACGCAACGCGCACCCCGACAGCATCGAACAGCTCATCGTCGGTGAGCGCAGGAAGCAGACGCGCGCCGAACCGGCGCGCGCTCAGATGCGGAATGGGCAAGCGATCGATCGCGTCCATGGGACGGGCGTTCGCTACCGTTGGCGCTTGAGGAAGTCGGGGATGTAGTCCTCGTCGGCGAAACGACCCGAAGCGGATCCGGAGCTCGCGTACGACGAGTACGTCGAAGCGGGAGCCGCCGGGGCAGCGGGCTCGGGCGCGGCGGTCGATGCGAACAGATCCTTGCGCGAGAAATCCATGGAGGACTGCTGCGGGGCGCCCATCTTGAAGCCCGTCGCGATGACGGTGATGCGCACCTGATCCTGCATGCCCTCGTCGATGATCTGGCCGTAGATGATGTTGGCGTTCTCGTCGGCGCACGCCTCCACGGTGCGGGCGGCCGCGTCCACCTCGGTGAGCGTGAGGTCGGGGCCGCCGGCGATGGAGAACAGCACGCGCGACGCGCCGGCGATGGAAGCCTCGAGCAGGTTCGAGTTCGTGGCCTGCTGCGCGGCCTCAAGAGCGCGGTTCTCGCCGGAGGCGAGGCCGATGCCCATCATGGCGGTGCCGGCGTCCTTCATGACCGTGCGGATGTCCGCGAAGTCGAGGTTGATGAGGCCGGGGATGGTGATGAGGTCCGTGACGCCCTGGATGCCCTGGCGCAGCGTGTCGTCGGCGATGCGGAACGCGTCGAGCATGCTCGTCTTCTTGTCGACGATCTCGAGCAGACGGTCGTTCGGGATGACGATGAGGGTGTCCACCTTCTGCGACAGAAGGTCGATGCCCTGCTCTGCCTGGTTGCGGCGGGTGCGACCCTCGAACGAGAAGGGCTTGGTGACGATGCCGACGGTGAGCGCGCCGATCTCCTCGCGCGCGATCTCCGCGATGATGGGCGCGGCGCCCGTGCCCGTGCCGCCGCCTTCGCCGGCGGTGACGAACACCATGTCGGCTTCAGCGAGCGCTTCGCGGATCTCCGCGCGGCTCTCCTCGGCGGCCTGGCACCCCACCTCGGGGTTCGCGCCGGCCCCGAGGCCGCGCGTCAGCTCCTCGCCGATGTGGATCGTCTTGTCGGCATCCGACATGAGCAGGGCCTGACGGTCGGTGTTCACGGCGATGAACTCCACGCCGCGCACGCCTGCCTCCACCATGCGGTTCACGGCATTCGTGCCGCCGCCGCCAACGCCGACGACCTTGATGACCGCCAAATGCTCGGAACCTATCTTGTTTGGCATCGTATCCTCCACACCTGCTGCGATTTCAAATGCTGCGTTTCCCTTCGTGGGTACACTCACGTGCGGTTATTGTACACGATGACAAATCATTTGCAAATTGCGCCGCGATAATGAAAACCGCACGTCCACAATACGAAATCAGCGCGCGACGCGGACGGCGGCAAGAGGACGGCGGGCGGGCGGCGCCCCTTCCCCGCCGCATCGCCCAGCCCTCGACATCGCTTCGGCCCGACCCGCTTCGCTCTGGCGCGCCTCCCGCAGACGCGCCGGGAGGCCTACGAAGGGGAGCGCCACGTGGGGCTGTCGACCACGCGCACGTTGATGTAGACGACGTCGGGATGCTCCTCCATGATCTTGAGGCAGACCCGCTCCTTGTCGCGGATGTTCTCGGCCGAGCCGAACACGATCTCGACGCCGCTTTCAAGCGTGAGGGTGGTCGACTCCGTCTCCGTGGCGGCGACGGCGCGCACCTGCCCCACCAAGTCGGTGGTCATGCCGGCGACGATGGACAGCGCGTTGCTCACGCTCGCGTCGGTGCAGTACGCGCCCACTGCGGGATTCGTCCCGTAAGGGACCTCGGCGATGCGCAGCACGCTCTCGGCGTCCTCGTACACCTTGGGGCTTATGCTCTTGCCGGCCTCCGAATCCTTGTCCGGAATGGGCATGAGCCACATGCCGTCCGAGGCGATGGCCCAATCCTGCGTGGACTCGGCGTTCTCGGTGGGCACCTCGACGACGGCGGCGACGGTGCGCTCGGTAACGGCCAGCTCGAGCGTATGGGGGAACACGCGGCGCACCTCGACGCGCTCCACCCAGGCGTCTTTGAGCAAGCGGTCGCGGATGGCGCCCGTATCGACGCGCAGAAGCGTCGTGTCGGCCGGCACGGCGGCCAATTCGGTCATCTCGGTGGCGGTAAGGTGCTCCACTCCGCTCACCTGGACGCTTTCGATGGCGAACACGTCGGAGGCGTAAAGCGCCGCCCCGCCCGCCACGAGCGCGAGCAGAAGCGCGCCCGCGATCGAGAGCCGCACGAGATGGCGTCGGTAGGTGCGCTGGGCGCGGGCGTTGCGCTCGGCGCGGTCGAGATCTCCCACGCGCACCGACGACAGGGGCGGGCGCGCCTGAGGCCGCGGCTGCACGCGCCCGTACTCCGCGTTGCGGCGCTTCGGCAGCTGGCCGCCGGGAATGGCCCGATAGCCGCTCGAGGAGGCGGGGCGCACGGACGAGGAGCGGGGAGCGGGCGTGCGGGAAGCCCCCCGGACGCGAGAGGGCGAGGACGCCTTACGCGAACCCGAGGAAGCGGACTTCCGGTTGTAGCTCGATGCCATACGCCTCGTACACCTCACGTTGTGCCAGTTCGATCAAGTCCCTCACGTCGCGGGCAGTGGCGCCTCCCGTGTTCACGATGAAGTTCGCGTGAACCTCCGACACCTGGGCGCCGCCGATGCGGCGGCCCTTGAGGCCCGCCTCCTCGATGAGCGCGCCCGCCGAGCGGCCCTCGGGGTTGCGGAACACGCTGCCGCACGAAGGGCTCGCCTGCGGCTGCGTCTTCTTGCGGCGCGCGTGCGAGGCCTCCATCTTACCGCGGATGAAGAACGGGTCGGCCGGCTCTACGGAAAGTTCGCATTCCACGATCACCTCGTCCGGGCGAAAGGAGGTCTGCCGATATCCCCATGCGACCTCGTCGCCCGCGCGCCGCACAAGCCCCTCGCCCGGAGAGAGCGTGGTCACCGACACCACCCGCGCTCCGATCCACTCCTCGCGCGTCCCGGCGTTCATGCGCAGCGCCCCGCCCACGGTGCCCGGAGTGCCCACGGCGAACTCGAGGCCCGCGAGCGAGCGCCGAAACGCCTCCTGCACCACCGATGACAGCGGCACGCCCGCTCCCACGCAGAAGCGCTTCGTCTCCTCGTCGAAGCGGCAGGTGCGGAAATCGCGCCCGAGCGTCACCACCACGCCGGGGTAGCCTTCGTCGGCGACGAGCAGGTTCGAGCCGCGCCCGACGGCCGTCCACGGCACGCCGGTGCGTTCACACGTCTCCACGAGGCGCTTGAGCGCGCCCACGGAGCCCACCTGCACGTAGAAGCGCGCAGGCCCGCCGATGCGGTACATGGTGTGGCGGGACATGGGCTCGTTGGGATACACGTCGCCGTCGAACGCGTCGTCGACGAGCAGCGCTTCGAGCTCGGAGGTGTGCCGCGCGGTCATCTCGGCATCACTCCGCGTCGGCGGGTTGCGCGTCCGCAGCCGCCCGGGCGCGCGAGAGCGCGTCGAGAAGCTGCGGGCCGATGGCCGTGACGTCGCCCGCGCCCATGGTGATAAGCAAATCGCCCGCATGAAGCGCGGAGGCCAGGTGCGGCACCACCTCGATGCGGCGCGGCACGTAGGCGGCCTCGGGGTGCCCCGGATGGTCGAGCACCACGTTGAGGAAGGTCTTTCCGCTCACGCCGGGCACGGGCACCTCGCCCGCGGGGTACACGTCCATGAACGTGACGGCGTCGGCCGCGTCGAACGCAGAGGCGAACTCGTCTTTGAGCACTTCGGTGAACAGCGGCGCGCGCGAGTAGCGGTGCGGTTGGAACAGCACGTGCACATGCGCGTACCCGAGGCGCGAGGCCGCCTCGATGGTGGCCTTGATCTCGGTGGGATGGTGCGCGTAGTCGTCCACCACGGTGACACCGGCCGCCTCGCCCACCAGATCGAAGCGGCGCTTGACGCCCGCGAAGCCCGCAAGCGCCTCGGCGGCCGCAGCCGGATCGTAGCCGAGGGCCCACAGAAGCGCGATGACGCCCGCGGCGTTCAAGACGTTGTGCCGCCCGGGGTTCTGCTTGACGCTGCCCGCAACCGAGCGCCCGTCGGGCAGCGAGAGCGCAAAGGAGCTGCCCACCCCGCGCGGCTCGAAAGATACCACGCGCACGTCGCAGCCCTCGCAAAAGCCGTAGGTCACCACGCGCCGACCCGTGGCGCGCGCCACGCGCACAAGCGCCTCGTCCTCGCCGCACACGACGGCAAGCCCCCCGTCCGCGGGCACCGAGCCGATGAACGCCGAGAACTTCTCGTAGATCTCGTCGAGGTCGCGGTAGTGGTCGAGGTGGTCGGCCTCGATGTTGGTCACGAGCACGGCGCGCGGCGAGAGGAACGTGAACGACTTGTCGCTCTCGTCGGCCTCCACCACGTAGTGCCGCCCCGTTCCGGAGTGGGCGTTCGTGCCGTAGGCGCGCACGATGCCGCCGATGAGAAACGTCGGATCCTCCCCCATGGCGTCGAGCGTGCTCGCCAGCATGGACGAGGTCGTGGTCTTGCCGTGCGTTCCGGCGACGGCGAGCGTCTCGAGCCTCGCGCCGAGGTGCGCGAGCATCTGGGCGCGGTGCCAGATGGCAAGGCCGCGCTCGCGCGCCGCGATGAGCTCGGGGTTGTTGTCGAGGATGGCCGTGGACACCACCACCACCGCATCGTCGGCGGCAGGCAGGTTCGCCGCGTCGTGTCCGAGGCGCACGTCGATGCCCGCCTCCTTGAGCTGCTTGGTGTAGCGGCTCTCCTTGAGATCCGATCCGCTCACCCGCATGCCCTGGTCGAACGCCACGCGGGCGATGCCGCTCATGCCGACCCCGCCGATACCGATGAAGTGCACGTGCTCGATACGACCCATGTTCATCCTGTTTCCCTCGGTTCCGTCATATTGCCTCTTAGGCCCATTGTACCCTATCGCCATCCGGATTCGGCTCGCACGGCGCTTCGACGGCGCCTCGGCCAAGACGGCGGCGGAAGGGCCTTCGCCCTCTGCCGCCTCGCTCGCGCGGGCCGAATTGGGAACGGACGCGCGGCGTCAGCGCGCGGCCGCCGCCTTCGCCACCGCATCGGCCAGAAGCGCGGCCGCGTCCCGGGTTTTCTGCGCGCGGGCCGCCGCGGCCATGCGCTCGCGCACGCCCCCGTCCTCCACGAGCGCACGCAGATGCCGCTCGAACTCGGGACCCTCCACATCGGCGTCGGCCACCATGAACGCCGCCCCGGCGCCGACGCACGCACGGGCGTTCATGGTTTGATGGTCCTCCGTGGCATGGGGGAACGGCACGAGCAGCGCGGGCAGCGCGCGGGCCGATATCTCGGCGAGCGAAGTGGCCCCGGCGCGCGACACGACGGCGTCGGCGGCGGCCATGGCAGCCCCCATCCGGTCGGTGAAGCCGTGCAGGTGCCAGCGGCGCGCCTCGTCGGGCGAAAGCGAGAGCGCCTCGGTCACGGCATCGAGCTCCTTCGGCCCCGTCACGTGCACCACGTGCAGATTCGGATGGGACAAAAGCAGCTCCTTGCGCGCGACGACGGCCTGGTTGAGATGGCGCGCGCCCAGGCTGCCGCCCGTGACGAGCAGCATGAGCGCGTCTTCGGGCACGCCGAAGACGGCACGGCCCTCCGCGCGCGTGGCGTCGAACACGCTTCGGCGCACGGGATTGCCCGTCACCGTCGCACGCGAGCGCGCATCGCCCGAAAGCGCCTCGGCGGCGCGCTCGTAGGTGAGGCACACAGCCGCCGCGCGCTTGGCCAGGTACTTGTTCGCCATGCCCATGACCGAGTTCTGCTCGTGCACCACGACAGGGATGCCGCGCTGCTCGGCCGCGCGCGCCACGGGGATGCACACGTAACCGCCGAAGCCCACCACCACGTCGGGGCGCACCTCGTCGAACCATGCGCGGGCGAGCTTCGTGCTCTTCTGTATCTTCGCAAGGGCCTTCGGCAACGTGAGCGGATGCGCGCGGTCGAACCCCTGCGCCTCGAACGGCGTGAACGGGATGCCCGCCTGCTCGACGAGCCGCGCCTCCACGCCTGTGGGCGTTCCGGCGAAGCGCACGTCCCAGCCGCGGTCGGCAAGCTCCTCGGAAAGGGCGATCGCCGGGTTGATGTGACCGGCGGTGCCGCCGCCGGAAAGCACTGCGAGCATGTTCTACCTCCTGTTCGCGCTCGCCCTGCCCCGTCCCCTGCGGGCCGAGGCGGCCGTGTGTCTTGTGTCGGACGCGGCACGCACGACGCGCAAGTCGGCGCGACGCCGCTCGTAGATGGTGGGGGCGGCGGCCTCTTTCGACACCGAGAGGATAAGACCCACCATCGCCAGCGTGGCGATGAGCGACGAGCCGCCGGACGAGACGAACGGCAGCGGCTTTCCCACCACGGGGAACCACCCCACCACCATCGCGATGTTGAGGAACGCCTGGAACGCGATCATGATGGTGAGGCCGCCCGCCACCATGGTGCCGAAGTTGTCGGTCGCCGAACGCGCGATGCGCATCCCGGCATAGAGGAACAGCGCGAACAGCGCGATCACGACGAGCGCCCCTACAAGCCCCAGCTCCTCGGCGATGATGGCGAAGATGAAGTCGGTGTCGGACTGGGTGAGGTAGAGGTACTTCTCATGCGAGTTGCCCAGGCCCACGCCGAACACGCCGCCGCCGGCGATGGCGTAGAGCGAGTGGATGAGCTGGTATCCCGTGCCGAAGCCCTCCTTGCCGTCGTTCCACGGGTCCAAGAACACCATGAGGCGCGACATCCGATACGGCTCGGACACGACGCCCACGATGCCCACCGCCACCACCAAGCCCGCCACGATGGCCATGGTGCGCGCCGGCACCTCCCCCAGCCACATGACCGCGAGGATGCCCACGACGCAGATCATCGCCGTGCCGAGATCGGACTGCTTGGCCAAGATGAGCAGGATCGGCGCAAGGACGAGCACGAAGACCTGGACGAAGAACGCGCGGAAGGTCAGCGCGCCCTCGCGCAGATCCGCGAACAGGCGCGCGCCCACGAGCACGAGCACGATCTTGGCGAACTCCGACGGCTGAAGGCTCGCCGAGCCGAGCACGAGCCAGCGGCGCGCGCCCCACTCCTCGTCGCCCACCCCGATGAACATCGTGGCCACGAGCAGGATCGCCGCAAGGCCCCACGCCGCGTACACGAAAGGGCCGCGCCAAACCGAGCAGGGCAGAAACTTCCAAATGGCCGCCGCGAGCACGAGGCCGGCCACGGCGTAGCGCACTTGCCCAAGCACGTCGGCCATGGGATTGGCCGCATCCGGCGCATCGGCGTTCGCAAGCGTGATGACCGACGAGGTGGAGTAGATCATGACGAACCCGATGAGGACGAGCGCGAGCACGCTCAAAAGCATGATGATCCGGGGGGCCATGATGTGCGCGGGCGTCTCCCGCTTCGTGCGCGTCCAAGCCATGCGAGCCCCTAGCGAGCGCCCGCCGCGCGCTCAGAGACGAGGGCCTTGAACGCGCGTCCGCGCTCCTCGAACGAGCCGAACTCGTCGAAGGACGCGCACGCCGGAGACAAGAGCACGACGCCGTCTTCCGGCGCGAGCGCAAGAGCCGCATCGAGCGCGTCGGCCAGGTGCCGAGCGCGCGCGACGGCGAACCCCTCCGGAGCCTTCGCGAAGGCCGCCTCGAACGCCGAGGCGATGCGCTCGCCCGCCGAGCCGAAGCACACGACGGCGCACGCGCGCGCATGCGCGGCCTCGACGAGCGGGCCGAGATCGGTGCCTTTGTCCTCGCCGCCGAACAGCGCCACGGGGCGCGCCTCGGGAAACGCTTCGAGCGCCTTGAGCGCGGCATCGACGTTCGTGGCCTTAGAATCGTTGTAGCAGCGCACGCCCGCGACGGCGCCGCACGGCTCGATGCGGTGCTCGAGCGGCGCGAACGTGCGCAGGTGCGCGGCCACGTCGCGCGCATCGACGCCGAGCGCGAGGGCCGCGGTTGCCGCGGCCAGCGCGTTCGCGACGTTGTGGCCTCCCTTGATCTGCAGCTCGTCGGCACGGACCACGGCGTGCTCCACCCCTCCGAGCGCCACGCGCAGCACGCCGTCGCCGTCGACGAACGCGGCGGCGTCGCTGCCGCACGCGGCGCGCATGTCGCCGCCAAGGCCCGCCGCCGTGCCCACCGGCACGTACGCGAAGCCGCGCTCATGCGCGTCGAGCGCGCGCAGCCGGCGCACCTCGGCGCGCACGACGTCGTTGGTCGCGTCGAGCACCGCCACGGACTCCGGCACGTGCGCCAGGTTCGCGAGCAGCCCGAGCTTCGCGTCGCGGTACGCCTCGAAGCTGCGATGCCAGCTCAGATGGTCGGGCGTGATGTTGAGCAGGACGGCCACGTTCGGCGCGAAGAGCCTCGTGGAAGCCAGTTGGTACGACGACACCTCGGCCACGTACACCTCTGTGCGGCCCGCGCCCACCGCCTCGATGCACGGATCCCCGATATTGCCCACGGCCGCGGCGGCCAGCCCTGCGCCCGAAAGCACGTGCGCGGCAAGCGCGCAGACCGTCGTCTTGCCGTTGGTGCCCGTCACCGCCACCCAGCGGCTCTCCTTCGAGCTTTCGCGCCAAGCGAGCTCCACCTCGCTCACCACCTCGGCCGACACGGCCGCGGCGGCCTGGTAGAACGCCGAGAACTGCGAGATGCCGGGGCTGGCCACGCACAGATCGAACGAGCCGCCCGCCTCGGCGGCCAAAACGCCAGGGGCGTCGTCCTCGAACGCGACGAGCGCGCCGGATGCGCGCGCCGCGTCCGCGAACGCCTCGGACGCCTCGGTGCGCGCGCCCGCCGCGATGGCCAAAGCCTCCACGCGCCCGCCCAGAAGCGGCAGAAGGTACGCCACGGCGGCGCGCCCGCTCTTTCCCAAGCCCAAAACGAGCACGCGCCCCAGATGGCGCGGCGCGTGCTTCCTCCCCTCGATGAGAGCGCTCTTCTCCACGTCACGCCACCGCCATCAGCGTCTCGGCAAAGTAGATCGAGAAGCCCGTCGCGGCCAGCACGCCGGAGACGATCCAGAAGCGCACGACCACCTTCGTCTCGCTCCATCCCTTCTTCTCGAAATGATGGTGCAAAGGCGCCATGAGGAAGATGCGCTTGCGGGTCTTTTTGTAGTAGAGCACCTGGATCATCACGGACAGGGCCTCGGCGACGAACAGGCCGCCGATGATGAGCGAGACGAACTCGGTCTTCGTGAGCACGGCCAAGCACCCAAGCGCCATGCCGAGCGCAAGCGACCCGGTGTCGCCCATGAAGATGTCGGCCGGAAACGAGTTGAACCACAGAAAGCCGATGCACGCCCCCGCGAGCGCCGCCGCGATGATGGCGGGCTCGAGCATGTCGGAGCGGTACGCGATGGCCGCCATCACGATCATCACGATCATCACCGTGCCCGCCGCCAAGCCGTCGAGGCCGTCGGTGAGGTTCACCGCGTTGCACATGCCCACGAGCAGGATGTTCATGAACAGCAGGTACAGCCACGGGATGGCGATGCCCTCGCCCACGGGCACGACGGTGGTGAGGATGCCGAAGTCGAGCGTGACGACGAAGGGTATCTCCACAACAGGCTCGACGCCCAGCAGGTTCACCGAAACGAGGACGAACGCGCTGGCCACAGCCACCTGGCCGACGATCTTCGCCTTCGGCGTGAGGCCGAGCGAGCGCTCTTTCACCACCTTCGACGCATCGTCAATGAAGCCGAGCAGCCCCGTGAGGACGATCGCGCCCAGAAGCACGAACGTCTCGGGAGTGGGCTTGCCCACGAACAGCGCCACCGCCACCACGGCCACGAGCATGATGACGCCGCCCATCGTGGGCGTGCCCTGCTTCACCAGGTGGCTCTCGGGGCCGTCGGCGCGCACCTGCTGGCCGATGTGGCTCGACTTGAGGAACCTGATCCACACCGGCATGAGCGCCATCGTCAGCACGATGGCCGCCACGATGGCGAGGAACACGAGAAACGTCGGATAGTGGGAGAATATGGAAAGCATCAGTTGACCAGCCCTTCGACCACGCGCTCAAGCCCCATGAAGCGGGACGCCTTCACCAGCACGGCGTCTTCCGGCTCGACGCAGACATCCAAATCGCCGAGCGCATCGGAGATCGACTCGGCGCGCACGATGCGCCCGGCGTCCATGCCGGCGCGCTCCGCGCCGTCGGCGATGATCCGGGCGAGCTCGCCCACGCACACGAGACGGTCGAGCGGCAGCGCGGCGGCGTGCTCCCCGACGCCCGCATGGCAGGCAGCTGCGAAATCGCCCAGCTCCCCCATGTCGCCCAGCACGGCGATGCGCTTTCCCGGCACGTCAAGCGCGCAGAACGTCGTCAGCGCGGCGCGCATGGAGTCGGGATTGGCGTTGTAGGCGTCGTTCACCACCGTGAAGCCCCCGCGGGCGCGCAGCACCTCTTGGCGGCCCGCCTCGGGAAGCGACTTTGCGAGGGCGCGCGCGACAGTGGCGAGATCCATGCCGAAGGCGCGCCCCACCGAAGCCGCCGCGCAGGCGTTCGCCACGTTGTGCGCGCCGCGCAGACCGAGCGCGCATTCCTGCCGCTCCACCGCCAAGTCGTCCGGCGCGTCGGGCGGCCAGCCCTCCGAGAAGCCGCGGGCGCACAGGGTGAAGCGCGGCCGCCCCTGCTCGTCGAGCGACACGTCCTCGGCCCACACGGCCGGTCGACGCCGCCAGTCCGAAACGTCGCACCCTGCGGCATCGTAGGCGCCCGAGCCGTCGAAGCACACGGCCGTGCTCGGCCACCTCTCCAGATCGGAGCATTCGTACACGAAATCGGACATATCGTCCGCCCCGTTCAGAAACGCCATGCCCGACGCGGCGGGCAGCGAGAGCAGAAGCTCGGCCTTGGCGCGCGCGATGTTCTCGCGGCTGCCCAGAAGCTCGATGTGGCTCTCGCCCACGTTCGTGACCACGCCCCAATGGGGGCGCACGAACGAGCACAGCTGCGCGATCTGGCCCGCGCCGCGCATGCCCATCTCCACCACCACGGCCTCCGTCTCCGGATCTGCGGCCAAAAGCGTCTTGGGCACGCCCAGCTCGTTGTTCTGGTTGCCCTTCGTGGCGACGACGGTGTGCGCCGCGGCCAGCACGTCGCGCACGAGGTTCTTCGTCGTGGTCTTGCCCGTAGAGCCGGTGATGCCGATCACACGGCCCTTGAGGTGCCCGCGCCACTCGCGCGCCAGGTCCGTGACGGCGTGCGCCGTGTCGGGGACCTCGATGACGGCCGCGCCCAGCTCGCGCGCGAGCGCGAGCACTTCGGAGGGGAGCGGCTGCATGACGAGCGCGCACACGGCACCCGCGCGCAGGGCCGCGGCCACGAAGTCGTGGCCGTCGACGCGCTCGCCCGGCAGCGCCACGTACGCGTCGCCCGGCTTCACCTCGCGCGAGTCCCAGGCAAGGCCCGTGGCCAGCACGCGCGCATCCATCGGCTCCACCGCGAACTGGCCGCCCGTGCACGCCGCTATCTGCTTCTCGTTCAAGCGCATGCTAGCGCCCCTCTTCCGCTGGCTTTTCCCCATCGCCCGCGAGCCCGTCGAAGCCGGCGCGGACCCCCGCCGCATCGCTTCCGAAGGCGCGCTCGAGCTCTTCGGCGGCGACCACGCGGTCGTCGAAGCTGAGCACCCGATCGCCCACGAGCTGGTAGTCCTCGTGCCCCTTGCCCGCGATGAGCACCGAGTCGCCGGGGCACGCGAGCGCGACGGCGCGCGCGATGGCGCGGCGACGGTCGGGCTCCACTTCGAAGCGGCCCGCGCCCGCGCCCATGCCGCTCACGACGTCCTCGATGATGGCGCGCGGATCCTCGGTGCGGGGGTTGTCGCTCGTCACGATGGCGCGGTCGGCCGCGAGGGCGGCTTTGCCCATGATGGGCCGCTTGCTGGCGTCGCGATCGCCTCCGCAGCCGAACACGCAGATGGTGCGTCCGGGCGTGAGCGCCATGATGGACGAGAGCGCCTTCTCCAGCGCGTCGGGGGTGTGGGCGTAGTCCACGAACACGCTCACGCCGCCGTCGCAAACGGCGCTCACGCGCTCGAGGCGGCCGGGAATCTGCGGCGCCTCCTCGAGCGCCTCCACGATGACCTCCGGCGGGATGCCCAGCTGCAAGCCGATGCCGAACGCGCACATGACGTTCTCCACGTTGAACCGCCCCACGAGCGGGTAGTCGAACGCGTAGCGGCTGCCGCGCACGTCGAGCGCGAGGGAGGTGTGCGTGGGCGCGTACGCCACGTCTGCGGGGTGTATCTGGGCAGACGGGTCGAACCCCGTCGTGACCACGCTGTCCTCGGCCACCGAGCAGCGGCGCAAGAGCTCCTTGCCCCACTTGTCGTCGATGCAGATGACGCGTTTGGCGGGATAGTCTTTCGAGAACAGGCGTGCCTTGGCCTCGAAGTACGCCTCGAACGTGTGGTGGTAGTCGAGGTGGTCTTGCGTGAGGTTGGAAAACGCCGTCACCGCGAACCGCGTGCCCCACGTGCGCTCCAGATCGAGCGCATGCGAGCTCACCTCCATGGCCACCGTGTCGCAGTGCGCGTCGCGCATGCGGGCGAACAGCCGCTGCAAGTCGGGCGACTCGGGCGTGGTGTGCTCCGACTTCTCCCGCACGTCTCCGATGCAGATGCCCACCGTGCCGACGACCCCCGTGCGCTTGCCCGCCACACGCGCGATGTGTTCCACGAGGTAGGTCGTGGTGGTCTTGCCGTTCGTGCCGGTGACGCCCACGAGCGCGATGCCCGCCGACGGATGGTCGTAGAAGTTCGCGGCGGCGACGGCCATGGCCTTGCGCGTGTCCTTCACCACGACCTCGGTCACGTCGGTGGCGTCGGCCAGATACACCTTGCGCTCGACCACGAGCACCTTCGCCCCGCGATCGATGGCGTCCTGCGCGAACGAGTGTCCGTCGGCCGTGAAGCCCACAATGCAGAAGAACGCATCGCCCGGCTGCACCCGGTCGCTGCGGTAGGCGATGCCGCCCACCTCGTCGTCGGCGTTTCCGATGATGGTGCAGTCTATGCCCGCGAACAGTTCCGCGCACGTCTTTCCCATGGCGTTTCCCTCACTCCGGATAGATGTCGAAACGGTCGATGGCTGCTGTCATTATATCCTTAAACATCGGCGTGACCACGTTGTCGATGGGAACCTCGTTGGCACCCACAAAACAAACCAATTGGCTTGAGGAGTTGGCCAGAAAACCGGTGAAGGCCAGGTTGTACACGCCCTTGCGATAGCCGCCGTTCTCCATATCGTATATCTCGGCCGTGGAGGTCTTGCCGGCCACGTCGAAGCCCTCGATGGCGGCGGCCTTGCCCGTGCCGTCGGTGACCACCGTCTCGAGCATGCTCGTCATCGTGGCGATGGCCTCCTTGTTCTCGATGACCTGCTCGGTGGCGTACTCGGGCGTCTCGCCGCTTTGGGGTTTCGAGAGGAGGAAGTGCGGCGTGCACTCCACCCCGTCGTTCACGAGCGCGCCGTAGAAGCGC
>ERZ826396.2566-NODE-2566-length-14522-cov-48.552499_pt1 | contig 14522 bp, 10 predicted proteins | sample MGYA00519926_ERZ826396 | MGnify/ENA primary metagenome ERZ826396 (study PRJEB31778, sample SAMEA3449230) | human gut metagenome | biome: human gut; feature: human-associated habitat; material: faeces | place: United Kingdom | collected 2010/2012 ... | reverse complement strand
ACCCGAATACGCATATCGACAACCGTGTCGTAAAATTGAGAGCATTGGACGGTGGTAAGGTATGGCAGCAGATGAACAATCTCTTCTTCGAGCAGATGAGAAATGCGTGTGCGGTATTCGTAACCTACAAGAAAGAGTTGCCACCCATACAAGTGCCTGTAATCGTGCCTGATACCATTAAGGTAGAGCCAATAGTTGAAGCCGTCGAAATTGTGCCCGACACAACGGCTATTATAGAAACGGTTATTCCCGAAGTGGAGGAATGGACACGCAAACTGCACGTCAAGACCAACGCCATCGGCTTGGGAATGGGCATTGCCAATGTCGCAGCGGAAATCGACTTGGCAAAGCACTGGTCGTTCACTTTGCCCGTCTATTATTCGGCTTGGGACTATTTCAAGACCACCATCAAGTTCAGAACATTCAGCGTACAGCCCGAGTTCCGCTATTGGCTGTCGGAAAACAACGATGGTTTCTTTGCAGGAGCACATTTCGGACTGGCTTATTACAATTTCGCCTTTGACGGTGATTACCGCTATCAGGACCACAATCGTGAAACACCCTCCATCGGTGGTGGTTTAAGTGTAGGCTATCGCTTGCCTATCAGCAGGAACAACCGCTGGTGGGTGGAGTTCTCACTCGGAGCAGGAGTATATTCAAATCACTACGACAAGTTCCACAATACTCCACGCACAAAAGACGGTCTGATGATAGAGAGCATCAAGAAGACATACTGGGGTATCGACCAAGCAGCGGTATCGTTCTCCTATTCGTTTGACTTAAAGAAGAAAGGGGGCAAGCGATGAGAAAGATTCTATACCTTATTATATACCTGCCGATTCTGCTTCTTTCGGCTTGTGATGTTCACGAGTGGCCGGAGACTCCCGAATTTGTAAAACTGCACCTTCGTTTGAACTATGAAACGGATATGACCGAATGGGAACACCTATACGATGGCACTTCGGTCATTGAGCAGGGATATGGAGAAACATACGACAATCATCGTGATTATGGCAAGATACGATACATTGTCCGCACCTATCCCGTGTCGGAGAAAATGCGTACCACATCAGATTATACACAGGAGTTCGTATTCACGAAAGATATATCAGAGGGTTATGACCACGAAGTCACGCTCGACCTCTTGCCCGGCAACTACAATGTGATGGTATGGTCAGACTTGATCCAGACAAGCGGTGACAGCCATTTCCACAATGCCGACAACTTTGCGGAAATCAGACTGCAAGGCGACCACAAGGGTAACAATGACTACCGTGATGCTTTCAGAGGTACGAACAACATAACACTTGTTTCGGATATTGTGGAGCATCAGCTGGATACGCTGGATATAGTAATGCAACGACCGCTTGCAAAATTTGAATTCATTACCAATGATTTACAGGAATTTATAGATAAAGAGATTGAATATCTGAAAAAAGAAGCCGCTACACGTGGAGAAAATGCCCCGACACGAGTTGATACAGATAAGTACAAGGTCGTATTTCATTATTCGGGATTTATGCCTAACACCTATAATATGAATACAGACAAACCAATCGATTCTGCAACGGGAGTAATGTTTGAATCAAGACTCGGGATATTAAATGATAATGAAGCATCGTTGGGATTTGACTATGTATTCGTAAACGGAAAGGAAGCCGGAGTATCCGTTCAAATTGGGTTGTATGATGGGGAAGATAGGCAGATTGCTCTGTCTGAACCTATTGATGTATCTCTAAAGAGAAGTTATCATACAATACTGAGAGGATCTTTCTTGATGCAACAGGCAACGGGAGGTATAGTTATAAATCCTGATTTTGATGGAAACCATAATATAGTAATTGACTGACAATGAAGATATATAGATATATTGGATACTTATTCTTTGCTTTTGCAGCCTCGATAATGTCTGCTTGTACTGATGAAGATATGTTGGGGCAGAGTGGAGATAGCGTGAACATAACATTCCGTCCGTCGTTGGGCGGTGAGTTGAATACCCGTGCCATAGGAGATGCTACAGGTATAGACCAACTGGTTGTTGCTGTTTACGAAGGGAACGGGACATTATCAAAAACATTCTCTTATTCGGAGGATTGGAACACTGTTCAGCAAGATGGTATAACACTCTCATTGATTGAGGGTCGAACATACAATATCATCTTCTGGGCGCAGGATGCTGACAATAAGGCATACAGTCTGACCGATGACGGAAAGATAAGTGTAAACTACGAAGAATATCTGAATGATGGTTTTTCCCAAATGGAGCAGTTGGATGCTTTCTACGCTACCGCAACAGTGACTGTAGGGGCACAAAAGGTAGAAGATAAGGGAACAATTTATCTTACTCGTCCGTTAGCTCAAGTCAACTTTGCGGACAATACCACAAAGCCAGTTCAGGAAACACATAAGGCGGTGGTTACCTTTCACAGATTCCCCACTTCTTTTGACCCGTTCTCTGGTATGGTTACGATGTCCGAAAGTGACATGTCTTTCATCTTTAAGGATTTTCCAGAAGAAGAGACTTTGAATATCAACAATTCTTCATATTACTATGTAGCGAGCAATTATCTGTTTGCTCCAGCAGAAGGAACCACCTCTATTGAAGCTACTCTCGACTTACAACAGATTGATGGTACATCCATCAACACCTTTGAGTTCAGTGGTGAAAAGGCCATTACATTGGAGAAGAATAAAAAGACCAATGTACTTGGAGCCATTGTTCTTCAGCCTGAAACTTGGAGTGTATGGAATGGTGAAATCCCGACAGAATCAACTCTGACAACTGACCCGGAGAATCAGAATCGTTATATCATTGATGAAGCCAATGATGTGGCTTGGCTAAGTGTTAAGGAGAATGCTCAAAGCCTTGCTGCCAATAGCACTTTCGTGATGACTGTCGATGTGGATATGAACAACGGCAGTGGTCTTGCGGCTATACAACTCCCTTCGGGAAGTACATTGGACGGTGATGGACATACCATCAAAGGCTTGCAGTTAGAAAATGCTCTCTTGGGGGATGTAACAGACATTACTGTCAGGAACTTAACCATAGAAGAAACAACAGTGGCAAATACATCTGCCGATGTGACCCATATAGGAGTATTGGTTAATACACTCAAAGGAAGCAATACATTCAGCAATATCCAAATCAAGAGTACATCCGTCAGCACCCAAAATGGAGCTGCGGGTGGTATAGTGGGATATATTTCTCGAAAAAGTCCAAATGATAGGAACGAGACATTGACCGTAATCTTTGATAATTGTCATGTAACGGAAACAACCGTAAATGGTACACAAAGTGAAGGCCATTTTGTGGGACTACTTCGTGGTTATGATAATAAAGAAACTTTGCAATTCAATAGTAATTGCACACTTACGCTTCCAGATGTAGCAGCTCAGGAAGATGAATTCATATCACCTTACAGGGAAGGTAATGAGGGTGTCTGGCTTGCGGGTAATGATTATTCTAAATATGACGGCTGGTTAGGTAATGAGGAATGTTATCGCGGTACGGTGATGTATGGTGATAAGCAGTTTATTCCATGTTGGGATGGTGTGACTAAAATTACACCACTTAAAGAAGGTACAACAAATCTTATCTATTCCGCATTCGACCTGGCTTATTTACAAGGTAAAGCAGCTGGAAATATCAAGTTGATGGAAAATGTGTGTATGGAGTATGATTTGAATGGTGCATCTAAAGATGGGGTTCGCAATCATATCTTTACAGCATTAAGCACATTGACAAAACTTGAAGGGAACGGTAAAACAATTTACAATATTTCCATTAGAGATAATTATTATGGAGGTTTTGTAAAGAGTGAAAGTTGTGCTACAACTTTCGAGAATGTCACTTTTGATGGTGCTGATATTCGGGTAACGCACGACACGTCAGAAGGTAATGCTTATGTTGGAACATTACGCGGATTTGCGTATGCGGCTACGACAATTAATAATGTTCATGTTAAGAAAGGTTACCTCAACGGAGTGTGCAAGATAGGTGGGTTATGTGGAGGAATTTTCAGTAAAATCACGTGCTCTAATAGTTCTGTAACAAATTACAGCATTGAGAATTATGATTCTCAGATAGTCAATGCAGGATTCAAAGCGAATGGTGAAATAGGAGGTCTTATCGGATATATTACGGTACTTGACGCATCGACCGTTAATGAAATATCCAATTGCCATGTGGAAAACAACAGATTCAATTGTGTTACATATAGTGCTTCACTTTGGGATAGAAGCGTAGCGCCATTTATAGGAGATATAAGAACTCAGCAAGCGGGTACTGTCAAAATCAGCACATGTGAAATAAAGGGTACGAATACTTATACAAATGCAAGCACTGGAAAAACAGCTTCTTTTGATCAGCATAGAAAACAAACAGGAGGTTCGTGGCTCAGACCAACTTATACTTATTATCCATTAGTAGGACAATGTTATAATGTAATTCTTTTGGATAAAAAGGGAACGGTCTATATAGACAACACTCAAATATTCTAAATGGTATAAATAATTAATCAACATGAAGAGACTAATCTATCTACTACTGGCAATGCCATTGTTCTTCACCTCTTGCAGTAAAGACGAAGAAATGGTCAGTGAAGAATCCGTTCAGGTAAGTTTCAGCACAGAACTTCCGAAACGAATCGGCACACGTGCAAGCACGACTGATTTGAATGTGAACAAGGTGGTGTGTGCTGTATTTGAAGACGGAGAAGAAATCGGCACCTTGCGTGAAGTTATTACAATTCAAGAGGGGGAAGACATTGTATTTGCTCCTCGCTTGATTAAAGGTCGTACATACGATGTTGTCTTTTGGGCTATGAAAGACAAGAATTATAATGTGAATGATATGACTGCCATTACTCGTGCTTCGGAAACGACTGCGGCTGAAAGTGATTTTGATGCATTCACAGAAAGTGTAGAGGTCGAAGTAACAGGCTCCAAATCGGAAACTGTAACACTTAAACGCCCATTGGCACAACTGAATCTTGGTGTAACCCTAGATGATTGGAATGCAGTGGCAAGTGAAGAAACTTTTGGAATGAAGCCCACAAAGATGATTATAACACTGACAGGTAAGGATACATTCAACGCCCTGACAGGTGCAACTACAGGGGAGGATAAAGAGGTAACATATACTCTTGATGTGTCCGGTGAAGACCTTGTGGCTGGAGATGAGACCTACAAAAGTATTGCAATGTGCTATGTATATCCCGATGCCGGACAAGAGAATATAGATATTACATACACTATCTATGACCAAGACAATGACGTAATTCGTGAAGATGTAACCATTCAAAACATTCCGTTGGAAAATAACTATCGTACGAATGTGGTAGGCGGCCTGTTGACAGGAACAATTACATATACCATCACTTTCGAGAAAGATTTCAATACGACAGAAAATAACGCGACTATAGAATAAAGTATAACCAGTTAATTCAATTTCAAGAAACAGAGTTAGATAGTACAAAGAAACAATTGGAATCCTTATGTGATTCTTTTGGAATCTCTCAATGGAGATTTCTACTATGATGAATTTGCTCCCTAAGGAATCATCCTTATGAACACTGGACGAGATCCGGCATATGTAAATATGTGGGAAAGCGTGAAAAGAAAGAAATAATATAAACTTTTTATTATTAATTTAAAAAATTCAAAAGATGAAAAAGAACTTGTTTATGAGTATGCTTGCAATAGCAGGTATGCTGTTTGCGACCTCATGTTCGCAAGACGAATTGCTTAACGAACCCACAACGGGCGATTACGTTAATGCAAAGTTCACTATTTCTACTCCTGAAGGTATTGGCACACGTGCCGCTGTGAATGTAGGTGAAGGTACAACAGTAAACTATGTAGCTTGTGCTGTTTATGATGCGACTGGAGAAGAAATGCCAGATTTACGTCAGTATAGACCAATTACCAACAAGACGGCCGAGTATTCAATCCGTTTGGTTAAAGGTCAGGCTTATCGTGTAGCGTTCTTTGCTTATTATGGTGAAGATAATGGTATATCAGATTACTATGACATGCAGTATTTGACTGATATTAAAATTAAGGATGCGAAATCAAATATTGAGCATCGTGACGCCTTTACTAATTATGTTGATGTTACAGCCCAAGAGTCAATGAAGGCGGTTGAGAAACCTGTAACTCTTTATCGTCCCTTTGCTCAGCTTAACCTTGGCGCAGTTGCAGAAGATATTGAAGCTGCAAAAAAAGCAGGTGTGGTTGTAACTAATAGTAAAATCACAGTAAGCAATGTCTATACAGAGTTTGACGCATACAACAATGCAATCGTTGCTGGAGCACAATCAAAAGAGGTAACTTTCACAATGAATGAAATTCCTGGTCAGGATTTGTATGTCGATATGGATAATGATGCTACTACCGCCGATGAATCATTTGAGTATCTTGCATTGAACTATCTTCTTGTTGGTAATGCTGGTAGTGAGAAAGAGTTGACAGACGTTACCTTTGAATGGAAGACTGCTGACAATAAAACTAACAGCCCTGCAACCGTTTTCAAGAACATTCCTGTTCAGCGCAATTATCGCACAAATATCATTGGCTACCTGTTGACTAACCCTGCTGTATTCAATATCACAATTGATGAGAAATTTGAGAAGCCAGATTATATTGTTGCGAGTCCTTGGGATGGAAAGGAAGTTTCAGAACCTGAATCTACTGCTACAGAGTACTTGATTTCATCTCCTGCTGAGTGGGCTTGGTTGAAAGGTAAGAATTTGAATGGCAAGAATATTAAGTTGACTGCTAATATTGATTTCGGTGGTAACGAAGTGAAAGGTCTTGGCTTTACAGGCACATTTGATGGAGACGGTCATATAATGTCAAATATGACTTTGCTTTGCGGAGGCAATTATTATTCAAATGGTTTGTTCCAAGGTGACGCTTCTGGCGAGGTTACAGTGAAGAACGTAACTATAGAGAATGCCGTTGCAGAGTGTAGCGCTGAAGATCAGGGTTATGTTGGTACAATATTTGGCGATGTTCAAAATAATGTAACATTGGAGAATGTTCATGTGAATGGTGCAGACCTTTGTGGCGTTCAGTCTGTTGGAGGTCTTGTAGGTTTTGTAGCAAGCGGTATAACTCTCACATTAAACAATTGTTCTGTAACAGGAAGCTATATTCATAACTATGCAGTCAGCAATGAATCTGGTTTTGTTGCTGGTTTGGTCGGTCGCCCTGTTGGTACAGTAACCGCTTCAAACTGCGAAGTAAATAACACAATAGTAGAGGGATTCTATGCAGCTCGCCGTGGCGAATCATCTATCGCTGCAGCCGTAGGTAGTCAAACACCTAGTGGCGTGACAGTTGCTTCAGACGTTACAGTTAAAAAGGTATCTATGGATGATGTGGTTTTGATTTCTAGTGCAGAACAACTCAATCAACTGACAGTAAGCAATAAATACGTTATTCTTACTGCGGATATTGACTTTCAAGGCGTCGCAATGACTAAACCTATCGAAATTTGGGGTAACTCTACATTTGATGGTCAGGGTCATAAGATTTCAAATGTTGAAACAGCTGTGCAAAGCGATTATGCGACCTCTCTCTTTAGAGGAGATGCAAATTCCGGCAATAAAGTGGTTAAAAACCTTATAATTGAAAAACTTACCACTCCTTCAGGTAAAGATTTTGCAAGTGCGATTTGGTCAGAACTTCAAGATGGTGCTAACATTGAAATAGATAATGTTCAAATTAACGATGCAACAATCCAAGCAAATGGCACAATCGGTGGATTTGTTGGTTTTGTCGGTGGTAGTACTACCTATGTAATCATCAAGAATTCTTCAATCAGCAATTCAACCCTTAATGGAGGCGAAGAGGATAAGAAACGAGGTGCAGTAGTTGGTAGAGCATATGGTTGTAGTGTAACATGTGAAGATGTTATTGTGAATAATGTCAAAATTAATGATGTGGCTGTTACTACATCAACATTGGTTGGAGATAAGGGATATACAGGAATCGTAACTATTAAATAATGCAATAAAGAAACTCTATCATTCCCTTTGATAGATATTTACATATAAGACGTTAGTTCGAGACCTGCCGTTCGTAAGAATAGCAGGTCTCATTCTTATATTAACATAGCCCTTTGCTTGAAATCTGATGTCCGATGTTCCCTAATGATAGCACTATGCTAATCCCATTCTCTTTTCGCTGGCATAGACCCTCCAATACTTTTTGTCTTATTCTGCTCGCCTCATAGGTATTCAAGCGAAACGCAAGTGCAATGACCACTTCAAGATTGTAGAATGTAGCCCAACTTTTAGGCGTAGCCAAATCACAATGTTGAGTGCTTACAGGGCAAAGTGTTCCACTCTTGTATATTGCTTTTATGGCAGCTCGGAGTGTCGGGGCTATCACCCCGAACAACTCCACCAATTCCATTTCCGACATCCAAACACTTTTGCTTGGGATATTTACTCTACCACTTTCGCTGATTGTTATTATTGCTCGTTCCATAGTTACATTGCTATTGAGATTTCACTAAACGATTGATTAAGTCTGTTGCCGAACATCGTCAAATCCTTGTCGATTTTCTCGGTGGTTATCTTGGCATACTTTTGTGTCGTAGTAATGTTCGTATGCCCCAACACTCGGCTTACACTTTCAATAGGAACACCCTTGCTCAGAGCCAAGGTCGCGAACCCATGGCGAGTGCAATGGAATGAAATATCCTTTGAAATTCCGCACTCTTTTATCATCTTTTTCAGTGGTTTACAGATGTTCCAATAGTTCAAATTAGGGAATACCAATTTATTCTCTTGGAATCTCTCATATCGCTTGATTATCTGCAATGGAATATCCAACAACTTCACTTGGAAATTGACCTTTGTTTTGTGTCGCTTGGATAGAATCCACTTCTCTCCGTTAATCTCTACAATATCATCGATGGTCAGTACCTTAATATCCACGAATGACAAGGCTGTAAAACTTGCAAACACGAACAGATCTCGGATATAAGCCAACTTCTTATCCACAAACTCATGTGTCATTACAGCCTTGATTTCATCTTCGGTCAAGTATTGACGCTCCTTGATGTTCTGATTCACCCGATACTGAGCGAATGGATTTCTTGGTGTCAGTCCATTGTAATGAGCCTTTGACACTATTGTTTTCAGCCACATACAATGCGACCATACACTGCCATTATGTAGTCCTGCATCGGTGGAGAGATAGATTTCATACTCCTTGATAAAATCGGGAGTAAGTTCAAGCATAGAAATATCACTGCGCTTGTAGCACTTCTTGATGAATGCAGCCAAATGATTTCGTGACCTTACACGCACCTTGTAGGAACTTGCTGCACGGTCTATGCCGATACGCTTCTTGAAACTCTCGTTGTCTTTATCAAATGCACCGAGCAGTGTTTCATACTCTGTTCCTATTCCTTGATAGGCATTGCGTACCATTTCGGCAGTTACATAGGCTTCTCTATCCGAAATGCGCTGATAATGCTTGATTATTTGAGCCTTTATGTTATCCAAAGCAAGATTGATTTCTCTTGCTTCCTTGCTCTTACCCTTTGCCCGATTGCCTTTGGCATCCCACATTGTTTTTGCAATGGTCAGTTTGCAACTGAATTGTGCCACCGAACCATTGATTGTAACTCGCCCCATAATGGGGACAATACCGTTTTTCTCCTTGCTTCCGTTCACGTAGAACAGCACCTTAAATGTACTTCGCATAATCCAATTCTTTTTGGTTACAAAATTAGTTATCAGCGAGTTGTACATTGTTATGCAGAATATGGCAGAGAGTAGAAATAGACTCCAACGACCTATAACCTTACCTCGTTATCGGGTAATGATTTGAAAACCGTTCGCCCTCATTACCTTTCATTTCCTTGCACTTTCGCATCGGCGAGGCTTTCATCATAAGTCCTCATAAGTCATTGAACACCAGTGCCACCATCATTATTTCCCCTCATTCGTTAGATTTTTCCAGAGATAAAAACTATTTTTGCACTTATTTTTTCATTTAATACATAAATTTTAATCGCACAAAAGGATGATGACATCACCCCAACCCGCTTCCAAAGGCTTCAGCAGAGCTTTTTGGGTAAGCAGTACAGTAGAACTGTTCGAACGCATGGCATATTATGCTGTATTTATTGTTCTTACCATTTATCTTTCCAATATTTTAGGTTTCAATGATTTTGAGTCAAGCATGATTTCCGGTCTGTTTTCGGGAGGGCTCTATTTGTTGCCTATCTTTACGGGCGCATATGCCGATAAGATAGGTTTCCGAAAGTCGATGATTATTGCTTTCTCACTGCTTTCCATCGGGTATTTGGGCTTGGGATTGCTTCCCACCCTACTGGAAGCAGCCGGTCTGGTGGAGTATGGCGAGACAACCCGTTTTTCAGGATTGCCGGATAGTAATGACCGCTGGATGATTGTCCCCGTATTGTTTGTTATCATGGTAGGAGGTTCGTTCATCAAGTCTATCATATCGGGATCGGTGGCTAAGGAAACAACAGAGGCTACCCGTGCTCGCGGCTATTCCATCTTCTATATGATGGTGAATATAGGAGCTTTTACCGGAAAAACGGTGGTCGACCCTCTACGGAATGTTATCGGTGAGCAAGCTTATATTTATATCAATTACTTCTCGGCTACCATGACGGTGCTGGCATTATTGGCTGTCATCTTATTGTATAAATCGGCACATACAGCAGGTGAAGGGAAAAGCATGCGTGAAATTGGGCAAGGTTTTCTGCGTATTATCACTAATTGGCGTTTGTTGATTCTTATCCTCATCGTAACCGGCTTTTGGATGGTGCAGCAACAGCTCTATGCAACTATGCCCAAATATGTCATCCGTATGGCGGGTGAAACAGCCAAACCGGGGTGGATAGCCAATGTAAACCCGTTTGTAGTGGTTTGCTGCGTAAGTTTTATCACCCGGTGGATGGCAAAGCGCACAGCTATTACTTCTATGAATATAGGCATGTTTCTTATTCCGGTATCGGCATTGCTGATGGCATGCGGTAATTTGCTGGGCAACGATATTATTTCCGGCATGAGCAATATTACTTTGATGATGGTGTTTGGTATTGTTGTGCAAGCTTTGGCAGAATGTTTTATCTCACCGCGTTATCTGGAATACTTCTCTTTGCAGGCCCCCAAGGGCGAAGAAGGTATGTACCTCGGTTTCAGTCATCTTCATTCATTCCTCTCTTCTATTTTCGGATTCGGTATTGCGGGGGTGCTTCTGACAAAATATTGTCCTGATCCAGTCTTGTTTGAAACCCGCGAAGCGTGGGAAGCAGCTAGTGTCAATGCACATTATATCTGGTATTATTTCGCTGTTATAGGATTGGTTGCGGCAATAGCATTATTCGTTTTTGCCAAAACTACCGAATTCATCGACAAAAAGAAGAAGGCATAAGGTTTATATATTGCATACTTTTTGTATATTTGCCGTCACTTTTTTTAAAAGCGACGGCTTTTTTGTAATTAAGGAGATTAGGATGAAAGTAAAATTTATAAGCCTTGCCAGTGGAAGCAGCGGTAACTGTTATTATATAGGCACAGAAAAATATGGAATACTCATCGACGCCGGCATTGCAGTACGGACGATAAAAAAAGGACTGAAAGAAGCAGGTATCAGCATGGAAATGATACGTGCGGTATTTGTTACGCATGATCATGCGGACCATATCAAAGCAGTAGGCGGATTGGGTGAGAAACAGAATATTCCTATTTATACAACTGCCCGGATTCATGAGGGTATCAACCGGAGCTATTGCATGACAGAAAAGTTATATTCGTCTGTCCGTTACCTGGAAAAGCAGCAACCCATGCAGTTGGAAGATTTTCATATCGAATCTTTCGAGGTACCTCATGATGGCACGGACAATGTGGGCTATTGCATTGAGATAGACGGAAAAGTGTTTGCCTTTCTTACAGACCTTGGTGAAATTACTCCTACGGCCGCAGAATATATCAGAAAGGCCAATTATCTGATATTGGAAGCCAACTACGATGAGGAAATGTTACGCATGGGTACCTACCCCCAATACCTGAAAGAACGGATTACCAGCCGCACCGGACACATGAGTAATATTGCTACTGCTGAATTTCTTTCGGAAAATATGACGGAACATTTACAGTATATTTGGCTTTGTCATTTGAGCAAGGACAACAATCATCCTGAATTGGCATATAAAACAGTGGAATGGAAATTAAGGGAAAAAGGAATTATCGTAGGAAAGGATGTACAGTTGTGTGCTTTGAAGCGTACTACTCCTTCTGATTTATACGAGTTTGAATAAAAAATCCCATTTCATCGCAAAAAATACACCGTTTTGTTTGCACGAATAAAATAAAAGGACTACTTTTGCACCCGCAAACAAGAAATAAGGAATGCACTCTTAGCTCAGTTGGTAGAGCAACTGACTCTTAATCAGTGGGTCCAGGGTTCGAATCCCTGAGGGTGTACTTAAAAAAGGAACAACTACTGTTGTTCCTTTTTTAATTTGTCTTAACAAGAACATGCTTTGATGGGTATAAGCTCCTCATACGGAATCACTAGTAAATCTATATGGGGATGATACATTATTTTTCGTTAGTCCGCATCATAAATTCTTCAGAAGTTTGTTTTTATACCTTTGCCCTCACCCGCTTTCCGCCTCTTTCGTCACATTCGAAAATATATGTCAGAAAATGAAAGTAGGAAGAAAACTTTTATTTCCTCCTACTCGTATATCTATATTTTGTATATTTGTACACACATCAATGATTTTAAACTAAAAGAAAAACAATATGGATAAAGATTCAAAGCAAGTAGTGGTTCTTCTGACACATCCCAATATAAAAGAGTCGCGAGCTAACAAGGCATTGATGGATGCTATTAGTGACATGGGAGAGGTGGCCATATACAATTTATATGAGATGCGTGTGGAAGATGCTTTTAATGCAGAGATATGGAGCACTATCATATCGCATGCATCTGCGCTTGTATTTCAGTTTCCGTTCTATTGGATGTCGGCTCCTTCTTTATTGAAGAGATGGTTGGATGAAGTATTTACTTATCTGGCAAAAACTCCTGCTGTGGCTGGTAAGACATTGATGGTGGTCACTACTGCCGGCTCTGAACATGATGCTTATAGAAGCGGAGGAAGAAATCGTTTTACGGTGGATGAGTTGTTAAGACCTTATCAAGCAAGTGCTGTACATGCCGGAATGGTATGGCAAACTCCTCTTATAGTCTATGGAATGGGGACCTCGGAAGCTAGTAAAAATATAGCAGAAGGGATAAATTGCTATAAGCAAAGAATTGAAGCATTGGTGAAGAAAGACATTTCCAGTGATAATTGGTAATAGTAGGACCATATCGAAATGGAACATTCTTTTTCATTTTTTGAATGTTTGTTTTTCTCTTTATCTTTTTCTAAAATCCTGATTATAAGCAATAAATAAAATATTGTATGAGTTGGCATATTTCTTGTGTTAACTCATACATGAAATTTTATATTATATCAAACAGATTACCCGTTAAGGTTACCAAAGAGGATGAAACGTTCGTGTTTTCATGAAGTGAAGGTGGACTGGCTACCGGTTTGGACTCACTTCAGATTTCCTACGAAAAACATTGGATTGGATGGCCTGGAATATGCGTTGACAACGAAGAAAGTAAAAAGGAAATCACTTCTAGATTGGAAGGAATAAATTTTCACCCAGTATTCTTGTCCGAAACACAGATAAAGAATTATTATGAAGGCTATAGTAATAGTACTATTTGGCCATTATGTCACTACTTTTTTGTTTATACGCTATATCGGAACTCTTTCTGGCAATCGTATCAGGAAGTGAACCAGTTGTTCTGCGATGCCATTTGCCGCGTGATACATCCAGGTGACAAGGTGTGGATTCAAGACTATCAGCCAATGCTGCTTCCCGGAATGCTTCGGAAGGTTTACCCGAATTTGAATATCGGATATTTCCATCATATCCCTTTCCCTTCCTATGAACTTTTCCGGATATTACCGGAACGTGCAGAAATCCTGAAAGGATTATTGGATGCTGACTTTATAGCTTTCCATACTTATGACTATATGCGGCATTTTATCAGTGCTGTCAAACGGGTACTGCGTATTGACTTTAAACTGGACGAAGCACAACTCGGGAATAGAGTAGTTGAGACCGATGCTCTTCCTATGGGAATCAACTACGGACTGTATCACAATGCTTCTTCCAGACCGGAAGTACGGCGGGCGATAGACCGTACACGGAAATTTTTCGGAAATCATAAGTTGATTCTTTCTGTAGACCGCTTGGATTATAGTAAAGGCATTCTGCACCGTTTATTTCTTTCGTTTTTAATTCCATTGAATGATGATATCTTTCTTTTTTTCTTTATTTTTGCATAAAGAAAATTTCACTATTTCGGCAGTTGTTTTGTACTCATATCGCTGATATAGAATGTTTAGGAACTCAAAATAAAGGATTATCATGTTACGGAAGATTAGACTGACTTTT